>MDTG01045444.1_pt1 | contig 154157 bp, 167 predicted proteins | sample 811421 | NCBI WGS metagenome assembly MDTG01 (sample SAMN05326645, study PRJNA326480) | marine metagenome | isolation source: seawater | place: Pacific Ocean: South East | collected 2011 | reverse complement strand
CGGTCCAACCGCAACGGCATCGCCATTCATGAAGAGCAGGTGGCAAGTTTAGCTGATCAGGAAATGCGGTCCAACCGCAACTGGCGGCAAGTCGGCCTTGAATTGGCCTAGAGTTTAGCTGATCAGGAAATGCGGTCCAACCGCAACTTGGAATGACTGCTGGATTTCACGCAGGCGAGTTTAGCTGATCAGGAAATGCGGTCCAACCGCAACGACGGCGCCCTCTTCCCACTCCTCGGCCAGAGTTTAGCTGATCAGGAAATGCGGTCCAACCGCAACGACGTCACCGGCCATCACGCGCGCGAGACGAGTTTAGCTGATCAGGAAATGCGGTCCAACCGCAACGCTCACCCCCCTCACAAAATCGAAGCCTCACCCCGCGTGAAATACGCCCCGTCCGCCTGCATCTGCGCGATGATGTGGTCGAAGGCTGCGCGGACGCGGGCGCTTTTGCGCACTGTCTCGTGGGCGACGACCCAGAGGTCCAGGGAGGATTCGAAGTCCGGCAACAGGCGTTCCAGGTTGGGGTTGCGGCGGGCGAGGCGGTGGGAGGTGACGCCGACGCCGAAGCCGGCCTCGATGCCCATGACGTGGCTGGCCGGGGAGTTGGCCTTCATCGAGACATGGCGGGGCAGGACGGGCGTGCCGTGGATGGTGGACGGCCAGCCGAAATAATCGCCCATCGACCAGCCGACGCAGGCATGGTCGGCGAGATCCTCGACCTGTTCGGGGCGTCCGTGCAGGTCGAGATAATCCTTCGAGGCGTAGAGGCCCGCGCCGACGGTGGCGCCGCGGCGGCCGATCAGGCTCTGCTGTGTGCCCGGACCGTTCCAGCGCAGCGCGATATCGGCTTCGCGGTCGGCCAGGTTGGCGGAATTGTTCTTGATCGCGATCTCGATGCCGATGCCCGGATTGGCGCGCTGGAAGGAGACGAGGGCGCGCGGCAGCCAGTCGGCGCTGATGCCTTCGGAGGCGGAGACCACGACCAGGCCCGACAGGGACTGGTCCTGGGCGATCACGGCGCGTTCGATGGCAGAGGCCTCGTCGCGCATGCGCTTGGCATGTGCGATAACCTTCTGACCGAGCGGGGTGAGCCGTGACTGGCCGTTTTCGCGCTCGAAAACGGGCTCGCCGAATCGGCGTTCCAGCGCCTGCAGGCGCCGGGTCACGGTGGGTTGGCTGACGCCCAGCTGATACGCTGCGGCGGTCAGGCTGCCGGCCTCGGAAATGGCCAGGCAGACAAGATAATCGGACCAGTCATCCATACGAATATGTATTCCGGCGATCCTGAATTCGTCAATTCCATTCGCATAACTTCGTTCTAAATCTGAACGCTGTTTACGAGGATGGCGCGGCTTCCCAGCGGAGCGGCGCCGTCTGCCAATCTTGAATGGTCGCGCGACCTGGAGAACGGACCGGAGCCCGTTCTGTCCCTGACGGACACCCCCGAAGGGTCGCGCTTGTTGAGGGAGTGACCATGCGCTCTGTGTTTCTCGCGGCGGCCCTGGCGGCCGTGTCTTCGTCGGCGGCCCTGGCCCAGTCCTGCGATGCCGAACCGCAATTTGCCGCCCACCGCACCGCCAACGGCGTGATCCGTGCGCAGTACAATGCGGTGAGCCGCGGCGAGTGGCCGGAAGCCATCCATTTCGGCGAGGAAGTCGTCGCCGGTTCCGGCGCGCCGGGTCACAAGGTGGCCGCCCACACCAATCTGTGCGCCGCCTACGCCGCCACCGGCGAGTACGAGCTGGCGATCGCGGCCTGCGATGCGGCCATCGAGATGCGCGACGATGCCTGGCGCGCGATGAATAATCGCGGCGTGGCCCTGTGGCTGTCCGGTGACCGCGCGGCTGCTGTCGAGGCGTTCCAGGCGGCGAATGCGGCCTCGTCCGGCGAGGACGAGGTCGAGGCCAATCTGGCCATGGCTCAGTGCACGACTGCCGGGTAATCCTCCCAGACTGCCAGGGCGAAATGCACCACACTGGAGGCCGGTCCCGTTCGCGGGGCCGGCCTTTTTTGCCTGCGGCTGCGGGTTCCCGTTGCTTGCGATTGCAACTAGAACCGCTGGCAAAGATGCCCGCTGAGGGGCCCAGTCATCGCGGGAGGTGTTCATGTCGTTTCAGCCGCCGGAAACCCTGATCTCGGGATATCACCGCTTCAAGGATGGCCGGTTCCGGGTCGAGCGGGCGCATTATGCCGAGCTTGCCGACGGGCAGACGCCGCACACGCTGGTGATCGCCTGTTCGGACAGCCGGGTCGATCCGGCCGCGATTTTCGATGCCGCGCCGGGCGAGCTGTTCGTGGTGCGCAATGTCGCCAATCTGGTCCCGCCGGCGGAAGAGGGCGGGGGCCTGCACGGCGTTTCCGCGGCGCTGGAGTTTGCGGTGAAAGTGCTCAAGGTCAAGGGCGTGCTGGTCATGGGCCATGGCGATTGCGGCGGTGTGAAAGCCTGTGCCACCGGCCTCGACGGCCTGCCCAACACCTATCTGGGTCCCTGGCTGAGCACGATGGAGCCGGCGCGGGCCGAGGTGAGCGGCGAGCTGGGCGATGCGCCGCTGGCCGAGATCGCCGACACGCTGGAGCTGGTCTCGATCCGCCATTCCCTGGAGCGTCTGAAGCAATTCCCCTTCGTGCGCGAGGCGATCGAACAGCGCGGTCTGGAGCTTCACGGCGCCCGTTTCTCCATTCATGACGGTATTCTGGAATGGCTGGGCGAGGACGGCGCGTTCGGCGCGGTCTGAGACCGGCAGGCAGGGAGCAGGATTTGACGGACACGGTAACGCCGGACGCGCTGTGGTTCCCCGATGCGCTGGATGCGCAGAACCGGGCGGTGCGGCTGTGCGAGGCCACGCGTGACAGTCTCGCCGAAGCCGCCTTCCTGGACGAGCGCTGGGACCGCACCGGCTGCCGCACCCGGGGTGTGCCGCTGAGCGAGCTGCCGCAGCCGGACAAGCCGGCCGCGCCGGTCTTCATCTGGCATACCGCCTTTTGCTGCTCGACCCTGCTGGCGCGCTGTCTCGACCGGCCGGGCGTCAATCTGAGCCTGAAGGAGCCGGCGGCCCTGATGGAGCTGGCCAACATCAAGCGGCGCGAGGGCCGGGCGGTCTCCGATACCTGGCTGAAACCGGTTGTCGGTGCCCTGAGCCAGCCCTTTGCCGGCGAGGCCCATGTCACGATCAAGCCGACCAATACGGTCAACAACCTGATCGGCGACGTGGTGCGCCTCTTCCCGGACAGCCGCCATCTCTTCCTCACCTCCCAGTTGCGCGCCTTCCTGATCTCCATCGCCAAGAAGGGCGAGGCGGGACGGGCCTTTGCGCGGCGGCTGTTCACGATCTTTGCCATGGACGGGCATCCGGTCGCGCGCACCGACCCGCGTCAGCTGATGCAGATGTCCGACCTGCAGATCGCCGCCCTCGTCTGGCAGATGCAGGTCGCTGCCATGCTGGAAGCACGCGCCCAGGGCGCAGCGGATCGCTTCGCCTGGCTCGACGGCGATGCCTTCGTCGCGGCGCCGGAACAGGGGCTGACGGCTGTCGACGCCTTTTTCGGGCTGGATCTGGGCGCCGAGCATATCGCCGCCACCGCGTCCGGGCCGCTCTTCACCCGCGATGCCAAGGATACGGGGCAGGCGCATGGCCCGGATCGCCGCCGCGCCGAGGCCGAACGCATCGCGGAACAATTGGGGCCGGAGCTCGACGCCATCGTCGATTGGAGCTACGGCGTATTCCCGCAATCCCCGCGCGACGGGCGCCTGCCCGGCGCGCTGGTCTAGCGCCGGACTGCTCCCGCAGAGGGGCGGCCGGTATCCACGAAACCGAAGGAAAGACCGATCATGAAACTCGCAACGCTCAAGTCGGACAGCCGTGACGGCCGTCTGGTCGTCGTCTCGAAGGATCTGGCCTGGTGCGCCGATGCCACCCGCATCGCGCCGACGCTGCAGGCTGCCCTGGACGACTGGGAGCGATGCGAGGGCGAGCTGCGCACGCTGTCCGACGAGCTGGAGCGCGAGACCATCCCGCGCGAGCGCTTCCACGAGCGCGAGGCCCTGTCGCCGCTGCCGCGGGCTTTCCAGTGGGCCGACGGCTCGGCCTACGTCAATCACGTCGAACTGGTGCGCAAGGCGCGCGGGGCGGAAATGCCGGCCAGCTTCTGGACCGATCCGCTGATGTATCAGGGCGGATCCGATGCCTTCCTGGCGCCGCGCGGCGATATCCCGCTGGGCGACACCGCCTGGGGCTGTGACATGGAAGGCGAGGTCGCCGTGATCACCGGCGATGCGCCGATGGGCTGCTCGGTCGAGGAGGCCGAGAAGGCGATCCGTCTGGTCATGCTGGTCAATGATGTCTCGCTGCGCGGCCTGATCCCGGCCGAGCTGGGCAAGGGGTTCGGCTTCTTCCAGTCCAAGCCGCCCAGCGCCTTCTCGCCCGTCGCTGTGACGCCGGACGAGCTGGGCGAGGCCTGGGACGGCAGGAAGCTGCATCTGCCACTGCTGGTGAAATACAATGGCGAACCCTTCGGCAAGGCCGAGTGCGGCGTCGACATGACGTTCGACTTCCCGCAGCTGATCGCCCACCTGGCCAGGACGCGCCCGGTGACCGCCGGCACCATTGTCGGCTCGGGCACGGTCTCCAACAAGCTGGACGACGGTCCCGGCAAGCCGATCTCGCAAGGCGGGGTGGGCTATTCCTGCATCGCCGAGATCCGCATGATCGAGACCATCGAGAGCGGCGAACCGAAAACCCCCTTCATGAATTACGGCGACACGGTGCGCATCGAGATGAAGGACAAGACCGGCCACTCCATCTTCGGCGCCATCGAACAGGAAGTGGTCAAGGCGTAGGGGCTGTCGGCAAGGCTTCCCCTGCGTGAGCGGGGGAAGTGGCCGATCCCGGCCCCGGGCCGGGTGAGGTCGAAGGGGGTGAGTGTATGTGCGCTGACGCGCTCTGCGCCGCTTCGCGCCGCCCCCTCAGTCCGCTGACGCGGACAGCTCCCCCGTAAACGGGGCGAGCCCTTGGTGCTGCTGCACCGCGCTTCTTCCATACCGCAGATCGCAAGGCTAACCTTTCCGCATGAATATGTGGCGGGACAGGCATACCCTGTCTTTAAATCCATGGCGGGAGAGATGCGGTGAGTGCGATCCGGGACTATGTGCAGCAGCCCTTCGGCACCTTCACCGGGCTGTTCGCCCTGCAGGTGGCGGCCGATCCCGAAAAGACCGCGGTGCTCTGCGGCGATGCGGGCATCTCCTATCGCGAGCTTGATGCGCGGGCCGACCGGATCGCGGCGGCGCTGCAGCGCGACGGGGTGAAGCCCGGCGGCGCGGTGGCGATCTGTGCCGCGGCCTCGATCGACTATGTCGCCGTTTTCATCGCAACGCTGCGGACAGGCGCGGCCGTCGCGCCGCTCTCTCCCTCGGCCACGGCCGAACAGCTCGCCGGCATGATCGCCGATTGCGGGGCAAGCCATATCTTCACCGATGCAGCGGTCTCGGCGCATCTGGCACCGGTCGCGGCGGGCGTCGGGGCAGACTTCATCGCGCTGACAGAGGGCGCGCGGGGCGCTCCGCTGGAGGGCTGGATGGCACCGGAGGGCGCCCGGCCGGAGCCGGTCGGGATCACGCCGGACATGGCTTTCAACATCATCTATTCCTCGGGCACGACCGGCACGCCCAAGGGGATCGTGCAATCGCACCGCATGCGCTGGCCGCACAACCAGCTGACCGATCCGCCGGGGTTCGGTCCCGATGCGGTAGGGCTGGTGTCGACGCCGCTTTATTCCAACACCACGCTCGTTGCCTTCCTGCCGGCCCTGGCGGGCGGCGGCACCGTCGTGCTGATGCCGAAATTCGACGCGCGGGGCTTTCTGGAACTGGCCCAGCAGCACCGGGCGACCCATGCCATGCTGGTGCCGGTACAGTATCAGCGCATCCTGGCAGTGGAGGATTTCGACGCCTTCGACCTGGCGGCCTTCCGCCTGAAATACTGCACCTCCGCGCCGTTCTCTGCGGAGCTGAAGGCCGAGGTGCTGCGCCGCTGGCCGGGCGGTCTGATCGAGTTCTACGGCATGACCGAGGGCGGCGGTTCCTGTGTCCTCGTTGCCCACGAACATCCGGACAAGCTGCACACGGTGGGCAAGGCGATGCCCGGTCACGATATCCGCGTCATCGGACCGGACGGGCGCGAATTGCCGCCGGGCGAGGTGGGCGAGGTCGTCGGCCGTTCGGGCTCGATGATGACCGGCTATCACGGCCGGCCGGACAAGACGCGCGAGGCGGAATGGATCTCGCCGCAGGGCGAGCGTTTCATCCGCACGGGCGATCTGGCGAAGATGGATGCCGACGGCTTCTTCACCATCGCCGGCCGCGCCAAGGACATGATCATCTCCGGCGGCATGAATATCTATCCGGCCGACCTGGAAGCCGTGCTGATGGAGCACGCCGCCGTGGCCGACGCGTCTGTGGTCGGCGTGCCGTCAAAGGACTGGGGCGAGACGCCGGTGGCCTTCGTGTGCCTGTCGGCACCGGACGCAGCCAGCGCGGACGAACTCCTCGCCTGGGCGAATGCGAAGCTTGGCAAGATGCAGCGCCTCGCCGATCTGCGCATCATCGACGAACTGCCCCGCAGCGCCATCGGCAAGGTGCTGAAGCGCGAATTGCAGGCGGGGTATGCCGCGGCGGGGTGAGGCGGGGTTGAAGATGCGGCCCACTGTCATCCCGGCGAAGAAAAGCTGATCTGTCATCCCGGATGGACGCCCCGCGCAGGCGGGGCGCAGGTCCGGGACCCATAGTCCCGGTCCCCATCCATTTGTTCGCGCTATCCAGCTTGCTTCCGGCCGACGCCGGCGTTTATGGGCCCCGGCGCTCCAGCCCGCCTGCGCGGGCTATCCGGCCGGGATGACACCGTGTGTGTATCGAATTAGTGCGCGCTCTCCGGTCCCGCGCGCAGGGTGTAGCGTTCGCCGTCGAAGCCTTCGAAGGCTTCGGGCACCTGCGGGTGGCTGACCGGGCCGTTCTCGGCGTCCGGGATCAGGTTTCCTTCCGAGACATAGGCGCCGTAATAGCTTTCCTCGTTCTCGGCCAGCAGATGGTAGAAAGGCTGGTCCCTGGACGGACGGATATCCTCCGGGATGGACTGGTACCATTCCTCGGTGTTGGCGAATTCCGGATCGACATCCACCACCACGCCCCGGAAGGGGAAAAGGCGGTGCCGAACCACATCGCCGAGGCCGAAACGGGCGTGGCGAATGATCATGGGCGTACTCTGAATCGCGTCCATTAAAGTGTTCATACCCCACCATATGGGGGCTTTCCGGCAATAAGCTACGAAAACACGGGCCATCCGTCACGCATCCTTGCAGGCCGGGGCAGGGAGAGTATTCTGGTTTCGAAACGGTATCAGGCCGATTCGTGTCGCGCCGGCGGGCCCTTGCGGGTTTGTCTCCCGTGTCGGGATCGAGGCGCGCCGGGCGGCGAGAGGACTATCATGGCGGAGCCATCACCCGGGGAACCGGGGAAGGTCGCCGCCGGACGCAAACGGAACCGGCGCAAGCGCGCGCCGTCTCCGGTGTACGGCGCGATCGATCTGGGTACGAATAATTGCCGCATGCTGCTGGCGCACCGCACAGGCAGCGGCTTCCAGGTAATCGACGCCTTTTCGCGGGTCGTGCGCCTGGGCGAGGGCGTGGCCGCCGAGGGCAGGCTGTCCGACGATGCCATGGACCGGGCGGTCGAGGCCCTGAAGATCTGCGCCTCCAAGATCCGCCGTCACAAATCCATCCGCTACCGCTCCATCGCCACCCAGGCCTGCCGCATGGCCGGCAATGGCGAGGAATTTCTGGAGCGCGTGCGCACGGAGACCGGGCTGGAATTCGACCTGATCTCGCCGGAGGAAGAGGCGCGCCTGGCCGTGCATGGCTGTGTCGACCTGCTGGATCCGGAAAAGGATGCCGCGCTGGTGATCGATATCGGCGGCGGCTCGACGGAGCTTTCCTGGGTGGATCTGGCCGAGTGGCGCAAGCGCGGCGGTCCGGAAAGCGGCGGCCGTCCGCCGATGAAGTCCTGGACCTCCACGCCGGTGGGCGTTGTCACCCTGTCCGAACGCTTTCCCGAGCGCGAGGACCGCGAGGCCTGGTATAACGAGATGAAGGCCTATGCCGCCGGTCTCATGAAGACCCCGCGCGGTGCCCGGGCCATGCGGCCGCTGTTCAGCGAGGGGCGGGGGCATCTGGTCGGCACGTCCGGCACGGTGACCTCGATGGCCGGCGTGCACCTGCGCCTGCCGCGCTATGACCGTTCGCGCGTGGACGGGCTGTGGATGTCGGGCGAGGAGGCGCTGGCCGCCTGTGCGCGCCTGCGCAATCTGGATGTCGCGGGCCGGGCGCTGGAACCGACCATCGGTTCGGACCGCGCCGAGCTTGTGCTCGCGGGCTGTGCGATCTACGAGGCGGTTGCAGAGGCCTGGCCGGCGGACCGGCTGCGCGTCGGCGATCGCGGCCTGCGCGAAGGCATGCTGCTGAACCTGATGCGCAAGTCGCGCAAGCGCCGCCGCAAGCGCCGCCGCGACAGTGACGAGACGGATGGCGAAGAATGAGCGACGACGACAGCGACAAGCCCGAAGGCGAGGGCGAGGGTGAGAACGGCGGGCGCCGCCGGCGCCGGTCCGGCCCCGTCACCAAGGGCGGGGATGCCCGTGCGGCCAAGCAGATGTTCGAGCGCGTCAAGACGGCGCGCGGCCGCAAATCCTCCTCCACCCGCTGGCTGCAACGCCAGCTGAACGACCCTTATGTGAAGAAAGCCCAGATGGAGGGCTATCGCTCGCGCGCGGCCTACAAGCTGATCCAGCTGGACGAGCGCTTCCACCTGCTGCGCCCCGGCATGCGGATCGTCGATCTCGGCTCGGCACCGGGCGGCTGGGTGCAGGTGGCGCTGAAGAAGGATGCGGCCGAAGTCGTCGGTATCGACCTGCTGGAGATCGAACCGATCGCCGGGGCCACCCTGCTGCAGCACGATTTCTCGGCCGATGACGCGCCGGACCTGGTGAAAGCCGAAATGGGCGGGCCTGCCGATGCCGTGATCTCGGATCTGGCGCCCTGGACGACCGGCCACAAGAAGACCGATCACCTGCGCATTGTCGCCCTGGTCGAATTGGCCGCGCACTTCGCCCTGGAAACCCTCAAGCCTGGCGGCTTCTTCGTCGCCAAGGTCTTCCAGGGCGGCGCCGAGGGCGAGCTGCTGGACCTGCTGAAAGCCAATTTCGACAAGGTCCGCCACTTCAAACCCGACGCCAGCCGCTCCGAGAGCGCCGAGACTTTCGTCATCGCGATGGGGTTCCGGGGGCAGCGCGGCGCGGATTGACAGGCGTGCATCTCCGTCTGCCGGGCGGCATCGGAGATATCGGGCATTGCAGACGATCCGCCGGGAAGGTCTGGAATAAAGGGTATTCGAGAGGTCCCGAGGGATCGTCTGCAACCCGGTGAAGCCGATTAAGAAGCCGGCCGATCGTGCCCGCCTCAGCGCCACCCGGTCCGCCTTGCCTGTGCACCGGCGACAGCGGACCGTGGGGTGATTATGCGCGGTATTTGGCAGGTGGGGATAAGATCGGGGTTATCCCCGCAAAACAGGTTCGGGCGTGACGGATGACCCAAGTATGGGATTGTATGTCTACTCGATATATGCGCGGCGCCTGACCACCGGCTTGTTGGAGTTCGATTCAACGACTTTGAAGTCAACAAAGGCGCCTTCTGGCGGGCCTGAGCGGAAAATAATATGTGTGCAATGATGACCGTCGGCGTCTGGCACCATTACATAGCGGCCGCCGCTAGGACCACTCTCGATCCAATTCCCGTTAGCTTCGTGGGGATCCCACGTCGCCCCTTCGATTTTGAATTTCAAATGATATGTCGGTCCGCTTATACGCGGTCTGTAACGCACTAGAGTTCCCCTATGCCAAGCCGCAACGGGCTTGGAAACGATCTCTAGGCGTTCCTCTTCAATTTCTTTTTGGCGTCTTCGGTCGCTTGCAATCTGCCAGACGAGAGCGACTGCAGCTGTTATCGCACCGAACCAGGCGGCGATGACGGTGAGAAGGTCGAACATCCTCATTTACTCCGTTCGAAGTTTTCTAGGGAGGTCTGACCGGGCGTGAAGAAAGTCGACGATGACAATCTCTGCCGGGGCTTCCAGAAAGACGATGAAATGCTCTCCGGCGCGCGCGTAGCGCAGGTCTCCGGTCATTCCGGCATCCACCAGCTGACGGCAGCTCTGTGAAAAGCGGGTGCCGTCTGCGATCTCATGGCAGCACGCAATGAGATCGGCTTCATAGGCCTCGGCCTGGCGGGGGCCGAAGGTTTTCAGGGTCCAGCGGGCGATATCGACAAGGGAGGCTTCCGCTTGCCGCGTGAGGCGCCAGCTACGGGTCAATCCTTGCTTGCCCGTGCCTGTGCGAAAGCCCGGCGGACGGCGTCTTCGCCGCTGCCGGCGGCGAGTTCGCCGGTCCGGGCCTGCTCGATGCCGGTTTGAAGCCGGTCACGCAGCAGGGCAAGTTCCGCTTCCTCGGCTTCCAGAAGCCGAAGGCCGGCCCGCATGGCTTCCGAGGCATTCTGGAAGCGTCCTGATGCCACCAGCCGGTCAATCAGGCCGGACTGGGCTTCGGTCAGGACGACATTGCGTGTGGCCATGAGGCGCTCCTTTGTCAGTGTGGCAATATATGCCAATGCGGGGCCGGGCGGCAACATGCGGCAAATCCCTGCCGGTGCCGGCCTCGCCAAATGCGACAATTCCGCGATGTCGCACCCCGCCCCCTTGCCACTCTGTCGAATCCGGACTAAAGCCGCGCCGCAAGCAGCAGAAAGGAGTCTCCCATGGAGATTCGCGAAGGTCTCACCTTCGACGACGTGCTCTTGCAGCCCGGCCCGTCCGAAGTTCTCCCCGCCGATGCCAATGTGTCCACCCGCATCGCCAGCGATGTCGGGCTGAACATTCCCGTGATGGCCGCCGCCATGGACACCGTGTCCGAAAGCGGCATGGCGATCGCCATGGCCCAGGCCGGCGGCCTGGCGGTGATCCACCGCAATCTCACCATCGCCGAGCAGGCCGAAGAGGTCCGCCGGGTGAAGCGGTTCGAGAGCGGCATGGTGGTCAATCCGGTGACGATCTCGCCGGATGCGACACTCGCCGATCTGCGCGCCCTGATCGCCCAGCACCGGATTTCCGGCATTCCCGTCGTGGAAGGCAATGGCAACGGCCTGCCGGGCAAGCTGGTGGGCATCATCACCAATCGCGATGTGCGCTTTGCCGACGACCCGAACGAGAAGGTCGGCAATCTGATGACGCGCGACGTGGTGACGGTGCGTGAGGGTGCCTCCCAGGACGAGGCGCGCGCCAAGCTGCACAGGCACCGGATCGAACGCCTGCTGGTGGTCGACGACCAGGACCGCTGCATCGGTCTGATCACGGTCAAGGACATGGAAAAGGCCCAGGCCCACCCGATGGCCGCCAAGGACGCCCAGGGGCGTCTGCGCTGCGCGGCGGCCACGACGGTCGGCGACAGCGGTTTCGAGCGCGCCGAGGCCCTGATGGACGCCGGCGTGGACGTGGTGGTGATCGACACCGCCCACGGCCAGAGCAAATCGGTGCTCGACCAGGTCACCCGGGTGAAGAAGGCGTCGAATGCCGCCCGCGTGGTGGCCGGCAATGTGGCGACCTATGACGGTGCCAGGGCGCTGATCGATGCCGGTGCGGACTGTGTGAAAGTGGGGATCGGGCCGGGCTCGATCTGCACGACGCGCGTGGTCGCCGGTGTCGGCGTGCCGCAGCTGACGGCGATCATGGATGCCCGCCGCGCCGCGGAAGGCTCCGATGCCTGCATCATCGCCGATGGCGGGATCAAATTCTCCGGCGACATGGCCAAGGCGATCGCCGCCGGCGCGCACTGCGTGATGATCGGCTCGCTGCTGGCCGGTACGGAAGAGGCGCCGGGCGAGGTCTTCCTCTATCAGGGCCGGTCCTACAAATCCTATCGCGGCATGGGGTCGCTGGGGGCGATGGCGGCCGGGTCTGCCGACCGTTACTTCCAGAAGGATACCGAGCGCATGAAGCTGGTGCCCGAAGGGATTGAAGGCCAGGTGCCCTACAAGGGCCCGGTCGGTCCGATCCTGCACCAGATGGTGGGCGGTCTGCGCGCGGCCATGGGCTATACCGGCTCGCGCACGATTGCCGATCTGCACAGCCGCGCGCAATTCGTGCGCATTACGAATGCGGGCCTGCGCGAAAGCCATGTGCACGACGTGAAGATCACGCGCGAAGCGCCGAACTACCCGACCACGAGCTAGTATCCTGACACTGCCAAAACCGGTGTATGGCAGCCATCCATCGCGGATGGCTGTCGTTCGCCGGAAAGCCTGCCTAGGGTCGCGCAATGCCGCCGGACGAGCGGCTGCAAAAGGGGAGTGATGCAATGAACACGGCTTTTCTCTATCCGGTCCTGGTGCAGGTGGCGCTGACCTTCGCGCTGGTGATTGCGACCGGGCTGACCCGGACCGCCGCAATCCGGCGGGGCGAGGTGAAGGTATCCGAGGTGGCGCTGGGGCAGAAGGCGTGGCCGAAACGGTCGATGCAATTTTCCAATGCCTATCAGAACCAGCTGGAAACACCGATCCTCTTCTATGCCGGCGTGCTGTTTGCAGGCGTGTTCGGCGTTGCCGGAGATCTCCTGCTCACCCTGGCCTGGGTCTGGGTCGGGCTGCGCATCGTGCATGTCGTGATCCACATCACCACCAATCACATGCTGCACCGTTTCGCAGCCTTCCTGGCAAGCGTGCTCGTGCTGGCCGCTTTCTGGATATTCATGGCCATTGAGGTGCTCACGCGATGATGCAGGACCAGCCGCCGCTCGATCTGTCCAAAGATGTGCTCTTCCTGCTGACCGGCCAGTGGGATGACGCCGATGGCGGTCCCTGGCTGTGTGCCGATTGCTGCACGATGGAGGGCGCGCTCGCGGTCAATCCGCACTGGGTGGATGCCATCACCCTGGTGCGTGTCGACTATGCCCGGCCGAGGGCCGGGATTGTCGCGCTGCTGGATGCCGATCACCAGAATGCGCCGACCCTGATCCTCGCCGGGGACACGGTGGCGCACGAAGAGCCGGAGGCCGTGGTGAACGGCCTTCGCATCTTCACCGACCCCAGGACGATCTGCCGCCAGCTTGCCGTCACCCATGGCGGAGCCCGGCCGAAATAATTTCCTCCCCGCCTCGCGGGGAGGGGAACCGCGCCAACGGCGTGGTGGAGGGGCCGCTGCGCGATAGCGCGGCGGTATCTGTGTGGCAGGCACTATTCGCCTTCCTTCGCTTGCGCTACGGAAGGCGCCCCTTCGACCCCTCCGTCGCCTTCGGCTATGGAGGGCCCACTTCCCCGCATTGCGGGGAAGAAAGACAGACAGGATCGCACCCCATGAGAGACGGCGCCCGCATTGCTGCGGCCATTGAAATCCTCGACACGCTGACGCGTCAGCACCAGCCGGTGAAGGACGCCGTGCGCGACTGGGGCAAGGCGCACCGCTTTGCCGGATCCGGCGACCGGGCCTGGATTGCGGGCCTCGTCCTCGACGCGCTGCGGCACCAGGCCTCGATCGCCCATGCGATGGGTGAGGGCTCGGCGCGGGCGCTGGCCCTGGGTACGGTCGGCCGTATCTGGGGACTGACTGCCGACGAGATCGACGCCCTGTTCGAGGGTGACGAACACGCGCCCGAACCGCTGAGCGAAGCGGAAAGGGCAGGCCTTGTCCGCGACATTTCCGATGCTCCGCTCCACGTGCGGGCCGATGTGCCCGAATGGCTGGAAGAGAGCCTGCTGCGCGCCTTCGGCGATGCGGCGGCCGAGGAGGGCCATGCCCTCTCGTCCCGTGCCCCCGTTGATCTCAGAGTGAATGAACTGAAGGCTGATTTCGACAAGGCTTTCAAGGAAGTATCGTCGAAACTCAAAGCGGCCGAAAATACCCCTCTGGTGCGCTCGGGTATTCGCATTGCCCAGCGCGATCCGCGTGGCAAGGCGGCCGCTGCCGAGAGTATTCCCGCCTATGGCAAGGGCTGGGTCGAGGTGCAGGATGCCGGGTCGCAGCTGGCGGCACTGGCGGCAGGAGCCCGGCCCGGCCTGCAAATCCTGGACTATTGCGCCGGTGCAGGCGGCAAGACGCTCGCCCTGTCAGCGCTGCTGATGAATACCGGACAGGTCCATGCCTGGGATCTGGACTGGCGCCGGCTGCGCGCAATCTGGCCGCGCCTGAAGCGGGCCGGGTCGCGCAATGTGCAGGTTCATGATGGTAATGAAGACAAGGCTTTGTCCGAGTTTGTTGAGCGAATGGATGTCGTGTTCTGCGATGCCCCGTGCACCGGAACCGGCACCTGGCGCCGGCGGCCCGATGCGAAATGGCGTCTCAAGCCCGCGGCGCTGGAGACGCGCATGGCCGAGCAGGACACGGTGCTGGAGCGCGCCCGGCGCTATGTGAAGCCCGGCGGCCGTCTGGTCTATGTAACCTGCTCGGTGCTGCCGGAGGAGAACGGCGACCGGATCACCGCCTTCCTCGATCGCACCGACGCGTTCAAACCGGTCCCGGCACTCGATGTGATCGAAGCCAGCGGCCACCTGGCCGACGGCGCCCGCGCGATGCTGGAGCCCTGCGTCGGGGAACACGGCGCCCTGCAGCTCTCGCCCGGCCGGACCGATACCGACGGTTTCTACATCTGCGTGATGGAGCGGACGGGCTAGACTGGCGGCTTTGGCGTCACCCGCTTCATCCTGCCCCTTGATGGGGCAGGGGGACCGCACCGAAGGCGGGGTGGATGGGGTGAGAGCAAGGTGTTTCCGGCTACGTACCTGAAAGACCACCACCGGGGTTCACCCCTTCCGTCCGGCTGCGCCGGACACCTTCCCCATCAAGGGGAAGGATGAGTTGGTCGGCTAGCCGCGCACTTTGCGGCGGCGTCCCGGAGCCGGTGCCGCCGCATAGCCCAGCGCATCGAGCCGGCCCCGGATCTCCGGCGTGACCTGTGCGTCGAGCGCCGCGCCGGTGCCGATGCGGCGCTGGGTCAGGGCTGAATTGATCAGGGGCAGGCTGTCGCGCTCCAGCCCCTTGAGCTCCACAGGCCGGCCGGCGAAGTGAAGCATGGCGGGTTCGTAGCCCAGGCCCAGGAAGGCCGTCAGCGCGGTCAGCGTGGCCCTGGGGCGTTTGACCAGATCCTCATAGCGCACCCGGTGGATCCGGCCGGCCAGGGCCTGTTCGGCGCGCAGGCCGATCCCTGTGAGATCGAACCAGTATTTCAGTGCGGCATCGGCCCGGCTGACATGGGGATAGGCCTGGCCGTTGGCATCGCGCCAGTCGCGATCGAGCAGCGACGCGGCCACATCGCGCCCGTCGCGCACGACATGGATGAATTTCGCTTGCGGCAGCAGGCGCCCGAGCTGTTCGAACGCCGCAATATTGAGCGAGGTCTTCTCGATCAGGACGCGGCGCGGATCGGCCGCCAGCGGCACTTCGAACAGGCCCGTCAGCAGACCCGCCATGGCCCGGCGCATATCTTCGGCCCGAAGGTCGAAATCGCGCGCGTGGAGATCGCCCAGCTGGCTGGCAAAGGCCTGCCATTGCATGGCGATGGCCGGCGGCAGGCCGGTATCCGGTCCGCAATGGATGCGGCTGTGCGGCTCGACCAGCCGGCGCAGCAGGGTGAGGCCGGAACGCGGGCAACCGCCGGCAAAGACCAGGCGTTGACCGTCGCCGGGGGCGGGGTCTGCCGGCTCAGGCATAGCCGAGCGTACGCAGGACGCGGCCGGCAACGGCGTCGATCTGTGCCAGCTGGCGGTCGTCGAGATCGCGCTGCCAGCGGCCGATTGCGGAGGCGTCGATCGGCTGGGCGACGCGTTCGGCGCTCGACTCAGACTGGCCGGCCGAGCGGTCGAAATGGCGGGCGTGATCGAGTGCGCGTGCCTTGGCGGCATCGTTCTCGCCCAGCTTGTCGAACAGGCGTCCGATCTCGCGTTCCGGATCGGTTGCCAGATGTTCGTAGCGCAGTTCCAGATAGTTCGGATCGTCATGCATCCGGGCGCCGGCCTGGATGCTGTGCACCCAGAGTTCGGCGGCAGCACCGGCGTCCTGCGTGATCGCCATCGGCCGCCCCTTGCTGTCGCGCCAGTCCATCGAGAGGAGGGAGGCCACGACATCGCGGCCGTCGCGCACGATCCCGATCAGCGGGCTGTCCGGGAAGAGCCGGCGCAGCTGGCTGAAGTGCAGGATGTTGGCCGGTGTCTTCTCGGCCACCCGCGCGCCGGTGCGGGCATGCAGCGGTGACAGCAGGGTATCGATCGTCTTTGCGAACCGGGCGTTCAGCGCGTCTGCGTCGAGGCCATAATCGGCCGAGAGGACATCGAGATGGGAGGTCTCGATCTGCTCTGCCAGGTGGCATAACGCCGGGATGACCCGCATTTCCGGACCGCAGACGATATTGCGACTGGCATTGACGATGGCGCGCAGGAGCGTGGTGCCGGAGCGCGGCGCGCCGCCGATGAAAATCGGAGATTTCCCCACTGCATATTGCATCGCGCCGCATCCCTCGCTGTGACGAGAGTGGGGCGTCTACAATGACGCGTGGCTGTCTTTTAAGTTAAACTAATTCAATGTATTACGGGGATTTAATGGAGGGCTATCCCCGCTCGAACACCAGCGACGCCGTCACCGGTACGACCGGCGTGATCGAGGGCAGGCCGGCCAGGTCCTGGAGCGTGGCGAGACCGTTGGTCAGGCCGAAATCGTCCACATGGAGCAGCACCGGTTGCGCGGTCTCCACCAGCACCCGCTCGCCGTTGAGATCGGTCACGGTAACCTCGGTCTCGACCGGCAGGCTGACGCCGTGCAGTTCCAGCGTGCCCTGCAGCAGCAGGGTGGTGCGCTGGCCCGGTTCGAGGCCTTCAAGAGCGGCCAGGTCGATCCGGGCGGTCAGCCGGGCCTGCGGATACTCGCCGGTCTGGAAGAAGTGCTCCCGCATGCGCTCATTGCGGATCTCGATGCCGGTTTCAACGCTGTCCAGCGCGATCAGGAGTTCGGCCGTTCCGTCCTCGGCAACCGAACCCGTCAGGTTCGAGAAATGGTGCGACTCGGCAATCTCGCCGGACTTGATGGAGACGAAGCCGACCGAGGAGGTCTCGCCATCGAGCTGCCAGTCATTGCCCTGTGCCGCGGGCTGGGCACAGGCCGCGAGGACGAGGGCGGCGGGAAGAAGGGCTTGGTGAAACCGGCGCATGGGAGTCTCCAGATTGCATGTGCGAGCCCCCTATAGGTGAAGCCCGCCGGGGCCGGGATCAAGGGAAACCGGAGCGGGCGCCGGGAAAACATCTGCCCGGTTGCATACGGGGCGCCCGTGCCCTCTAGCCATTTTGCCCGTTACGCGCTATCCGGCCGCATGCTGAACCTCGACTCGGCCCTTTCCTCACAATCTGACCTCCGGGAGGCCTGCGCCTGCAGGCCCGTGCGCGCATGACCGACGATATTATCGACCAGAACCACCAGAAACTCCTGATCATCGATTTCGGCAGTCAGGTGACCCAGCTGATCGCCCGCCGCGTGCGCGAGAGTGGCGTCTATTGCGAGGTCCACCCCTATAATCGCGCCGACGCCGCCTTCATCGACGATTTCGACCCGAAAGCGATCATCCTGTCCGGCTCGCCGCACTCGACGCATTGGGACAACTCGCCCCGCGCCGATGACAGCGTCTTCACCCGCGGCCTGCCGGTGCTGGGTATCTGCTATGGCGAGCAGACCATGTGTGCCCAGCTGGGCGGGGCCGTGGAAGCCTCGGACGATCGCGAATTCGGCCGTGCCGACATCACCCTGATCGAGGACAGCCCGCTGTTCGAGGGCTTCGGTCCGGTCGGTCACGAGGAACGCGTCTGGATGAGTCATGGCGACCGGGTCTCGGCCCTGCCGCCGGGCTTCAAGGTGATCGCGAAATCGGGCCATGCCCCGTTCGCCGCCATCGCCGACGAGGACCGCCGTTTCTATGGTGTGCAATTCCATCCGGAAGTCGTGCACACGCCGCGCGGTGCGGCCCTGCTGCGCAATTTCACCCACACGATTGCCGGCCTCACCGGCGACTGGTCGATGAAGTCCTTCAAGGACGAGGCGATTGCCAAGGTGCGGGCCCAGGTCGGCGACAAGAAAGTGATCTGCGGTCTCTCCGGCGGCGTCGACAGTTCGGTCGTGGCCGTGCTGCTGCACGAGGCGATCGGCGACCAGCTGACCTGCGTCTTCGTGGACACCGGCCTGATGCGCCAGGGCGAGGCGGACGAGGTGGTGACCCTGTTCCGCGAGCACTACAACATCCCGCTCGTCCATGCCGACGAGGAGAAACTCTTCCTCGACGCGCTGGACGGCATCGACGATCCGGAAAAGAAGCGCAAGACGATCGGCAAGCTCTTCATCGACGTCTTCGAGGCCAGGGCGAAAGAGGCCGGCGGCGCCGACTTCCTCGCCCAGGGCACGCTTTACCCGGACGTGATCGAGAGTGTCAGCTTCGATGGCGGCCCCTCGGTCACCATCAAGTCGCACCATAATGTCGGCGGCCTGCCGGAGCGCATGAATATGCAGCTGGTCGAACCGCTGCGCGAACTGTTCAAGGACGAGGTGCGCGCCCTGGGCCGCGAGCTGGGCCTGCCGGAAGCCTTTGTCGGCCGTCACCCCTTCCCGGGGCCGGGCCTGGCGATCCGCATCCCTGGCGCCGTCACGAAGGAAAAGGCCGACATCCTGCGCAAGGCCGATGCGATCTATATCGACGAGATCCGCAAGGAAGGCCTCTACGACAAGATCTGGCAGGCCTTCTCGGTGCTGCTGCCGGTGCGCACGGTCGGCGTGATGGGCGATGAGCGCACCTATGACCACGTCCTGGCCCTGCGTGCGGTGACGTCGGTCGACGGCATGACGGCCGACTACTACCCGTTCGAACACGACTTCCTCGGCCGCGTCGCCACCCGCATCATCAATGAATGCCGCGGCGTGAACCGGGTCGTCTACGACGTCACCTCCAAGCCGCCGGGGACGATCGAGTGGGAGTAGGGCTTCATTGATTTGTAGTGCTTCGTGCACTACATTGCGGTGAGGAGACTTGCTATGCTCAATTTTACCGGTCCCGGCCGCACACCTGAAAAGCAGACCCGCACGACGCAAATCCGTCATGGCGACCAGCTTGGCGAGATGATCGAGCGTGCGGCGACGTCGCTGGGTGTCGACAAGTCGGTCTTCCTGCGCGCCGCAATCGAGAATGAGGCCGCGCGCGTGATCGAGGCGCAATCCCGCCACGTGCTTTCGGCGGAGGACGCAGCACGTTTTGCCGCGGCCCTGGATGCCGACCTGCCGCCGACGCCGCGGGCCCTGGAAGCAGCAAGAGCCTATCGCCGCCGCGTTGTGCATGCCGACTGACGGCGTCGATCTGCGCATAGAAAAGTTTGATCCGGCGCGGCATGACCGCGCCGGTTTCTCATGCGGCGTCGACCGGCTGGATAATTATCTCAAGCTGACGGCAAAGCGACAGCAGGTCGATGACATGACCCGGGTCTATGTCATGACCGCTGACGGCGACAACCGCATCCTGGGCTACCACGCCATCAATCTGGGCATGATGGACGTGACGGAGCTGCCCAAAAAGCCGCGCGGTACGCCCGCTCATGGCGAACTGCCGATCCTGTTCCTCGGACAAGTTGCTGTCAGCCAGTCTGCGCAAGGCCGGGGGATCGGCTCGATCCTGATGCATCATGTTTTCGAGAAGGCCAGCCGGATAGGCGAAGAGGCCGGCTGTTTTGCCCTGGTTCTCGATGTGATGAACGATGGCGGCGAGGCTGCATTCGCCCGCCGCTGCGCCTGGTATCGGGATTTCGGATTCCAGGATTTTGCCAGTCAGGCCGGACGCATGTTCATGACGATGAAGCAGGTCCGCGCGATCATCCAGGACCCTGTCGTCTAGCCACCGCCCGCCACACCGCACTCCATCGCAAACAGCGCTTCCAGGTGCTGCCGCGCCAGATCCGTGGTCATCGCCGGATCGCCTGCCAGGATAAGCCCGGCGAGGCCGTCGCGCAGGGCGTCGAGGCGCAGGGCTGTGGCAGCCGGGTCAGGGAGTTGCCAATCCCCGGCAGAGACCCCGTCGGCGAGCAGGCGGGCGAGGGCGCTGCGCAATTGCGTGCGGATACGGTCCAGTGCCTCGGCGATGGGCGGATCGTGCGGGGCGAGCCGTTCGGCGTCGATCCACAGCCGCCAGTAAAGCCGGGCTTCCGGTGCGAAGGCCTCGGCCATGAAGCGCCCGATCGCGGCACGGGGCGCTTCGTCGGCACGCCGGATGTCGGCCGGAGCGTCCTCGAACACCGCTTCCCAGGCCGCGGCCCGCAGCACCGGCCAGCGGAAATAATGGTTCAGCAGGCCGGTTCCCACGCCGGCGCGTTCGGTGACGCTGCGGGTCTGGGCCGCCTCCAGACCGCTCTCCATCAACACTTCGACCGCCGCCCGGAATATCCGCTCGCGGCCGCTGCCGCGCGCTTTCTTCACGTCTGTCATCGCGTCCCTCTTGACTCATTGAGCCATTGCTCAATTAAATTGAGCAATGGCTCAATGAGGGTTTTATGCCGGTACCGGATCGTAATTCAACCGTCGATACGCTGCGCACCGCGGCGCTGATCGGCATCTGCGTGGTCAACCTGCCCTTCATGGGCCTGCCACAGGGCGCCGTCCTGACGGCACCGGACGGGCTGTGGAACCAGGCGGCGGCGCTCTTCACGGGCATCTTCTTCGAAGCCAAGTTCTTCATGCTGTTCTCCTTCCTGTTCGGCTGGGGGATCGAGATCCAGCAAAGATCGGCCGAACGGGCCGGTGCCAGTGCCGGGCGGCGTTATGGCCGGCGCCTGGTCATGCTGGCTCTCTTTGGCATCGCGCACGCCATTTTCGTCTTCTCCGGCGATATCCTCGTGCTCTATGCGCTGCTCGGCCTGCTGATCTGGCCGTTTCGCCGTGCGCGTCCCGGCGTTCTGGCAGCCATCGCGGCGGGCATGGTGCTCGTGTCCTGCCTGTCGCTGACATGGCTGGCCACCCTGCTGCCGTCCGGGGCCGTGCCCCTTCCCCCGGGGCCGGGGCTGGGCGGCAGCTATGACGAGGCCGTCCTTGCGCGCCTGGCGGAGTGGCCGGAAACCCTCGTCTTCCTGATCATCCTGCAGGGACCGCTGGCTTTCTGCGCCTATGCGGCGGGACTGGCGGCGGCCAAGACCGGCTTCTTCGAACCGGGATCGCCCTGGCGGCGCCATTGTGCCCATGCCTTGCCCTGGCTGCTGATGGCGGGCCTGCCGCTCAATATCGCCTATGGCTATGTCGCCAACGGGCCGGGCTTCGGCGGCAATGGTCTGGCCGATCTTGCGAGCTTCGTATCGCTCGGTCTGGGCGCCCCCGTACTGGCGGCGGCCTATCTGTGCGTCATCCGTCTTGTCTTCGAGCGGCCGCGCCTGCCGCAGATCCTGGTTCTGGCCGGGCGGAATTCCCTGTCAGCCTATGTATTGCAGGGCGTGGTCGCCGGCTTCCTGTTCGGGGCCTACGGGCTGGGCCTGTTCGGCCTGCTGGGGCATGCCGCCCTCTTGCCGCTGAGCGTCGTCGTGGCGCTCGCCGCCATGCTGGCTGTCGGACTGTATGCCCGGCTGTTCGGGCGAGGTCCGCTGGAGGTGGTTCTGCGCCGGGTCACCTATGGCGGCCAGGTCCGGCGCAGCGGCGGGGAAGGGGCAAAGCCATGAGCCCCTTCGTCATGCTCGTGCGCGTCATGGCGCTGGCCCTGCTCATCGCCCTGATGGCAGCCCTGACGGGCTGCGCAGCGGCACCGGACATGCCGTCCGGGCGCACTGACGCCGTCACCGGTTTCTGGTCGCTGCCGGACGATCAGGGCGTGATCGAGGTCATGCGATGCGAAACGCGGGCCGATGCCCTGTGCGGCCGGATCGTCGCGCATGACGGGCCGGACGATGCACGCGACTATTCCCATCCCGATGTCTGGGCCTGGGGCGAGCGGGTCTGCGGCAGCCAGGTCGTGTTCGACGCGCGTGCGCAGCCGGAGACCGGGCTGTGGCAGGGCCGTGTCTATGTCCGCGCCGAAGGCGCGATCTATCACGCCGAGATCTCACCGGCCGGACCGGACAGGCTCGACGTGCTGCTCTATGAAGGGGCGAGCGTGGATGAAGGTATATCGGTCGCGATCGGGGCGGCGATGGGCAATCTGCCCGATCCGGTCGATCTGGGTTATCTCGCCGTCCGTGCGGCCGCCGGGCGGGAATGGCTGGCCCGGGAGCAGGTCTGGAGACGGATCGATGCGGTGCCCGGCCGGTGCGACCGCTGAGCTGAGACGGCATGCTTGAGCGGACCCGGGCGCCGGAATTTCCGGAAAGCGGCCGGTCAGGCCTTGTTTCCGACACAGTTCCGGCGCATAAGATGGCTCATCGATATTGAATGACGAATCTTCTGGGCGCGGTTTTCGCCCCCCTGACGCTCTTCCTTCCAAAATCGACACTCGGGTATCTGCCGGCACACGGTCGGCTGGGCCCACCTACACGTGACTGATTGAAAGGAAATCGTCATGGCTACTGGTACCGTTAAATTCTTCAATACCACTAAAGGCTTCGGCTTTATCGCTCCGGAAGATGGCTCCACGGACGTGTTCGTTCACGCCTCTGCCGTCGAGCGCGCCGGTCTGCCGACCCTGTCCGAAGGCCAGAAGATCAGCTTCGACGTCGTTCAGGACAAGCGCTCGGGCAAGAGCGCCGCTGACAATCTGGAAGCCGTCTAGGCATCCGGTTTATCCGGCAGCTGGATGCCAGCGCGCCGGATGGGCAATTGCAAAGGCCGGGCATCAGCCCGGCCTTTGTCGTTTCCGGACCCCGGTTCAAGGAGAACACACGCATGGTCCAGAAAATTGACGAGAGTATCTTCACGCTGAAGTCGACGGCGCCAAAGTCCAAGGCCGATGTCACCGACGCGGTCGTGCGCGAATATCTCAAGGAAGAACACGAAGCGCGCACAGCCCTCACCAGCAAACTGCGCGCAGCGCGGCTGGCGCTGGAGGCAAGCCAGCCGGCACCGGAACCGGTCAAGCGCCGCAGTCCGCGCCGCGCGAAGTCCTAGCCCGGCTGCAGTACCGCAGCATCCCGTTCCAGCGTCCGCTTGACCGCCGGCCGGTCGGCACAGCGAGCGACCCAGTCGCGGATTTTCGGATTGTCCGGCAACAGGTCGGAGAACCACTGGAAGGGGCTGGAACACAGGAGGTCGGCGGCGGAATATTGCTCGCCGAGCAGGTATGGTCCCTTCTCCAGCGCGTCGTTGAGGCGGGCAAGCATGGTGTCCATGTCCCGGATGCTGGCGGTGATCGCAGGATGCGACAGGCCGGCCCAGTGCAGGATGAAAACCGGCTCCATCACGCCCTGATAGTAGAACAGCCAGGACAGGTAGGCGCCGCGTCCCGGCTCGCCCTCGATCGGACCGAGCCCGGCTTCGGGATACTTGTCGGTGAGATAGAGGACGATGGCGCCGCGCTCGCGGACCGTTTCATCGCCATCCACCAGGAAAGGCACTTTCTTTTCCGGGTGCGGATTGGCCGGATCCGGACCGCCCGTGCCGTCCTGGCGCGGGATCGTGACTTCACGGATTTCGACATCGGCGCCGAGTTCGTCGATCAGCGTGACGATGCCGGAGGAACGGCTCATCGGGGAATGGTAGAGCGTGGGCATGGGGTTTTTCCTTTGTGTTGCGATGACGGTGTCTTACACACACCCTGCTGACAGATTGCGGCAGGAGCGAGAATGGCCCGTACAGACCGGCTGATGCGTCTGATGGACACGATGCGGCGCCTGCCGTCTCCGGTGACGGCCGCACGGCTGGCGGACGAGACCGGGGTCTCCCTGCGCCAGCTCTATCGCGACATCGCCACCCTGCGCGCCGGCGGGGCATTGATCGACGGGGCGGCGGGGGTCGGCTACACGCTGACCGAGGATCCCGCCCTGCCGCCGCAGAGCTTTTCGCGTCTGGAAATCGAGGCGCTGATGCTGGCCGTGGGATCGCTGGAGCGGATCGGCGACGACACGCTGACAGCCGCCGGCAAGGATGCGCTGGCACGGATCATCGCAACGTTGCCCGACGCCCAGTCGCGCCAGGCGATGCACTCGGCGATGCGCGCCTGGTTCCCGGCCGATATGCGTCTGCCGGTCGGGATCGATATGGACCTGCTACGCCAGGCCTGCTGGGACGAGTTCTCGCTTGTCATGACCTATCGGGATCTGAAGGAAAGCCGCACCGAGCGCGAAATCTGGCCGCTGGGTCTGTCCTATGGCGAGGGGACGCTGATGCTTCTGGCGCATTGCCGCCTGCGGCTGGACTACCGGGTCTTTCACGTGTCGCGCATCGAAGGCCTGGAACGTGGCGGCGACAGCTTCCGGCCGCGCCGGGCCGGCTTGCTGCGCGACTACGTTGCCGCCCGCCGCAAACAGCTGGCGCTGTCGTAGAACCCGTCAGGCAATGGCCGCGAGGCGGTCTTTCAGTGCGGCCTTCGCGAAGTCGAGGAAGACGCGCATCTTCGTCGGCAGGGCCCCGCGGCTGGCATGGATCAGATGCACGGGCAGGGGGGCGGGCTCGAAGTCCTCCATGAGGATGCGCAGTGCGCCGTCGCGGACCGCATCCGCACACTGATAGCTCAGCACCCGGGTCACGCCGATACCTTCGCTGGCCGCCCACACGGCGGCATCGACGGCAGAGACCGTGAGCCTGGGCGGGCAGGCGATGTCGACCGGTTTGCCGTCCGGTGGTGTCAGGCTCCAGCGGCCGCCCGGCGAGAGGACATCGAAATGCACGCCCGGCAGGGCGGCGATGTCGTCGGGGGTTTTCGGCGAGCCATGAGCGGCGAGCAGCTGCGGGCTGGCGACGAGAACCGTCCGCACCGACCCGATACGGGTGGCGACCATGGCGCTGTCGGGCAGGGCACCGATCCGGACGGCCATGTCGATGTGTTCTTCCATCAGATGCAGGTTCCGGTCGGACAGGGTGAGGCCGACGCTGATCTGCGGATAGGCGGCAAGGAAGTCCCTGACGACGGGCAGGGTGTGCAGCCGTCCGAAACAGACCGGCGCTGTCAGGTTCAGCGCACCGCGCGGCGTGTGGAATTCGCCGGCGGCTGTGCGTTCCGCCTCGTCGATATCCTCCAGGACGCGGCGCGCCGAGGCGAGGTAGGCAATGCCGGCGTCTGTCAGGGCGAGCTTGCGCGTGGTGCGCGTCAGAAGGCGCGTACCCAGATGGGTTTCCAGCTCGGTGACCTGCCGGCTCACCGTTGCCAGGGGGATGCCCAGCGTGCGGCTGGCGGCCGAGAAACTCCCGCTGTCAACGACCTGAACCAGGATCGACATGGCTTTGAGGCGGTCCATTATTGTTCCAGAAATTGGAAAAGATATTTCCGTTAGTATCGGATTATCGTTCCCGGTGAAATGCCTATTTCTCCCCGGCAAGACGCGATCCGCGATGGATCGCACGGACCCCGAAGGAGAAAACATGTCCCGTCTGCCGATCCCCGATCTCGATTCCGCACCGGAAGCCTCCAGGCCGATCCTCAATGCCGTCCACAATCAGCTCGGCACCGTGCCGAACATGTTCCGCCTGGTCGCGACCAGCCCGGCGGCGCTGGAAGGTTTTGCCGGCAATAACGGCGCGCTGGCGAAGACGCTCGATGTGAAGACGCGCGAACGCATCGCCCTGGCCGTGGCCCAGATCAATGGATGTGACTATTGCCTGTCGGCCCACACCTATCTCGGCCTGAATCTGGCCAAGCTCACGCCGGAAGAGATCGACCGCAATCGCCGCGGCCAGTCCGGTGACGCGAAGGCCGATGTCGCGGTCCGTTTCGCCGCGAAAGTGGTAAGGGAGCGCGGCCAGGTCTCCGATATCGATATCGCCGGGCTGCGCGAGGCCGGCTATTCGGATGGCCAGATCGTCGAGATCGTCGCCGTCGCGGCCGAGAACGTCTTCACCAACCTGATCAACATCGTCGCCCAGACGGATATCGACTTCCCCGTCGTCAGCGCTGCGGAAGCGGCCTGATGGCGAGCGGGCGGGCCGGTTCGCCGTCCCGCCCGTTCCTTTTGCGGCGACCAGGACAGGAGCTTCGCCATGAGCTACGGATTTCTCGATATTGCGACCACGCCCGGCGTGCGAACGATGCAGGCGGAGATGGGCAGTGCCCATGTCTGGGAGCGGTTCGAGGGTGATCGCGCCTTCGACCGGTTCGGGCGCAACGAGATGGATTTCATCGCGGCGCGCGACAGTTTCTACATGGCCACCGTGTCTGAAACCGGCTGGCCCTATGTTCAGCATCGCGGCGGCCCGGCGGGCTTTCTCACCGTGCTCGACGAGCGCACGCTGGCCTTCGCCGATTACCGCGGAAACCGGCAATACATCTCCACCGGCAATGCCCGGGCGAATGCCCGTGTCGCGCTGATCCTGATGGATTATGCCAACCAGGCCCGTCTCAAGATCTTCGCCACCGTCGAACTTCTGCCGGCGGAGCCGGACAGTAACCTCGCCGGACAGGTTCTCACGCCGGGCTATCGGGCCCGGCCGGAGCGCATCGTTCTGCTGCACCTTGCCGCCTTCGACTGGAATTGCCCGCAGCACATCACGCCGCGCTTCACCGAGGCAGAGATCATCGAGACCATGCGCGGCGTGCGCGAACGCCTGGCCGGTCTCGAGGACGAGAATGCGCGCCTGCGGGCCGAGCTCGCCCTTGCGGGCCATCGGGAGGGCGCACGATGACCTCGACCGTCCGCCCGCCGGTTCCGCCCTTCACCACATTCAAGGCCGCCGCCGAGAAGGTTCGCCTGGCCGAGGATGCCTGGAATTCGCGCGACCCCGAACGCGTGTCGCTGGCCTATACGCCGGACAGTGAGTGGCGCAATCGCGAGATCTTTCTCACCGGACGGGCGGAAATCGTCGCCTTCCTGACCGGCAAGTGGAAACGCGAGCATGACTACCGCCTGATCAAGGAGGTCTGGGCATTCCAGGCGAACCGCATCGCCGTGCGCTTCGCCTATGAATGGCGCGACGATTGCGGCAGCTGGTATCGCGCCTATGGAAATGAGAACTGGGAATTTGCCCCGGACGGGCTGATGCGCCGCCGGATCGCCAGCATCAATGACGCACCGATCCGCGAGGCGGACCGAAAATTCCACTGGGAGCAGGGCCGCCGCCCGGACGATCATCCCGGACTGAGCGAGCTGGGGCTGTGAGGCAGCTGGGCCGCCCGGCCTAAAGCAGGGCCTCGACTGCGCCGCGCAGTCTTTCTGGCGTTTCCTGGGGGCCGAAGCGTTTGACCACATTCCCTTCGCGGTCGACGAGGAATTTCGTGAAATTCCACTTGATGGCTTTCGACCCCATCAGGCCGCGGGCCTCGCGCTTCAGGAATTCATAGAGCGGCGCCGCGTCCGCGCCGTTGACGTCGATCTTGGCGAACATCGGGAAGTTCACATCATAGGTGAGCTTGCAGAAATTCGCGATCTCCTCGGCATCGCCGGGTTCCTGATTGCCGAACTGGTTGCAGGGAAAGCCGAGAACCACGAGCCCCTTGTCCTGCAGGTCCCTGTAGAGGGTTTCCAGGCCTTCATACTGGGGCGTGAAGCCGCATTTCGAGGCGGTGTTGACGATCAGCAGTACCTTGCCGCGATAATCGGCGAGCGAAACCTCCTCACCGGCGATGTCGATGGCGTTGAAGTCGTAGATCGTGGTCATGCGCAAGCCTCCTCGGGTCCGGCCCGCATTCTTCACGAGTCAGCCCGCGCCGTCGATGCCCGGCCGCGCAAGGGCGGCTGTCAGGTGAGTGATTGAGGCTTTTGCCGGGAATGACCGAGCCCGCCCCTGGCCGCGACCCGCATCAGGCGCCTGAAAGTGGGACATTCCATATGGCTGGGCGCGCGGCACTCCGCGGCGTGACGAAGCCCGTCCCGCATCGCGGTCAGCTGGCCGATGGTCCGGTCGATATCCTCCGCTTTCTCGACAAGCCTGCCGCGATCAATGCGCGGTTCGCCGTCGGGCGCGAACATGCCGCCGATCTCGTCCAGCGAGAAGCCGGCCGCCCGCCCCAGGGCGATCAGGGAGAGCCGGTCGACGACAGACGGGTCGAACAGGCGTTTCAGACCGCGCCGGCCGATCGACACGATCAGCCCCTTTTCCTCGTAATAGCGCAGGGTCGAGGCGGGTAGTCCGGTCAGCCGGGCGAGTTCTGCAGTGTCCAGGTCTTTCATCGCTTGACCTCAAGTTGACTTGAGGTGGCAGCCTGCGCCTTCCGCCGCTTTCCGGCAAGGCAAAAGGAGACCGACATGAACACGATGCAGGCAAATCCGCCCACGGCAAAAGAGATATGGAACGGCATCGCCGGGCAGAACTGGGTGGAGGCCCAGGTGCTGCTGGACGGCATGTTCAAGCGCTTCGAGGACGTCATCGTGACGGGCTGTCTGGAGCAGGGTGCGCGTGATGTCCTCGATGTCGGCTGTGGCACCGGTGCAACGACATTGGCGGTGGCAGAACGCTTGCGCGGAGCGGGAGGCTGCACCGGGATCGACATCTCGGATCCCATGATCGAGCTGGCGCGTAAACGCGCAGTGCAGTCCGGATCGAGCGCCGATTTCATCTGCGCGGACGCCGAGGATCATCCGCTTGGCGTCGCCCGGTATGACCGCATCGTGTCGCGTTTCGGTGTGATGTTTTTCCGCGATCCGGTGCGGGCTTTCGCCAATCTGCGCCGGGCGAGCGCGGCGGGCGCACAGCTGGCCGTCATCGCCTGGCGCGACCCTGCGGAAAATCCCTTCATGACAGCAGCCGAGGCCGCGGTGCGGCCTTTGTTGCCGGAGGCTCTCGCTGCGGCGCTCCAGCCGACCGGACAATTCGCCTTTGCCGATGAAAACCTTGTCCGGGGAATTCTGCGCGACAGCGGGTGGTCCGGCGTCACCATGACGCCGCTCGATATCGCCTGTTCCCTCCCGGAGAACCAGCTGGAGACCTGGCTGACGCGGCTTGGCCCGCTCGGACGGCTCCTGCCCGAACTTGATCCAGTGCACCGCGCCGCGGTGATCGACGCCGCGCGTTCTGCATACGCGCCGTACACCGCCGGGGGCACGGTGCGCTTCACGGCTGCGTGCTGGGCGATCGGAGGCGAGAATGTCTGATCCCGCTATCGAGTTTCCGACTGCCGCCGTGCTGATCGGGTGCGGGGCAACGGCGTTTATGGATGTCTGGGGCGTCGTGAAGGCCCGCCTGTGGGGTGTCCCGTCCCTGGATTATGCCCTTCTGGGCCGCTGGGTCGGTCACATGCCGCGGGGGCGGTTCGTTCACCGGCCCATTGCTGCGGCCGTGCCTGTCGCGGGTGAGCGGGCGCTGGGGTGGCTCATCCACTATCTGACCGGCATCGCTTTCGCCGCGTTGCTGCTGGCAGTGTGGGGGCCTGGATGGCTTGACGCGCCCGCACTGGCGCCAGCCCTCATTATTGGCCTTGGGACCGTGCTGTTCCCCTTTCTGGTCATGCAGCCGGCGCTGGGGGCAGGTATCGCCGCCAGCCGCACACCGGCGCCGGTCCGTGCCCGCTTTCACAGCCTGGTGACCCATGCCGTGTTCGGACTTGGACTTTACCTCTCGGGACTGCCGGTGGGTTCGCTGTTGCGATGAATGCATCGGCGGGGATGCGACGGGCTCCCCGCCGGACCGCCTTGCCGGATGCAGAAGACTGTTCGGGCCCCGCGCGATGCAGCATAGGGTGACGCCACCCAAGCAAACCTCTCCGGGAGACCGATCATGATCGACAGCCAGGCCGCCCGCCTCGACAGTCTCGAGACCCACATCTCGCACCAGGATCGTATGATCGAGGAGCTCAACGAGGTCGTGCTGGCCCAGCGCGAAGACATTCGCCGGCTGGAGCGGCGGATCGACAAGCTGATGTCGCGTGTGGCGACGCTGGAGGACCAGGCACCGTTGCCGGAGAACACACCGCCGCCGCACTACTGAGCGCGTTAGGCGGAGGCCGGGGCGGCAGTCGGTCGCACCGGTCCTTATTGCGTCTGAGAAACAATCGCATTATGGCTGCGGCCTGTCCGATGGCTGACCCTGAGTGCGATCATGAAACTCCCCATTCTTGCTGCGATGACGGCTGCAAGCCTCGCGACGGCCTCCGCGACCGCCCAGAACGAGGCCGACGGGTTCGGCGTCCTGGTCATGGCACATGGTGGCGGCGAGACGTGGAACGGCGAAGTCCGCGACATGCTCGCGCCGATCGATCAGGATTATCCGCTGGAGCTCGCCTTCGGCATGGCCGATGCGGTGAGCCTGCAGGAGGCCGTCGACCGGCTGGAGAGCCGCGGTGTCGACCGGATCGGTGTGGTGCGTCTCTTCATCTCCGGTGAGAGCTGGTACGAGCGCACGCGCGAGATCATCGGCCTGGACACCGGCGCGCCGGCGCGGCCTGAACCGGAAGACGCGGACGGGGAAGAGGGCGGCCATCACGGCATGCGCATGGAGTACTGGCGCCTCGACACCGATGCGGAGTACGCCCTCTCAACCGAAGGGCTGGCCGAAGCGCCGGAAATGGGTGCGGTGCTGGTCGAGCGGGCGCGCGCACTCAGCGAAACGCCGGAGAATGAGAGTGTTCTGATCCTCGCCCACGGTCCCGGCGACGATGCGGAAAACCGGCGCTGGATCGACTGGATCGATGCGCGTGCCGATACCGTTCGCGAGGCGATGCCCTTCCGCGAGGTTCGTGTCGAGACGCTGCGCGAGGACTGGCCGGAGGCGCGCGAAGCTGCCGAAGTGCGGATCCGTGAATTCGTGACGGCTGCGAATGAAGGCGAGGGACGCACGATCGTCCTGCCTTATCGGGTCCAGGGTTTCGGCCCCTATGCCGAGGTTCTGCAAGGTCTGGACTATGCCTCATCCGGCCGCGGCCTCCTGCCGAGTGTCGAGGTGGAGCACTGGGTGCGCCGGCAGATCGAGAACATGCGGGCGGGCGAGTTCGAGGCGCCGCTGCCCGAGGAGGCGCATGCCGCTGCACCGGAAGCCGACCGGATGCACATGTCTCATCACTAGCGCGAGCGCCGCGCTTGACCGGACCCCGGACGGACCGCGAGGTTGAGGCTCGGTGAGTCGCTGGAGCCCCCATGTCTGAACAGCTGAGCCTCCTGGGGAAGACGCGTGCAACCGATCGTCTCTTCTTCGCCCTGTTTCCCGACCCGGGCACAGCAGAACGGATCGCGGCGGTTGCGGCACAGCTGCGGGAGCGGCATGGCCTGACCGGCCCTGCGCTGGCGGCTGAGCGCTTCCATATCACGCTGTCGCATCTGGGTGATTATCACGGCCTGCCGGCGGATATCGTCGCCAAGGCGCGTCAGGCCGGAGACCTGGTGTCCGCCCCGACGTTCAGACCGCATTTCGACCGGGCCGGCAGTTTTGCAGGGCGCTCCGGCAACCGGCCCTTCGTCCTGCAATCGAGCGAAAGCGAGACCGTCGTGACGGCGTTCCAGCGAACACTGGGACGGGCGATGATGGCGGTCGGTCTGGGGCGCAAGGCCGGGCCGTATTCGCCACATGTCACACTGCTCTATGATGACGCGATGATCCCGGTCCATCCCGTCGGGCCCGTCATCTGGACCGCGGGCGAGTTTGTGCTTGTGCACAGCCTGCTCGGGCAAACCCGGCATGTCATCCTCGACCGCTGGCCGCTCGGCGCCGAGTGACGGCTTGATGATCGGCCAGCCTAGTCCGCAGGCGAAGCGAGAGCGCTTCTGACCTTCGGCATGATGCGGCGGCTCACCGGCACCTCGCTGCCCTGGGTCAGAAGCAGCCGGCCGACACCCGACGCATCGCGCTCGAGCGCATTGACGAAAGCCGTGTTGACGATGTGAGAGCGGTGAACGCGCAGGAATGTCTCCGGCAGTTCAGTCTCAAGCCCTGCCAGCGAGCCGTTGTAGAGCGCCGTGCGGCCGTCATCATGGTGGACTTCGACATAGTCTCCGGCGCCTTTCAGCTGCACGATCCTGTCCGTGGGCACGTAATCCACGCGTCCGGCGCTGACCAGCTGCAGCTGTACAGGCGCTGTGCGCTGGCGCGCTTCGGCCAGGGCCGTCTCGAGCTGCCGTGCGCGTCTTTCCTCGGCCTGCCGGCGCTGGCGTTCGCCGACGAGGGTCAGGGCCTGGCGGTAGAAGAGAAAGATCAGCATGCCGCCGGCTGCGAGATAGAAATACGTGTCGATGAAGCCGGTCGGGAAAGCGATCATGAGCGCTGCAAACGCGCAAAAAAGCGCGAGATAGGCCGGGGCCCCGGGACGTTTCCCGATGCTCCAGATGATGCTCCCGATAATGCCGGCCGCCACGGCGGCCAGAAGCGCGTAGCCGGTCTTGCCGTCAAAACCGGGCACGACGACCACGATCAAGACCATGATAGCGGCCAGTCCGGCCAGGCGCAGCATGCGCGCCCTGACAGCCAGTCTGCTCAGGCGCAGCAATACGTAGGCGTTCAGACACAGTCCGAAACCGAAGGCGCAGACCAGGATGGCGACCAGCCGTATCTCGTGCACGGGGTAGGGATAGGGGTAGAGCGAGCGCGAGACTTCGGCCAGCAACTGGATCGCCGCAAACAGCGAGGCTGCCGACAGGATGGCCGAGCCCTCGCGGTCTTCACCGCGCAGGGCCGTGACGCCAAAGAACAGGCAGCCGACCGCGAAAGCGCCGAATGTGATCAGGGATGGCCAGTAGGCCAGGATCATGCGCCGGCTCGGGTCCCGGTAGGGGCCGAAGGCAACGCGATGCATCGGGGCTGCCAGCCGGATGAAGCCATGCTGGGCCGACAGGCGCAGCACGACCGTGTTCTCGCCCTCCTGCACGAGGGCGCGCGGAACATAGATCACGCTGTCCATCCGGCCGGGAATTTCCGCGTCGCGCGTGCCGGCGGGCCGGCCATTGGCGCCCAGATAGGTGCCATTGATCCAGGCTTCGCTGGAGGCCTTGGCGAGCACCTGCAGGCCGAAGGGGCCGGGACCGTCGAGGTTTTCGGGACGCAGGACCAGCTGCGCCTGCACCCAGAGATGCCGGCCCTGCGGATCGACGGACCAGAGCGGCATGGTTTCGCAGTGCGGTCCCGAGAAGTCCGGCATCCGGGCCGGATCGTCGACGGGGCACACCCTCACATTCGCCGTGTCGACATGGGCCCCGGGCTGACCGTATGCCGCAATAGACAGCAGCAGGCTGGTGGCGATGGCGGCGAGGAGGGCGCAGATGGTTTTCATTCACCCAGTCTAGCCTGCCGCCGGGCGAAGGCCGATGCCGTTTGCAGGCCGGTCATGACCGCTCACAGATCGCGGCGTGTGCGGTGGCGCAGGGCACCCGAGGATGAGGGTGAAACAACCCCAGAGGTCTCCCCATGTTCCCCATCCGATCCCTTCTCGTCATTGCCGGTCTTGCCATCGCGCTGCCGCTGATCCCGGCTGCAGGCGCCGAAGAGCCGATCACCTTCACGGCCCGGTCCGGCGACAGCGTCGACGCCTTGCGCGGCACCTTCCAGGTGCCTGAAGACCGGTCCGACCCCGGCAGCCGCATGATCACCCTGTCCTATGTCCGCTTCCCCGCGACCGGTGACGCCGATGGACCGCCGATCGTCTACCTGGCCGGAGGGCCGGGCGGTTCGGGCAGCGGTACGGCAGAGGGGCCGCGCTTCGAACTGTTCATGGCGATGCGCCAGCATGGCGACGTCATCGCCTTCGACCAGCGTGGCACCGGCGACTCCACCCGCCTGCCGCGCTGTGTCTCCTCGGTCCAGGTGTCCGAGACCGAGCCGGTGTCCGATGCCGACTATGGCGACGCCTACCGGCAGGCTGTCGAGGATTGCGGTGCATTCTGGCGCGGCGAAGGCGTCGCTATCGAGGGCTATACGACGCGCGAGAGCGTGCAGGATATTTCGGACCTGCGCGCCCATCTCGGCGCCGACACCGTCACGCTGTGGGGCATCTCCTATGGCAGCCATCTGGCCCTGGCGGCGCTGAAGGATATCCCCGACGAGATCGACCGCGTGATCATCGCCAGTGCCGAAGGGCTCGACCAGACGGTGAAGATGCCAGCCTATACCGACGCCTATTTCGCCCGCCTGCAGGCGGCCGTGGACAGCCAGCCGCAAGCCGCGGCCCGCTATCCCGATATCGCCGGACTGATGCGCCGCGTGCACGCGCGCCTGGAGGCCGAGCCGATCCTGCTGGAGATCCCGCAGCAGGATGGTTCGGTGGCGTCCGTTCTGCTGCAGCGGCGGCACATGCAGGAAATGAGTTCAGGCCTGATCTCCGACCCGCAATACGCCGCCATCCTGCTGGCGCTCTATGCGACACTCGACGCCGGTGAGACCGGACTGGCCATCGGGCTTCTGCAACGCTTCCACACGCCGGGTGAGCCGATCTCGCTGAGTGCCATGCCGACGGCCATGGATCTGGCGTCGGGTATCGGCGATGCGCGTCTGGCAGAATTCGAACGCCAGGCCGAAACCGGCCTTGTCGGCCAGTATCTCAACCATCCCATGCCGCAGATCCGCGGGGCCTGGAACGGCTTCGATCTGGGTGATGATTTCCGCGCGGCACCGGCCGGCGACACGCCGGTCCTGCTGCTCACCGGAACGCTGGACGGGCGCACCTATCCGGAAGGCCAGACTGCAGCGGTGTCCGGATTGTCCCATGTGACACAGGTCATCGTGCGCAATGCCGGGCACAATCTCTTCATGACCTCGAGCGAGGTCCACGATGTCATGCACCGCTTCATGCGCAATGAGCCGGTGGGGGCCGAAGAGATCATTGTCGATCTGCCCGACTTCACCGAACTGCCCTTCTAGGCGGGACGGACTGTTCACGAATACCGCCCCGGCCCGGCTTGATTTCCGGGCCGGGCGCGGTCATACCGGCCTAATCGGATCTCGAACCCGGAGCGCATGATGAACAACCACCTGCAAATCGAAACCCAATGTTTTGCTTTTGCCGGTGTTTGCCATGTCCGCTTCGATCACGCTTTCCAGTCTTTGCCTCGCCACGCCTGATGCCCGTCCGCTCGTCGCGGACCTGACGCTCGCCTTCGGGGCGGAACGCACCGGCATTGTCGGCCGCAATGGCTTCGGGAAGTCGACCCTTCTTCATGTTCTCTCCGGTGCGCTTGCACCCGCCGCCGGCGAGGTCTCCGTCACGGGCAAGATCGCCCTGATGGAACAGCACGCCTGCGCCGGTGCCGCCACCATTGCAAAAGCGCTGGGGGTGGAAGATGCGCAGGCCTGTCTTGCGCGCATTCTCGATGGCACGGCGAGCGACGCCGATCTCGATCATGCCGACTGGACGCTGGAAAGCCGCGTCGAGGCCGTGCTGGCGCAGGTCGGATTGCCGGCCTGGCCGCTTGACCGTCCGGCTGCGGCCGCCAGCGGTGGCCAGAGAACGCGTCTGGCGATCGCACGCATGCTGCTGGCCGAACCGGATATCCTGCTGCTCGACGAGCCGACCAATAATCTCGATGCCGATGGCCGGGCGGCCATACTCTCACTGATCGAGAACTGGTCCGGCGGCATCATCGTTGCCAGCCACGACCGGGACCTGCTGGAGTGCATGGACCGGATCGTCGAACTGACCCCGGTTGGGGCGACGGTGACCGGGGGTGGCTGGACCGCGTTCGCGGAGGCCCGTGCAGCCCGGCTCGCGCGCGTCGAGGCGGAGGCCGAACGGGCCGAGGCCGGTGTCCGCCAGGCCCGCGCCGCGGCGCGTCAGCGGTCCGAGCGCAAGGCGCGCTCGGACCGGGCAGGCCGCCAGGTGCGCGCTTCGGGCGGACAGCCGAAAATCCTCCTGGATGCGCGCAAGAACCGGGCCGAAGGCAGTGACAGCCGGGTTGCCCGCATGTCGGCGCGCCAGCTGGAAACAGCCGGGGCCGGATACGATGCGGCCCGCGAGAAGGTCGAGATCGTCACGCCGCTCAGTATCGATCTTCCCGCCAGCGGCCTGGCCGCAAGCCAGTCGGTGCTGAGTGTCCGGGATCTGGTCTTCTCGCGCGACGGCAAGCGGACTGTCGGTCCGCTCTCCTTCGAGATCAGAGGCCCGGAGCGGATCGCGCTCGCCGGTCCCAACGGATCGGGCAAGAGCACGGTCTTCGATCTGGTGACCGGGCGGCTGCAGCCGGACAGCGGCACAGTGTCGGGCCGTCATGAGCGCTTTGCGCTGCTCGACCAGGCCGTGACCTTTCTGGAACCAGCCTTGTCGGTTGCAGCCAATGCCCGCCGGCTCAATCCGCGGCTCTCCGAGAATGCGGTGCGGGCCGCGCTCGCGCGTTATGCCTTCCGGGGAGAAGCTGCGGAGAAGCCCGTTTCCGTCCTGTCCGGCGGCGAGCGGATGCGGGCCGGACTGGCCTGTCTCGCCTGCGCGGCCGAGGCCCCGCAATTGCTGATCCTCGACGAGCCAACCAATCATATCGATCTGGAAGCGGTGGAACTCCTGGAACAGGCTCTGGCCGGATATGACGGCGCCATTTTGGTCGCCAGCCATGATACGCGCTTCCTGGACGCGATCGGTGTCTCGCGCACGATCACGCTGGAGGTGCCCGCCGCCTGATCACCGGGGGCAAATGAGCAAGAACAGGCACGCTGTGTCTGCCCGTGCGGGCGAGTATCATTGCGACCCGGACACAGGAGAATGGGGATGAGAGCGGATAATCGTGCAGGCTATGCCGACCGGATCGATCGGGTCGTGGCGCATATCGAGGCGGCCGACGAGGAAGCCCTGCTGGATCTGGATACCCTGGCGGGCGTGGCGGCGCTTTCGCCGTTTCACTTTCATCGCATCTACCGGATCATGACGGGTGAGACCCCGGCGGAAACCGTGCGCCGCATCCGTCTGGTCCGCACCGCGCCAGCCCTTCAGGATGACCGTCTGACCGTGACGCAGGCGGCCGCGGCGTCGGGATATGCGACCAGCCAGTCCTTCGCGCGGGCCATCAAGGCTGCGACCGGTGCAACGGCGAGCGAGATCCGGGCGGGAGGCGGCAGCCTTCTGGAGCGCCTGCTGCAGCCGCAAGGCGCCGACGCTGCGACGCCCATGCCGGTCGAGATCGTCTCCACCGACCCGCTGCGCCTGCTCGCGATCCGCAATATCGGCGCCTATGCCGAGCTGAACCGGACCTATGAGCGCCTGTTCGCGACGGTTTTTTCGCAGCTTCCGATGGAGAGCCTGCGCGGGATCTGGGGTGTCTGGCACGAGGATCCGCGCTTCTGCGATCCCGCAGACCTCCATTTCGACTGCGCCATCGAGATTGGCGAGGACTTTCCGGCGCAGGGTGAGGTCGAGCTGCTCGATATCGCCGGCGGCCGGCATGCCCGCCTGCGCCATGTGGGCAGCTATACAACGCTGCATGACACGATCGACCGGCTCTACGCCTTTGTCATGGCGGACGACACGCATCTGATCGCCGACCGGCCCCTCATCGTGAACTATGTCGACGATCCGGAAAGCCGCCCCGAAGCGGAATGGCGCTCGGATATCTACCTGCCGCTTGCCTGATTTTCGTCCCGGTTTGCTGACATCCGGTTTGAGGTCGGACAGGAGGTCCGGATAATCTGGTGCCGGCAGCGAGGAGACAGACCATGCGCGCATATCTGGCCGGAGCGGTGACAGGGCTCGCTGTGCTGATGACCGCCGGACCCGCACAGGCTCAGCCTGCGGTCTATCGCGTAGTCAATGTCGACAGTCACGACGTCCTCAATGTCCGCCGTACGCCCAGCCCGACCAGTGCACTTGTGGGATCCTTGCCGCCCGGGGCAAGCCGGATCGAGGTGCTGGAAACGCGGCACGGCTGGGGCCGGGTCCTGCTGCGGGGAGCGGAAGGCTGGGTCAGTCTCGCCTATCTGGCGGAAGACGCGCGGCCGGATATTCCCGGACAGTCGGCGCCGGGCGGATTCGCCTGTGCCGGGACCGAACCCTTCTGGGGGCTTGAGATCGATACTAATGGCCAAGGGCGTTTCAATGACGCGATTTCGATGGGTGAGGAACGCGATTTCGAGGTGCGCGATGCGCGCACGGCGCGTGGCCGCATGCATCCTTTCGTCTACCGGTTCGAGGGGGAGGTGACCGGATTTGCACTTGTATCGCCGCTGGCCTGTTCCGACGGCATGAGCGATCTGGGCTATGGCTGGCATGTCAGCGCGGATATTGAAGACGGCGAGGGACGGCGGCTGCTGGACGGGTGCTGCCGGACACCGGTTGCAGAATAATTTCCGGGTGCTGCATCCGGACGGGGTCCCGGCGGCAACCTGATATCGAAGGGCACCGCGGGGTGCCGCCGGAAAGGGACGAATGCGATGGTCGAGATCTTCCACAGCTACTGGTGGCTGCTGTTTCCGCTGGGGTTCTTTCTTGCGGCCGGCTGGGGCAGTTTCATGCGCTACAAGCGCACCCAGGCCAAGATCGACCTGATCAAGAGCTATACCGCGGCTGGCAAGGAGCCACCGGCGGAATTGCTTGCCTCGCTCGACAGCGACAACACGCACCGCCACGAGTATCACTCCTCCGGCGAAGAGAGCGGCGGAAGCCCCGGAGGCGGTCATGTCTTCCTGGTCGTGTTGTTCACCGGTCTGGCAGGGGTCTTTGCCTATACCGGCTATGCCGGCCTGCTGGGCGGTACCACCCGTGAAATGTACTTCATTTCCATGGTCCTGGGCGTTCTGGCGGTGGCATTCCTTTTCAGTGGCCTGTTTTCGCGCCGCCGCAGGAATGACTGATCATGCAGACCCCCGACGACGGCGCGCTGGTCGCGGCGGCCCGGTCGGGATCGGATCACGCCTTTGCCCGCATCGTGGACCGGTATCAGTCGCCGGTCCGCGGCTTCTTGCGGCGGGTGAGCGGCAATGACGCCGATGCCGACGAGATCGCCCAGGATGCCTTCGTCGATGCCTGGACGCATCTGCGCAGCCTGCGCGACGGGACGAAGCTGAAATCCTGGCTGTTCGCGATCGCCTGGCGCAAGGCCAAGGCACGGGCGCGCTCGATGTCCCGCTCGCGCACCCGCGAGACGGCCTGGCAGGCACTGCAGCCCGTGAGTGACGAGCCGCAGCGCGAAATGGCGCTGGCGATGCAGCAGGCGCTGGGGCAATTGCCTGAGGAACAGCGCGCCGCGGTCGCGCTGTGCCTGGCCGGCGGCTGGTCGCACAGCGATGCGGCAAGTGTCTTGGACTTGCCGCTGGGTACGGTAAAATCCCATGTCAGCCGGGGACGCACCCGTCTGATCGCCATTCTGGGAGTGGACGATGCGTGAACACGATCCGCTGCAGGACTTCTTCCGCGCTGGCGATGTACCGGCGCGCGACCCCGGTTTCCGGCTGGCCGTGATGGCCGATGTCGCCCGCCGCCGCTTCAGGCGGGAACTGGCCGAACGGCTGGGGCAGGGGCTGGTGGTTTGCCTGCTCGTGCTGATCATGGCCCCCGTTGCGGGAGATGTGCTGGAAACCCTGTTCCGGGGTGGAGAGTCCCGTTTCGCGCTTTTGACGTTGCCGCTGGCGCTGGGCGTGGCCCTGATCGGCCACTTCTGGCTGAACGGCCGTCTGCGTGTACGCCTGCCGAATTTGCGCTAGCCAGACCCCTGAATTCCCGCGGCAGCCATTTGCCCCCGCGACGCGGGCGTGAATCGCCTATACTCGGGCCCGGACAGCGGGGAGGTGCGCATGCTGGTCCTGATCACCGGTCTGGTTCTGTTTCTGGGCGTTCATTCGCTGCGCGTGGTGCCGGGCGCGCGGCCGGCCTTGCAGTCGGCTCTGGGGGAAACACCCTACAAGCTGGCCTATACCGCGATTTCGCTCGTGGGTTTCGGCCTCATCATCTACGGCATGATGCTCGCCCAGCCCGTCGCCGGAACCGTCTGGGCACCGCCGGTCTGGACGCGTCATCTGGCCTTCGCCCTGGTGCCCGTGGGGCTGATCCTCATCGTCTCCGCCTATGCGCCGGGACATATCCGCCACTGGGTGCGTCACCCCATGCTGGCCGGGGTCATGCTGTGGGCAGGCGCGCATTTCCTTGCCAATGGCGAGCGGGCCGCGCTGGTCCTGTTCGGCAGTTTCTTCGTCTGGTCGCTGGTGACGTTCGTGTCGTCCTGGCTGCGTGAGACCCCGCCGCCGGTCGTGAAGGGGTGGGGCGGAGATCTGACGGCGATCGTGCTGGGCGCACTTTCAGCCCTTATCATCATGAATCTTCACATGTATCTGTTCGGCGTGGCCATCATCGGATAGTCCGCCTGCATCCAATTCCGCACAATGGTGCATCAAGGTGTCAAACGGGCAGCATTGTGCGGACCCGCCCAGATACGGGAGTTACGAAAATGGACCTGACAGTCATGCTGGTGTCGATGTCGCCCTTCATCATGGTGGTGGCTATCGTCTGGATCGCAATGAGTGCGGTGTCGCGCAATCGCCGGGCCACGCTGAAAGTGGTCGAGGAGGCGATCCGCAACGGGCAGACCATGACGCCGGAGACGATCCGCGCACTGGGTATGCCACGCAAGGATTCCAATGGCGATCTGAAGAGCGGTTCGATCCTGGTGGCCATCGCACTGGCCCTGATGGTTTTGGGTTTCGCGATCTTCGCGGTCGAAGGCGATGAAGAAGCCATGTACATCATGCCGGCCGTCGCCGCCTTCCCGGGCCTGATCGGTCTGGTGCTGATCGGGTTCGGCCTGTTCGGCAAAAAAGACCAGGCCTGAGGAGGACGCCGCCGATGAAGGCGCCGGACGAAGAACTTGTCGCCCTCGTGGTCGCCACCAAGAATGCGGCGGCTTTCGGGGAGCTGGTCCGGCGTCACCAGGGGCTGGTCAGGGGGATGCTGCAGCGCATGTGCCGCAATCATGCCCTGGCCGACGATCTCGCGCAGGACGCTTTCATCCGCGCCTACGAGAAGATCGGCACCTTCACTGGCAAGGGCGCGTTCAAGTCCTGGCTCTGCTCGATCGCCTATACCGAATTCCTGATGGCCGCGCGCAAGCGGCGCTCGACGGAGCGGGCGATGGAAAAGTTCAAGACAGGGCTGGATGACAGCGAAGCGCCACGGGACATGGGCAATGTGGTTGATCTCGACCGGGCGCTTGCCACATTGAAGGAGGAGGAACGCATCGCGGTGGTGATGTGCTACTCTTGCGGATTGTCGCATTCCGAAGCCGCCGAGGCGACCGGGATGCCGCTGGGAACGGTGAAGTCGCATGTGAACCGGGGGCGGGCCAAATTGCAGGCCTACTTCCAGGAAGCTGAGGAAATGGCGTCATGACGATGGATGATGCATTCGATGCAAGGCTGAAGGCGGCCTTTGCCGACGCCGCAGCCCCGCTGGAACGCGACAGCGAGAGCGAAGCCTTTTCCAGAACGGTGGTCGAGCGCCTGTCGCGTCCGGACCGCAAGCGGGTCCTGATCCTGGGCGGTGCCGGCTCTACCGGGTCGGCCATCGCCGGCACCCAGCTTGAAAGCGTGTTCGGCAACATGCATGTGCCGACCGAAGGATTGCTGGCGAATGCCGGCTTCCTGATGTCGCCGGAAGTGCTCGCCGCTGCCGCGATGGCTGTCGCTGTCGGTCTCGTGGCAGTGGTCCTGCCGCGCCGGATTGCCGGCTGATCCTGAACGGGCGAGGGCAGGCTTTTGCGCTGCAGCATTGTGAGCTAGTCTCTCCGGCCAACCCCGGAGAGACAGCCATGTCCGCCCAGACCCAGACCCGCCGCATCACAGCTCCTGAAATCCGGGCCCGCAAGGGCGGTGAGCCGATCGTCTGCCTGACGGCCTATGACGCCCCGATGGCACGGCTGCTCGACCCCCACTGCGATCTCCTGCTGGTCGGTGACAGTGTCGGCATGGTGGTGCACGGGCTCGATTCGACCATCGGCGTTACCCTCGACATGATGATCCTGCACGGCCAGGCCGTGATGCGCGGCGCCAAGCGCGCGCTGGTGACGGTCGACATGCCGTTCGGCAGCTACGAGAAATCCCCCCAGCAGGCGTTCGAGAATGCCGCGCGCATCCTGTCCGAGACCGGTTGCCAGGCGATCAAGATCGAGAGCGGCACCTATGCCGCCGAAACCATCGATTTCATGGCCCAGCGCTCGATCCCGGTGATGGGGCATATCGGGCTGAGGCCCCAGGCGGCGCTGGCCGATGGCGGTTTCAAGGCCAAGGGGCGGACCCGCGCGGAACGTCAGAAAGTGATCGACGAAGCCATGGCAACCGCCGATGCGGGGGCCTTTGCCATCGTTGTGGAAGGCGTGGCCGAGGATCTGGCGCTCGAGATCACCCAGAGAGTGCCGGTTCCCACGATCGGCATCGGCGCTTCGGCGGCCTGCGACGGCCAGGTTCTGGTCACCCAGGACATGCTGGGCGTGTTCGAATGGACGCCGAAATTCGTCAAGCGCTACGACAACCAGGCCGAACGCACCACTGCGGCGGTGCAGCGTTATGCCGAGGAGGTACGTGATCGCAGCTTCCCGGCAACGGCGCAGGTCTACACCATGACGCGTCAGGACGGTTGAGCTCTGTTGCCGCCCGGCGCGGGTAAGGCTAGGGTCCCGCGCAAATCTTTAGGCATGGGCACAAGAACGACGGAGCCACATCGACGTGGTCGATATTTTCGAAGAAGTCGACGAAGAACTTCGCCGCGACAAGTATCAGGATCTATTGCGCAAGTACGGCCCCTGGGTGCTTGGCGGCGCGCTGGCGATCATCGCCGGTGCGGCCGGTTACCAGGGCTGGAACGCCTGGCGTACGGCACAGCAGGAGGCGTCGTCCGATGCCTATGTGTCCGCGCTGCGTGCGGCCGAGGCCGGCAATTATTCCCTGGCATCGACCGGATTCGAGACGCTCGCCGAGGATGGCGTCGGCGGCTATCCGGAACTGGCGCTGCTGCAGCGCGGTTCGGTCGCGCTGGAAGAGGGCGATCGTGAAGCGGCTGCCGGCTTCTTCGACCGGGCGGCCCGCCAGGCGTCCGATCCTGTCATTCGCGACCTGGCCACGCTGAAGTCGGTCTGGGCCCGGTGGGATGCGCTGAGCTTCAACGATATCGAGATCCGCCTGACGCCGCTGACCGGCGATACCTCGCCCTACCGCTTCCTGGCGCGTGAGGCGATCGCTGCGGCAGCGCTGCGCGATGGCAATCTCGAACGCGCCCGCGAGACCTACCAGCTGATCAGCTTCGGCTTCGACGCACCGCAGGGTGTGCGGCAACGGGCCCAGGAAGCGCTGGCGGTGATCGCGAGCCGGTCGGCCACGCAGGCCCCGGCGGAAGCCGTTGACAGTGAAGCGGAAGCCGGCGCGCCTGCGGGCGACGCGGCGGAAGAACCGGCACCGGCCGGCGATGATGAAAATGACGCCGGGGAGCCAGGCGATGAATAGTGTCGAGCGTATCCGTAATCTTCTCGCCGTGGCGCTGATCGCGCCGCTGGCGGCCTGTTCGTCGATCCCGGACATTCCCAATCCGCTCAACGCGATCCCGGGTATCGGCAATGACGACGAGGAGGATCTCAACGGCGTGGCGCCGGAAGATAACCGCGTCTCGATCATGACGTTCGAGCAGGGCCTCCAGCTCGACACGGAGGCGGCGCCGGTGGAACTGCCGACCGCCTACGTCAATCAGGTCTGGCCGCAACCGGATGGCTATCCGACCCACGCCCTGCAGCACACCCAGGCCAGCGGCCCCCTCGAAGTGGCCTGGCGCCAGAGCTTCGGTCAGGGTTCGGACAATGACCGCCGTATCAACGCGCGGCCGGTCGTCGCCGATGGCCGGATCTTCACGATCGACGCGAACGGCGTGGTTTTCGCGCACGATGCCGACAGCGGCAGCCGTCTCTGGTCGACGCGCCTGGAAGGCCCCAACCGGCGCGACCGCATGTCCTTTGGCGGCGGCGTGGCCTATGATGGCGGCCGTGTCTACGCCCATTCCGGCTACAACTACTTCGTGGCGCTGGATGCCGGGAGCGGTGACGAGATCTGGCGCAGCGATGTGCTTGTCCCCTTCCACGGGGCGCCGACCGTGGCCGATGGCCGCGTCTTCGTGACCAGCGACAATAACGAGCTTCTGGCCCTCGACGCCGATGACGGTACCGTCATGTGGACCCATCCGGGCATCGTCGAGACGGCCCGTCTGCTGACCGCGCCGTCCCCGGCCGTGCTGGGCGATCTGGTCATTGCGCCCTTCGCTTCGGGCGAGCTGATCGCACTGCGTGTGCAGAACGGCAATCCGATCTGGTCGGACAGCCTGTCCGGCTCGTCCCGTCTGACCGCTGTGTCCGAGATCAACGATCTCGCCGGCAGCCCGGTCATCATGGAAGACACCGTCTATGCGATGAGCCATTCCGGCCTTCTCGTCGCGATTTCGCTGCGTACGGGCGAACGCGTCTGGACGCAGCCCGCCGGCGGTTCGCAGGCGCCCTGGGTGGCCGGGAACTATCTCTTCGTCACCACAAACGAGGCCGAGATCGTCTGCCTCGACCGGCGCGACGGCTCTGTGCTCTGGATGACGCAGCTCGACCTGTTCGAGAACCCGAACAAGCGCCGGGACCGGATTGCCTGGACGGGCCCCGTTCTCGCCGGTGGCCGTGTCTTCGTGGCGTCCAGCAATGGCCAGGGCGCGGTGCTGAATGCCTATGATGGCGAGGTGCTGCGCGAGATGGACCTGCGTGACGACGTTTTCATCGGGCCGGTCATCGCCAACGAGACCATCTATGTGCTCACCGACGAGGCGCGGCTGATCGCGATCCGCTAACGGCAAATCGGGCATCCAGCGGCTTTTTGTGATTTCATTCCGTGTGAAATTGCTCTAGGCGCTCGCCAATGACTGCATATCTTCCCCGCATCGCCGTCGTCGGACGGCCCAATGTGGGTAAATCCACCCTGTTCAACCGGCTGGCCGGAAAACCGCTGGCGATCGTCGACGATCGCCCGGGGGTTACGCGTGACCGTCGCGAGGCGCGCGGCCGGCTGGGCGATATGGAACTCCTGCTGATCGACACGGCGGGCTATGACGATGGCGAGAAGGCCGGTCTGGACGCTGAAATGCGCACCCAGACCGAGATCGCGCTCGAGGATGCCGATCTCTGCCTCTTCCTGATCGATGCCCGTACCGGCGTGACGCCGCTGGACAAGAGCTTTGCCGATGTGATCCGCCGCTCGGGCAAGCCGGTCGTGCTGGTCGCCAACAAGTGCGAAGGCCGGTTCGGCGAGAGCGGGTTGATGGACTCCTACGGCCTCGGCCTGGGCGAGCCTGTTCCCCTGTCGGCGGCCCATGGCGGCGGTATCGGCGATCTCTATGACGCTGTCGAGACCGGTCTGGGCGACATGGCCCGTGATGCCAAGCGTTATCGTGATGACAGCGAGGATCCGCCGCTGCGGATCGCCGTGATCGGCCGTCCGAATGCGGGCAAGTCGACGCTCATCAATGCGCTGATCGGCGAGGAACGCCTGATCACAGGCCCCGAAGCCGGGATCACCCGCGACGCGATCTCGATCGACTGGATGTGGGACGGCCGCCGGGTGCGGCTGCACGACACGGCCGGTCTGAGAAAGCGCGGCAAGGTCAATGACCGGCTGGAGCGGATGAGCGCGGCCGACACGCTGCGCGCGGTGAAGTTTGCCGAAGTCGTGCTGCTGATCGTCGATGCCGGCCACCCGCTGGAAAAGCAGGACCTGCACCTGGCTGACATGGCCTACAAGGAAGGCCGCGCGGTCGCCATCGCCGTTTCCAAGATGGACCTCGTGCACCAGCGCGATGCCTTCATCAAGGATATCCAGACCGAGTTCGAGCGCCTGCTGCCGCAGATGACCGGCGCGCCGATCCTGCCGATCTCGGCCCTGAAGAAAAAGGGGCTGGAGACGATCATGCCGGCCCTGTCGCGACTGCATGCCGACTGGGATGCCAAGGTGAAGACCCGGGATCTCAATGACTGGCTGCACGAGATGATCGAGCGGCATCCGCCACCCTCGGTCAATGGCCGCCGCGTCAAGCCGCGCTATATCACCCAGACCAAGGGCCGTCCGCCGACTTTCGTGATGATGTGCTCGCGCGCCAGCGAACTGCCGGAAAGCTACAAGCGCTATCTGGTCAACGGATTGCGCGAGGCCTTCGATCTGCCCGGCGTGCCGATCCGTCTGATCGTGAAAGCGGGCAAGAACCCTTACGCCGATGGCGAGCGTGGCGGCAGTGCGCCGGTCCGGGCCGGAGCGCCGGCGCGGGCCAGCATGCCGCGCATCCGTCAGAAGCCCAAGGGCGCCCCCGGATCGGTCAAGAAAGCCGGCAAGCCGGGCAAGGCGGCCGGGCCGCGCAAGCGCAGCTGACGGGAAGAAGACATAGCCGGCCCATCCCGCACGGCGCTCAGGGCGTTTCCAGCCGGTATTTGCGGAACACCTCGCCCTCATAGGTGACCTCGCCTGTCATCTCCGCTCCCAGCCGCTCCAGACCGCGCATGTGACGGCGCGAGGGGGGCAGCAGCAATGTCACATAGGGGATGCGCGCATCGGCGCGGGCAAAGGCGAGGGCCTTGCGGGTGATCGCGAGGCCGAGACCGAAATCCTGCGGCCGCAGCACCAGGCCGTAATCCCACTCCTCGCCTTCCTTCTGGAAACCGCCCCAGCCGGCATAGCGCCCGTCTGCCAGGATCGCCCAGTGTCCCAGCCCGTCGCGCGCCCAGCACGCGTCCTTGGCGGCGATGAAGGCCGTGCAGGCGTCCATGTCCCAGCCGTCCTTGAGCAGGGGCATGTGCTCGGCCAGGCGTGGATCGGACATGTGGGCCAGGATCGCGTCCGGCGCGATTTCGGTCAGGCGTGTGAAGGTGATGTCGGGACGCTGCGGCATGACGCCCAGCTAGCACCGGCTTGGGGGCAACGGGAAGCCGGTGCGTCAGGCTCTCACGGCAAGTTGAGCGCTAACCCTCGAACCGCACGATTTCGCCGTGGCGGGCACAGTCCGGACCGACCAGCTCGGCGACCAGCGGCCACAGGGCTGCCGGTTCCGGCAGGGAATTGGGATCCTCGCCCGGGAAGGCCTTGGCGCGCATCCGCGTACGCATGGCGCCGGGATAGACGACATTGATGCGCAGGCTGGGCGAATTCACATGCTCGGCAGCCCAGGACTGGGCGAGGGCGTCGAGGCCGGACTTGGCGGCCGCGTAGGGCGCCCAGAAGGCCCGGCGCGAGCTGGCGGCGCCCGAGGAGATGAAGACGGCGCGGCCGGCATCCGACGACAGCAGCGGGCCCTCGAAGGCGCGGATCATGCGTGCTGGCGCGACTAGGTTCACGCCCAGCACATTCTGCCAGGTCTTCGCCTTTACCTGGGCGGCCGGTGTCAGTTCGCCCAGCGCACCGGCATTGGCGATCATGATGTCCAGCTTGCCCCAACGGTCGGTGACGATCTGGCCGAGCTGTTCGATCCCGTCTTCCGACATCAGGTCCATCGGCACGAGCGTCGTGGTTCCGCCGGCGGCCTTGATGGCGTCGTCCAGCTCTTCCAGGGCGCCTTGCGTGCGGGCGGTGGCGATCACATGGGCGCCGGCCCTGGCCAGTTCCAGGGCCAGAGCCCGGCCAATACCCCGCGAGGCCCCGCTGACGAGAGCGAGGCGGCCTTTCAGATCGATGTCGGTCATGCGTCCACCAGAAGCGAGAGCTGGAATTCCTTGGCCGAGAGGTCCCGGTCGTGGTCGACGAGACGCGTCGGGTACTCGCCGGTGAAATAGTGGTCGGCGAGTTGCGGGTTGGCGTCATTGCGCGCTTCGCCGCAGACGGCCTGGTAGAGACCATCGACCGACAGGAAGCCGAGGCTGTCCGCCTCGAGCTTGGCAGCCATTTCGTCGAGGTCCATGTTGGCGGCGATCAGTTCGGCCCGGCCGGCCATGTCGATGCCGTAGAAGTCCGGGAACTTGATCGGCGGGCAGGCCGAGCGGAAATGGACTTCGGACGCACCGGCCTCGCGCATCATGCGCACGATCTTCAGCGAGGTCGTGCCGCGCACGATCGAGTCGTCGATCAGCAGGACGCGCTTGCCGCGCACCACGGCGGCATTGGCCGAGTGCTTGCGGCGGACCGACAGGTCGCGCCGGTCCTGGGTCGGCTGGATGAAGGTGCGGCCCACGAAGTGCGAGCGGATGATGCCCAGCTCGAAGGGTATGCCGGAAGCTTCCGAATAGCCGATCGCGGCGGGCACGCCGCTGTCCGGCACGGGCACGATGACATCGACATCGGCCGGGGTTTCCATCGCCAGCTGGCGGCCCATCTGCTTGCGGGCCTCGTAGACGGAACGGCCGCCGATGATCGAGTCGGGGCGGGCGAAATAGATGTATTCGAAGGCGCAGATCCGGGCCGGATGGGCCGGGGCGAAGCGTTCGGAGCGGATGCCGTCCTCGCTCACCACGACGGCCTCGCCGGGCTCGATATCGCGCACGAAACTCGCGCCGACCATGTCCAGCGCGCAGGTTTCCGAGGCGAAGATCACCGCGTCGCCCAGCGTGCCCATCACCAGGGGCCGGATGCCATAGGGGTCGCGCGCCGCGATCAGGCGGTCATTGACCAGCGCCACGAAAGCGAAGGCGCCCTGGACCTGTTTCAGCGCCTGCAGGACGCGATTGGTCAGCTTGGTCTTCTTCGACTGAGCGGCCAGGTGCAGCACGACCTCCGAATCGGAGGTCGACTGGAAGATGGCGCCGTGGCTGACGAGCTCTTCGCGCAGGACGCGGGCATTGGTCAGATTGCCGTTGTGGGCGAGGGCGATACCGCCGCCGCGCACGTCCGAATAAAGCGGCTGCACATTGCGCAGCACCGACGCGCCCTGGGTGGAATAGCGCGCATGGCCGATCGCGACCTTGCCCGGCAGGCGTTGCGGCATGTCCGGCGAGGTGAAGTTCTCGCCGACAAGGCCGAGATAGCGCTCGATATGGAAACGCGACCCGTCATGGGTCGCGATGCCGCAGGCTTCCTGTCCACGATGCTGCAGGGCGTGAAGCCCGAGCGCAGTGAGGACACCGGCATCTACCGCATTGTAGACGGCGAAAACGCCGCATTCTTCCTGGGGGCGATCCGTCTCGGGATCGTAAGTGAGCGTGGCAGTTTGGGGGTTGGCCTGGCTCATCCGTCCTCGTCCTGGTCATCCGTGGTCGAACCGATGAGGTCATCTAGTCGGTTTCGGTCGCGGCTTCCATAGGAGCTGTCATTATTTCTTATTGTTTCTGCAATCGGGTCGTCCTCGCCATAGGGCAGGGGACGGGTCTCGGCCAGTCGCGAGGTCTCGGGAGCCAGTGTCTGCAGGGCCCGGGCCGTCGCGCCGACCAGCGGATAGATGCGCGCCTGGGTCACCCAGGCCGGCGGGCGTCCGCTTTCACCCATCGTTGCGGCCATGAAGATCACACCGAGACCGAGCAGGACGAGGCCGCGCACGACGCCGAACGCGAAGCCCAGCGTGCGATCGACCACATTCACATCCTCGCCCTTGGCCAGCCCCCTGGACAGGGAACTCGTCACGAAGGTCACGGCCAGATAGATCAGGATGAAGACGGCTGCGCCGACAGCGACAGGTGCCAGCCAGTCCGGATCGATGATCTCGCGGGCCGGGCCGATGAAAACCGGCAGGCTCCAGAGGGCGGCAAGCGAGGCGGCGACGAAGGCGGTGACCGACAGGGCTTCGCGGACAAAGCCGCGCACCAGCGCCAGGAGGCCGGAAATCAACAGGATGGCGAGGCCGATCCCGTCGAAGGCACTCAGAGCTCCATCCATCCCTGCAACTCCTACTCTCCCGCCAGAGCTCGCAAAGTCTGCACCAATTCGAGCGCCGTGGCCACGCCATGCACCCGCACGGGTGCGTTACCGTCGGCCGCGGCCTGGGGCGCGATGGCCGAATCGAAACCGAGCTTTGCAGCTTCCTTCAGCCGGGCCTCAGAGCGTCCGACGGGACGAACATCGCCTGAAAGACTGATTTCTCCGTAAACGACACCCTTGCCCGGCAGTGCCACATCCATGGCCGAGGAGACAATCGCGGCGGCAACAGCCAGATCGGCGGCCGGTTCGGTGATTTTCAGCCCGCCGGCGACGTTGAGGAAGATGTCGCGATTGGAGATGTTGACGCCGCAGCGCGCTTCCAGCACGGCCAGCACCATGGCGAGGCGCCCCGAATCCCAGCCCACGACAGCGCGGCGCGGCGTGCCGAAGGCGGCGGGCGCGACCAGGGCCTGGATTTCCGACAGGACGGGCCGCGTGCCCTCCATGCCGGCAAAGACCGCGGCACCGGGATTGGCCTCGGCGCGGCCATCCAGGAAAAGCGAGGAGGGGTTGGCGACCTCGCCGAGCCCCTTGTCGCCCATCTCGAACACGCCGATCTCGTCGGTCGGTCCGAAGCGGTTCTTCACGGCGCGCAGGATGCGGAACTGGTGCGAGCGCTCGCCCTCGAAATAGAGCACTGCATCGACCATGTGCTCGACCACGCGGGGCCCGGCGATCTGGCCGTCCTTGGTGACATGGCCGACCAGGATGACGGTGCAGTTCCGCTTCTTGGCGAAGCGTACGAGTTCCTGGGCGCAGGCGCGTACCTGGGCCACCGTGCCCGGCGCGGCCGCCAGCTGGTCGGTCCACAGCGTCTGGATCGAATCGATCACGACGATGTCCGGCTTTTCCGATTTCAGCCCGTCCAGAATGTCGTTGAGTGAGGTCTCGGCCGCCAGCGCGACCGGTGCATCGGCCAGGCCGAGCCGGCGGGCGCGGCGGCGCACCTGGTCGATCGCCTCCTCGCCGGAAATGTAGATCGCGCGCGTGTTCTGGCTGGCCAGCTGCGCCATCATCTGCAGGAGGAGCGTCGACTTGCCGATGCCGGGATCGCCGCCGACGAGGATGGCGGAGCCGGGCACCAGCCCGCCACCCGCGACCCGGTCCAGCTCGTCTATCCCCGAGCGCAGGCGCGGCGTTTCCGGGGTCTCGGCGCCGAGATCGACCAGTTCCAGCCGGGCCGCGCGGCCGCGCTTCTTCGGAGCGGTTGCCTGTGTGCCCAGGGGCGCGGATGCGGCTTCCTCGACCAGGGTGTTCCACTGGCCGCAATCATCGCACTTGCCCGCCCATTTGGAATGGACGGCACCGCAGGACTGGCAGACATAGACGCTATCGGATCGGGCCATGTGGGTGTGTCTCCTTCTGTTTGCGCACAGTCAAGCAGGGGAGGATGACAGAATGTGTCCGGGGTCAGCGCCGTCTGGCAGCCGGCTTGTAGATGCGGTGGAAACGCAGGCCCAGGCGGACCAGGAATTCGTAGGAGATGGTGGCGGCACTGTCGGCCATGTCCTCGATATCGCCGCCGAGGAAGCAAACCGGATGCCCCGGCGCGAGCGGGCTATCGACATCGGTCACGTCGACACCGATCAGGTCCATCGAGACCCGGCCCAGGATCGGAACGCGGGTCTCGCCGATCCGGCCGAACCCGCCATTGCCGAAAGCGCGCAGCAGCCCGTCGGCATAGCCGGCCGCGACCGTCGCGATGCGGCGCGGCGTGTCGGCCGTGAAGGTCGCGCCATACCCCACCGTGTCGCCGGGCCGCAGCGTGCGGATCTGCAGGATGGGGGCATCGATCTCGACCGCCGGCTCGAAGGGCGAGGGATAGCCGGGCGCGGGAACCCCGCCGAACAGGGCGAGCCCGGGGCGCAGCACGTCGAAATGATAGTCCGGCCCCAGCAGGATACCGGCCGAATTGGACAGTGAGGCGGGAATGCCGTGAAAGGCTTCGCGGATGCGGCAGAAGCGTTCCAGCTGCCGCGCATTGAGCGGGTAGACCGGCTCGTCGGCGCAGGCGAGATGGCTCATGATCTGCCGCACATCGATCGCATCCAGCCGCGCGGGATTCGCGATCAGCGCGTCGGTCTCCTCCGGGCCGAGGCCCAGACGGTTCATGCCGGTGTCGAAATGCAGGGCGCAGGGCAGGTCCGGCGCCTGTTCGCGCAGCTGTTCCAACTGGGCGAGCTCATTGATCACCGGGAAAAGCTCGGCGTCGCGCAGCGCCGGCAGTTCGGCCGGCCAGAACCCGTTGAAGACATAGATGTCGGCCGGGCGTCCGGCGAGCGCGGTACGGGCCTCGCGGCCTTCCGATGTATGCGCGACATAGAAGGTGCGGCAGCCGGCATCGGCCAGGGCCGGCACCACTTCCATGGCGCCGAGACCATAGGCGTTGGCCTTGATCACCGCGCCGGCCTCGGCACCGGGCGCGAGATCGCGCACCTTGCGGTAATTCTGCTGGATGGTCGCCAGATCGATGATCAGGCGCGGAGCGGGTTCGGCGCGTGTGTCAGTCGGACTCGTCGTCATAGCGGGTCTCGAGATCGGTGAACTTCGTCAGCATGCCATCAAAGTGGAGCTTTGCCGATCCGATCGGGCCGTGACGCTGCTTGCCGATGATGACTTCAGCGACTTTCTCAATCCGGCGGAACTCTTCTTCCCAGGCGAGATATTCCGGCGTGTCTTCGCGCGGCTTCTCGCGTTCCTTGTAATAGGCTTCCCGGTAAACGAACAGCACGACGTCAGCATCCTGCTCGATCGAGCCCGATTCCCGCAGGTCGGACAGCTGCGGTTTCTTGTCGTCGCGGTTTTCCACCTGGCGCGACAGCTGCGAGAGGGCGATCACCGGGACGGCGAGTTCCTTGGCCAGCGCCTTGAGGTTCTGGGTGACCTCGGAAACCTCTTCCACCCGGCTGGCGCCGGCACGGGCGCGCGAGGATGTAACCAGCTGCAGATAGTCGACCACGATCAGGTCGAGGCCATGCGTGCGCTTGAGGCGCCGCGCCCGGGCGGCGAGGGCGGAAATCGGCAGGCCGCCGGTGTCGTCGATATAGAGCGGCAGGCCCTGGATCTCGAGCACGCCGTCGCGGATGTCCTCGTACTGGGCCGCATCGATCGTGCCCTGGCGGATCATGTAGCCGGGAATGCCGGTATGGTCGGCGATCAGACGCGTGGCGAGCTGTTCGGCCGACATTTCCAGCGAATAGAAGCCTACGACGCCACCATTGACGGTCTTGCGGGTGCCGTCGGGCTGTTCCTCGTACCGGTAGGCCTTGGCGATGTTGAACGCGATATTCGTCGCCAGCGAGGTCTTGCCCATCGAGGGGCGGCCGGCGAGGATGATCAGGTCCGACGGGTGCAGCCCGCCCAGCTTGCGGTCCAGTTCTTTCAGGCCCGAGGAGATACCGGCCAGACCGCCTTCGCGCTCATAGGCCGCCGAGGCGGTCTCCACCGATTCCGCCAGCGCCTGCTTGAAGCTGACAAAGCCGCGCGAGGCCGAGCCTTCCTCGGCCAGATTGTAGAGCTGCTGCTCGATGTCCTGGATCAGGGCGCGGGCCTGGACATCGGCATCGGCGCTGGCGGCATTTGCCAGATCGTGACCGATACGGATCAGTTCGCGGCGCAGTGCCAGCTCGTAGATGATCTTGGCGTACTCGACGGCCGCATTGCCCGTCACCGCGCCTTCCATCAGCACGGCGAGATAGGTCGTGCCGCCGATTTCGCGCAGCCCGTCATCGCGGTCGAACTGGGTTTTCAGAACCACGGCGTCGGCCAGCGAACCGCGGCCGATCAGATCGGCCGCCGTCTCGTAGATGCGGCCATGGACCGGGTCGTAGAAATGCGCCGGCTTCAGCCAGTCCGCGACCCGGTGATACATCTCGTTGTCATACAGAAGCGCACCCAGAAACGCCTGCTCCGCATCCAGGTTGTGCGGTGCCGTGTCGGCATCGGCAATCTCGGAGCCGTTCTCGACGAACGGCTGCAGCGCGGTGGTCATTCCGGTTGTCCCCTGTACCTCGCCCGCAGGCGAAGAGCGGATCAATACCGGTCCGGATCGCCCGTGACCACTGTCGAACACTGTCAGATGCAGCTGGTACGCCGGTTGGCGTTAACGATTGTTGATGGCTGTGGATAAAGTGCGGTGCGCCTTACCTGTCATGGAGTTGATGGCCAGGGCAGGAGAGTTTCAGGAGCGGGAAAACAAGGGGTTGGGCGGCCGGGTTATCCACAGTGCGACTGTCATGCGACGCGCCGGGGCCGGAAAGGCGTGGTCGTGCGGAAGATCAACACAATGGCGATCATCTGGATCACGGTCAGCCAGGCCCCGATCGCACCGCCGTCATAATAGGGCAGGAAGGTCGACAGCACCCAGGCTGTCTTCGCGGCAATGAAGTGCACAAGGATGGCGGCAAAGGCCCAGCGGGATCTGAATATCGCCAGCACGGTGGCCAGCGCCGCGCCGGCAAAGGCGATGATGATCGCCGTTTCCAGCGGCCATTCGATCACCGGCCGTACGTCCTCGAACGTCACATTGGGTTCCAGATCGACATATTCGTCGACCGAGAAAACGTAGAGACCGAGAATGAAATACCCCTGCGACAGGGCGAGCAGGAAACACAGGACGACGCCGAGCCAGCGTTCGACGAGACGGAAAACAGCCGGAAAACCCATTCGCGTCTACTCGGCACGGAAGCAGGTCCGGCCATCCCCCTACAGGTTCATAAGCTAGCGTGCATCTTCCGGATTGGCGAGGCACAAAGAAAAAGGGCGGCCCGGCGGGCCGCCCTTCGAAAACTCGGGAACCTGCAGGGCTTACTGCTCGGTTTCCCCGGTCTCGGCTTCGTCGCCGGCCGTTTCGGCTTCCGCAGCCTGCTGGGCAGCCAGTTCCTGGCCTTCCTCGCTGGCTTCGAACAGGGCCGCGGCCTGGGCTTCGGCGATGGCGCGATCTTCGTCGGCCTGGGCCGCGATCACGTCTTCACCGGCGGCCTGGCGCTCGGCTTCCTCTTCGGAACGGGCGACATTGATCGACACTGTCACGGAGACGTCGGCGTGCAGCTTGATGCGCACATCGTGGACGCCCAGCGTCTTGATCGGCGAGTTCAGCACGACCTGCGAACGGGCAACCGAAGTGCCGCTGGCCGACACGATGTCGGCGATATCGCGGGAGGTGACCGAACCGTAGAGCTGACCGCTCTCGCCGGCCTGGCGGATCATGATGAAGCTTTCGCCATCGATCGTTTCGCCAGCCGTGGCCGCTTCCGCAGCGCGTTCGGCGTTACGCTTTTCCAGCGCTTCGCGTTCGGCTTCGAAACGGGCCAGGTTGGCTTCGGTGGCGCGCAGCGCCTTTTCCTGCGGCAGCAGGAAGTTGCGGGCGAAGCCCGGACGCACGGAGACAACGTCACCCATGGCGCCAAGGTTTTCCACGCGTTCAAGGAGAACCAGTTTCATGTGTCAGTCCTCCCTCAATCGACCACGTACGGCAGCAGGGCCAGCTGGCGGGCGCGCTTGATGGCGCGGGCCAGTTCCCGCTGCTTCTTGGCCGAAACCGCGGTGATGCGGGACGGCACGATCTTGCCGCGCTCGGACATGTAGCGGAGCAGCAGCTTGGGGTCCTTGTAATCGATCTTCGGCGCGTTTTCGCCGGAGAACGGGCAGACCTTGCGGCGACGCATGAACGGACGGCGTGCCGGCAGGTTGGAAATGTTTCCGGAAGACATCTGTTAAGTCCTTTCTAGCTGCGCTCGCGACGGCCGCGACGATCGTCCTTCTTGGACAGGATCGCGGACGGCTCTTCGCTGTGGTCCTCGACACGGACCGTCATGTGACGGATCACGTCTTCGGACAGGCGCTGGATACGGTCCAGTTCGGCAACGACATCCGCCGGGGCGTCGATGTCGATCAGGCCGTAATGGCCCTTGCGGGACTTGTTGATGCGGTAGGCAAGGTTGCGCAGACCCCAGTATTCGGTCTTGCCGGTCTTGCCGCCCTTCTCTTCGATCAGGGCTTTGGTCTCTTCGATGAGAGATTCCATCTGCGCCGGGGAAATGTCCGGACGCGCAATGAAGATGTGCTCGTAAAGTGCCATGTCGGCTCCCTTCATAAGCGGTTGCGGCGCACACCATGCCGAAGGGTCGGGCAGGTCTGCGGCGGCTCCGAAATCCCTGACCCTGCACCATGCAGGATCGACCGGAAGAACGGACCGCAACCAGGCGAAGCGCGGGCCATACCCGAATTGAATGCACAGCGCAAGGCGCAAGCGCCCTTGCGCGCGGCCTCCCGCAGGAGGTATCGAGCGAACCCGGACAGATCGGCCATTTGAGAGTCGGGAAGGGAATACTCCATGAAATTTGCCTTTGTCTTCCCCGGTCAGGGCAGCCAGGCCGTCGGCATGGGCCAGGAACTCGCGGAGCGCTTTGCCAGCGCGAAGGCGGTGCTGGACGAAGTCGATGCGGCGCTGGGCCAGGACCTGTCGGGCCTGATGGCCAATGGCCCCATCGAAGAGCTCACCCTCACCGAGAACGCCCAGCCGGCCCTGATGGCCGCCAGCCTGGCCGTGATGGCGGTGCTGAAAAGCGAGTTTGACGTGGACGTCAACGCCGCCGAATTCGTCGCCGGTCACAGTCTTGGCGAATATTCGGCCCTGGCGGCTGCAGGCGCGTTGTCCATCAGCGATGCCGCGAAACTGCTCAAGCTGCGCGGTCAGGCCATGCAGAAGGCTGTGCCGGTGGGCGAGGGCACGATGGCGGCGCTTCTCGGTGCCGACGAGGACCTCGCGGCCCAGGCTGTCGCCGCCGGCGCCCAGGCGGGTGTCTGCGCGATCGCCAATGACAATGCACCGGGCCAGATCGTGATCTCCGGATCCGTGGCGGCCATCGATGCCGCCATCGCCAGGGCCGGCGAGCTGGGCCTGAAAAAGGCGATGAAACTGCCGGTCTCCGCGCCCTTCCACTGCCCGATGATGCAGCCGGCCGCCGATGCGATGGCCGAAGCGCTCGCCGCAGCAACGATCAAGGCGCCCGTCGTGCCGGTGGTGGCCAATGTCACCGCGCGTCCGACCGACGATGTCGAGACGATCCGCCGTCAGCTGGTCGAACAGGTGACCGGCCGCGTGCGCTGGCGCGAAAGTGTGTTGTGGATGGTCGAGGAGGCGGGCGTCGCTACGCTGGCCGAGGCCGGTTCGGGCAAGGTGCTCTCCACCATGCTCAAGCGCACCACCAAGGACGCCGATGGCGTTGCCCTCAATTCCGCCGACGATCTGGAAGCCTTCGCGGCGGCTCTCAAGGAGAACGCATGATGTTCGATCTTACCGGCAAGACTGCCCTCGTGACCGGTGCCACCGGCGGTCTGGGCAATGCGATTGCCCGCAAGCTGCATGCCCAGGGCGCGACCGTTGCGCTGTCCGGCACGCGCGAAAACGTGCTGCAGGAGCTCGCCGGCGAGCTGGGCGAGCGCACCCATGTCCTGCCCTGCAACCTGTCCGACGCCGAAGCCGTCGACGCCCTGCCCAGGCAGGCCGCCGAGGCGATGGGCGCGCTGGACATCCTGGTTGCCAATGCGGGCATCACCAAGGACCAGCTCCTCATGCGCATGAAGGATGAGGACTGGGACACGGTGATGCGTATCAATCTGGAAAGCTATTTCCGCCTGTCCCGTGCCGCCCTGCGCGGCATGATGAAGGCGCGTTGGGGCCGCATCATCGGCATCACTTCCGTCGTCGGCGTCACCGGCAATCCGGGCCAGACCAATTACTGTGCTTCCAAGGCCGGCATGATCGGCTTTTCCAAGTCGCTGGCCCAGGAAGTCGCAGCGCGCGGCGTGACGGTGAACTGTGTCGCGCCGGGCTTCATCGCCTCGCCGATGACCGATGCGCTGACCGACGACCAGAAGGCGGCCATCCTGACGAAAATTCCTGCCGGCGATCTGGGCTCGGGCGACGACATTGCCGCCGCCGTGGTCTATCTCGCCAGTTCCGAAGCCCACTATGTCACCGGCCAGACCGTCCATGTGAATGGCGGTATGGCGATGATCTAGCGGCAATATCCGAGCCTGCGGACACGGTGTCACATTCTGGCGTCCCGTCATTATGTGTGCTACGTGCCCGCGCATCTTGGGGAGGGGCCTTGTAATTGGGCACTTCCCGTCTTCTCCTGCACCGCTATAGTCTCGCGGTGATTCATTATGAGGGTCTGAAATGTCTGACGTTCTCAAGCGCGTTAAGAAAATTGTTGTCGAACATCTCGATGTCGAGGCCGAAAAGGTCACCGAGAATGCGAGCTTCATCGACGACCTGGGCGCTGACAGCCTGGACAATGTCGAACTGGTGATGGCGTTCGAAGAAGAGTTCGACATCGAAATTCCGGATGATGCCGCCGAACACATCCAGACGGTCGGCGACGCCGTGAAGTTCATCTCCGAGAAGGTGGGCTAACGACCCCTTCATGCGTCGCGTCGTTGTCACAGGTATCGGGCTCGTCACGCCGCTGGGCTGCGGGCGGGAAGTCGTTTGGGAACGTCTTCTCGCCGGTCAGTCGGGGCTGGGTCCGATCGAACATTTCGAAACGGACGATCTGGCCTGCCGGATCGCCGGACTTGTTCCGCGCAGCGACGGACGCGGCGGCGGCCGTGAAGGCGATGCCGGGGTGTTCAATCCCGACGACGTCCTGAGCGCCCGCGACCGGCGCCGGGTCGACGATTTCATCCTCTACGGGATTGCCGCTGCCGACGAGGCAATTGCCGACAGCGGCTGGACCCCCGGGACGGAAGACGAAAAGCAGCGCACCGGCGTCATGATCGGGTCGGGGATCGGCGGTCTGGAGACCACCTACCAGGCCTCGATCGATCTGCACGAGAAGGGGCCGCGGCGCCTCTCTCCCTTCATCATTCCCGCCATGCTGATCAATCTGGTCTCCGGCCAGGTGTCGATCCGTCATGGCCTGAAAGGGCCGAACCACGCCGTGGTGACGGCCTGTTCGACCGGCGCCCATGCCATCGGCGATGCAGCCCGCCTGGTCGCGCGCGGCGATGCCGACGTGATGGTAGCCGGCGGTGCGGAAGCCGCCGTCTGCCGCCTGGGCATTGCCGGTTTTGTCGCCTGCAAGGCACTGTCCACCGGTTTCAACGACACGCCGGAAAAGGCCTCGCGCCCCTATGACACCGGCCGCGACGGCTTCGTCATGGGCGAGGGGGCCGGCATTGTCGTGCTGGAAGACTATGAGCACGCCAGGGCGCGCGGCGCGAAGATCTACGCCGAAGTGAAGGGCTATGGCCTGTCCGGCGATGCCTATCACATCACGGCGCCGGCCGAGGATGGGGATGGCGGTTTCCGCTCCATGTCCGCCGCGCTGAAGGATGCCGGGCTCGCGCCGGGCGATATCGACTATGTCAACGCGCACGGCACCTCGACGCCCCTGGGCGACGAGATCGAGCTGCGGGCCGTCGAACGCCTGTTCGGTGACAGCGCCGGCGGGCTGGTCATGTCATCGACCAAATCGGCGATCGGCCACCTTCTGGGCGCGGCCGGTGCGGTCGAATCGATCTTCTCGATCCTGGCGATCCGCGACGGGGTCTGTCCGCCCACGCTGAACCTGGACAATCCGTCGGTGCAGACCGCGATCAATCTGGCGCCCAAGGCTGCCGTGAAAAAGCCGGTCCGCGCCGCCCTGTCGAACTCTTTCGGATTCGGCGGGACCAACGCGTCCGTGGTATTCGTCGCCGCAGAGTGACGCCTGTCGGGGAAATGTGAATGAGCGAGACGCCTGCGCCGAAGTCCGGAAACGGGCTGGCGAAGTTCTTTACCGGATTGCTGGTGGTTCTCGTCGTGCTGGCGCTCGGTGCGCTGGGCGCGCTCTATGGCGGTTATAAATGGCTCGAGGCCGAGTTCGCCGAACCGGGCCCGGCCGCTGAAGAGACCGTTGTCCTCCTGCCGCGCGGCGCCGGGCTGATCCGCATCGCCCAGCAGCTGGAAGACGAGGGTGTGATCACCGATCGCCGCATCTTCCGCATTGCCGTCACCCTGGACGAGGGCGACCGGGCCTTGCGTGCGGGCGAGTATCGCATCCCCGCCGGTGCCTCCATGGCCCAGATCTACGAACTCCTGCGCTCCGGCCAGACCGTGCAGCACCCGGTGACCTTTGCCGAGGGGCTGACCAGCGCGATGATCGTGGCCGTGCTCAACGAGGTCGAGGTGCTGACCGGCGAGATTGCCGAGATACCGGCCGAAGGCACGCTGCTGCCCGAGACGTACCTGGTGACCCGGGGCACGTCGCGCCAGGACGTCATCGATCGCATGGCCGCTGCCCAGACAGCGCTGCTCGACGAGCTGTGGCCGGCCCGCGCGGAAAACCTGCCCTTCGATACGCGGGAGGAAGCCATCATCCTGGCCTCGGTCGTCGAGAAGGAGACGGGTATCGCGTCCGAACGGCCCGAAGTGGCCTCAGTCTTCGTCAACCGTCTGCGCCGGGGCATGCGGCTGGAGAGCGATCCGACCATCATCTACGGCATCTCGCGCGGCGAGCCGCTGGGCCGCGGCCTGCGCCGGTCGGAAATCGACAATACCGGAAACGCCTGGAACACCTATCAGATCGCCGGCCTGCCGCCGACGCCGATCGCCAATCCGGGGCGCGAATCCCTGGCCGCCGTGCTCAATCCGGCCGAGACCAGCGCGCTCTTCTTCGTCGCCGACGGCACGGGCGGTCATGTCTTTGCCGACACCTATGCCCAGCACCTGCGCAATGTCGCGCAGTGGCGCCGTATCGAGCGCGAGCGCCGCTCGAACGGGGGGCGGTGATGGGCGTGCTCTCGGGCATGACGGGGTTTGCCCGCTGCGAGGGCGTGACGGGCGACTGGCGCTGGACCTGGGAGGCGCGCAGCGTCAACGGCAAGGGGCTGGAGGCCCGTTTCCGTTTTCCGCCCGGCCATGACCGTCTGGAAGCCAAGGCGCGCGATCTTGCCAAGGCCCGCTTCACGCGCGGTAATGTGCAGGCGACCCTGACCCTCAAGCGCGACGCGTCCGGTTCCGGACTGGATATCGACACCGCCCGGATCGACGCCCTGCTGGCGGCGGCGGCGCCCTATGTCGAACGCGGCGTGATCGCCAGGCCGAGCTTCGAGGGGCTGGTGGCACTCGCCGGCACGCTGGGCGGCCCGCAGGACCAGGCCGCAGATCCGGCGCTGGACGCGGCCCTGCTGGACGGGCTCGCGGACGTGCTCGACGCGCTCCAGGCGGCCCGCCGCGATGAGGGGCGCACGCTCGAGACCGTGCTGAGCGGCCATATCGACACGATCGAACAGCTCACCCGCGAGGCCGCTGCGAGTGCGGCCGTGCGCATCGACACGATCCGCGACCGCCTGGCCACCAGGTTTGCCGAGCTGATCGAGGGCGATCTGCCGGAAGACCGGCTGGCCCAGGAAGCCGCCGCACTGGCCGTGAAGATGGATGTCCGCGAGGAGCTGGACCGGCTGGTGGCGCATATCGCCTCGGCGCGCGAGCTGCTGGCTGCCGGTTCGCCGACCGGCCGCAAGCTGGACTTCCTGTCGCAGGAGTTTAATCGCGAAGCGAACACTCTATGCTCCAAGTCTTCCGATTCTTCACTCACGCAGATCGGCCTGGCGATCAAGAACGCCGTCGATCAGTTCAGGGAGCAGGTACAGAATGTCGAGTGACGGCCATACCGGACCGATTTTCCGCGGCCGCCGCCGGGGTGTTCTTCTGGCACTGTCCAGCCCGTCCGGGGCGGGCAAGACGACGCTGTCCAAGCGCCTGATCAGCCAGAACCCCGATGTCATTCTGTCCGTGTCGGCGACGACCCGCGATCCGCGCCCGGGCGAGGTCGATGGCCAGGACTACCACTTCATGTCCGTCGACGCCTTCAAGGCGAAGGCGGCCGAGGGCGAGTTCTTTGAATGGGCCGAAGTGTTCGGCCGCTATTACGGCACGCCGAAAACACCGGTGATGGATGCCGTGGAAGAAGGCCGCGACGTGGTCTTCGACATCGACTGGCAGGGCGCCCGCGCGATCGCCGAACAGGCACCGGAAGACACGGTGCGTGTCTTCATCCTGCCGCCTTCGCTGGCGTTGCTGGAAGAGCGTCTGCGCAAGCGCGGCCAGGATACGCCGGAGATCATCAAGGGCCGCATGGACCGCGCCAAGGACGAGATCTCGCACTGGCACGAATACGACTACATCATCGTCAATGACGACTTCGCCCGCGCGCTGGAAAAGCTCAGCCTGATCCTGCACGCCGAACGTCTCAAGCGCACCCGCCATCCCTGGCTCGACGATTTCGTCGACGCGATCATGGATGAAGAATAGGCGATAGGGGCCTCAGCCCTTCGCGGCACGCCAGGCTTCGGCCAGCCGCCGGAACCCGGCCACATCCACCGTTTCTGCCCTTGCTCCCGGATCGATGCCGGCCGCGGTCAGCAGGTCTTCCGCGCTGGCGCCTGTCTGTCCGGCGGCCTGGGCGAGGCTGCGGCGCAACGTCTTGCGGCGCTGGCCGAAGGCGGAAGCGGTGACGATGCCCAGCGCCTCGACATCGGCGAAGCGTTTGTCGTCCGGCAGCGGATCCAGCACCACGACAGCGCTGTCCACCTTGGGCGGCGGGGTGAAGGCCCGGGCCGGCACTTTCAGCCCCATACGCACCTCACAGCGCGCCTGGGAGATCACGGCGAGGCGGCCATAGGCCTTCGTGCCCGGCGCCGCGACGACACGGTCGGCAACCTCGCGCTGGAACATCAGCACGGCGCGCGACCACCACACCGGCTCCGCTTCGAGCCATTTGATCAGCAACAGCGTGCCGACATTATAGGGCAGGTTGGACAGGATGATCCGATCGCCATCGCGCGGCAGGCTGGCATCCTCGTCGACCTTCAGCGCATCCGCCTCGATGATGTCGAGACGGCCGCCGCTGGCCGTACCGATCTCGCCCAGCGCGCCCAGGAAGCGGCTGTCCTTCTCGATCACGGTCAGGGTTTTCGCACCCGCGGCCAGGATGGCGCGGGTCAGCCCGCCCGGCCCGGGACCGATCTCGACGGCATGGGCCGCCGACATGTCGCCGGCCAGGCTGGCGATCTTGCCGGTCAGGTTGAGGTCGAGCAGGAAGTGCTGGCCGAACGCCTTGTTGGCGCCCAGGCCATGGGCAGCGATGACATCGCGCAGCGGGGGCAGGGCGTCGAGGCTCATCCGCGGTGCTCTGCAATCTCTGCGGCCTGGCGGATCGCCGCGATCAAGCTGTCGGGCCGCGCCACGCCCTGACCGGCAATCGCGAAGGCGGTGCCGTGATCCGGCGAGGTCCGCACGATCGGCAGGCCCAGCGCGATGTTCACCCCGCCATGGAAGTCCAGCGTTTTCACCGGGATCAGGCCCTGATCGTGATAGAGGCAGACGGCCGCGTCATACTGCGCCCGCGCCTCGGCATGGAACATCGTGTCGGGCGGCAGGGCGTCGGTGATGTCGATCCCTTCGGCGCGCAGGGCGGCCGCTGCGGGATTGACGATCTCGATCTCCTCGCGGCCCAGCGCCCCGCCTTCGCCTGCATGCGGATTGAGGCCCGCGAGGGCCAGCCGCGGCGCGGCAATCCCGAAATCGCGGATGAGGGCGTGATGGGTCAGGCGGGCAATCCCGGCGATCCGCTCGGCCGTCAGCGCCGCGAGGGCGTCGCGCAGGGAGAGGTGGATGGTCGCCAGAACCACGCGAAGTCCGCCGCCGGACAGCATCATGGCGGGGCCGCGCGGGCCCTCGACGGGAGCGTCGGCGGTCAGCTCGGCGAGATATTCGGTGTGACCGGGAAAGCTGAAGCCGGCGTCGTAGAGCACGGCCTTGGAGATGGGCGCGGTCACCAGGGCCGAGGCCTTGCCGTCGCGGCACAGGGCTACGCCGGTCTCGATTGCGGACGTGACCGCGCGCGCATGCGCTGCATCGGGCTGGCCGGGCGTGACCGGTGCGGAACAGGTGTGCGGCGTGGCGAGAACGGCGAGACGGTCGCCGGGAAGCTGTGCGTCCGGAGCGTCGATAACGGCCGGCCCCGGAAGGCCGAGCCGGGCGGCGGTGCTTGCGAAAACGCCAGGGTCTCCAAGGGCGAGCAGCGGAATGGATGTACCCAGCTCGGCCCGGGCCTTCAGGATGATCTCGGGGCCGATCCCGGCCGGATCACCCATCGAAACGACGATGGGTGAGCGCGGTGTCATCACTCGCGGATCTCGATGGTCGCGTCGCGGCGCAGATCGCGCAGCCAGCGGCGCGAGAGCAGCGACAATTGCTGGCCGCGCAGCTGCGACTCGACATCGTCGCGGCTGGGGACGCCGGGGCCGGTGATGGAGCGGTCGCAGACGATCAGCGCTGTCAGGCCGGCCGGCGTATCGAGCACGCCGGTGTTTTCGCCGGCATCGAGCGGTTCGAGCGCCAGACGGATCTCGTCGCGCATGGCGTCCGCACCGATGCTGCCGAGGGGCGTGTGGATGGCACCGTCGAAACGGTCGGCCACAGCCTGGCTGGCGTCACACTGCGGATTGTCGGACAAGGCCCGTTGCAGGCGGCTGCGCGTATCGTCCTGGGTGGCGCTTTGCGGGATCGTGATCTGTACGAGATCGTATTGCAGGGAGGTCGTGCCGTCGCGCACGGAGACCAGCGCAATGACCATGAAACCACCGGGAACCTGGACCGGATTGGACAGGGCACCACGGCCGCCGGACTGTTCGAACTGCCGGCGCATCTGCGGCATGATCGCAGCGACTTCAGGCTGCAGTTCGGACAGGGCAACCCAGCCGATCTCGCCACTGGCCGCGGCCGAGCTCGCATCGGAAAACTGCCGCGCCAGTTCCGGGAAGGACGCGCCCTGCTGCAGCTGGTTCATGACTGCGATCACGCGCTGCAGCGTGGCCTGCTCCTGACCGGGGCGGCGCACTTCGAAGAACATCTCGTAGATGTAGAATTGCGGCTGGGAGGCGCTGGCGACCAGACGGTCCAGTGCCAGCTCGATCTGCTGTTCGGAAATCCGGATACGCGAGCCGTAACGGCCATTGACCAGGATCTGCCACGCGATTTCCGCCTCGATCTGGCTGCGCAGGGTCGAGGCATCGATGCCCGAGCTTTCCAGATCCGCCAGGATCTCGTCGATGGTCGCATTGTTGCGGCTGGCGAGGTCGAGAAGGGCGTTGTTGATCTCCGCGTCCTCGATCTCGATTTCATATTCCCGGGCCGCCTGCATCTGCAGGTGCTCGTCGACCAGGCCGCGCAGGGCCTCGTCCTGAACCCGCGCCAGCGTCTGCTCGTCGATCTGTGACATGCGGGAGGTCGAGATGATCAGACGCATCCGGTTGCGCACATCGACCGTGGTGATCGGTTCGTCATTGACGAGCGCGGCTACGCCCTCCGTCGTCGACTGGGCGTGTGCACCACCGGCAAGCACCATGGCGGGCAATACCGTCAGGGCGGCAAACAGGGCGAAGACGAAGTTCTTGGCGGTCATAAGCAATCGCATTTCGGTTCGGCGCGGAACATTACTCAAACTCGGCAGGGGCGCAATCACGGGACACCGTTACTGTTCGGGATCCAGACTGCCAAGGGTGAAGAGGGTAATCCGGAACTGGATCGATTCCGATGGGCCCAGGCGCTGGATGCCCAGGTCCTCGCGCTGATAGACAATCTCGAACTGGGTACACTCGTCGCGATACATGAAGCCCGTCTCCTGGCGGCGCGACAGATCGCGGTCGATATCGCGGGTCACACGCGCCACCGCACTCCAGCGGTCGGTCATGCGGACCTGGACATCTGCACGCAGTTCACGTTGAGGCCCGCGTGTGGCAGCGTCGTCGCTCGTGTCCAGATATCCCACCATGGCATCGAACCAGTCACCATCGTAGCGGGTCTCGATCTGCAGCGTGTTGACGTCGTAATCTTCGGTGTCGAGGCGGGTCTGGATCTCGGCGGAGAACTGGGCGATGTCGATCTCGCCGGCAACGACATAGTCGGAACTCTCTTCGAACAGCCCGCTGGTCGCGCCGAAGGATGCGTCGCCCTCGAAGCGCTCGCTGCGGCCCACAAAAGCGCGGAAACGGCCCGTCTCGCCCCAGAAGGCCGTGGCGCGCAGGCCGTAATTGGCTCGTGTGCCTTCTTCCCAGATGTCATAGCCGGACGCCCGGACCGGCTCGAACAGCATGCTCTCGTCCAGATCGGTCGAGAGCGTGTCCTCATTGAGAATTCGGTCCCGCTCAGGGTCATCAGTCGCCGCGACCAGCGACAGGACTGGCTCTACGATCCAGTCCACCTGTTCGCCGGGGCGATAGAAGGGCCAGCTGAACTCCGTACCCACGAGGCCCAGTGCGCGCGAGAAACTGTCAGTATCCTCCTGACCGGCCGGCACCGCCAGGTCGGCGAGATTGTAATAGTCCACACGGCCCAGCGCGAAGGGCTCGACCACCACGCCGCCGGGCGCGATCCAGCGCGTCCGCCAGTCGGCCGTCGCGCTGGCGCGGGTATAGTCGGTACCGGCTTCGCGGGTCAGGTGCGCGGCATTGCCGTTCAGCGACAGGCGGCCCCAGCCATCGGGCGCATCGACGACCTGCGTCACATCGATCTGCGGCGCCAGGTTCGGCAGGGTGTCGTCGTCGACACTGGTGATCAGCGATTGATAGGTCGCGGCCAGAAACGAGCCGTAGCGGTGCCGGGTCCGGTTTTCCACAAAGAGCTGGCTGACCAGTTGCCGGTTCACCGCCTCGATCGGCTGGCCGAGATCCTTGGCGCGTTCGGAAAAATCATAGCGGCGCAGGTGAAGATCGTCGGAGGCACGCTGGATGCCGAAACCCCAGCGCCAGTCCTCGTTGATCTCGAAACGGCCGCCGCCGAACACATGCCAGCGCCACTCCTCTTCGCCGAAGCGTTCGCCGTCACTGTCGATTTCCGCTTCACGCGTCACGCTGGCTTCGAACTCGGTAAAGCCCGACCAGAAGCGCTTGCGATACTCGGTGTAGAGCAGCGGGTTCACATTCGTCATCACGCGCGGGGCGATGACGATGTCCTGCGACGGGGACAGCGACCAGTAATAGGGCTGCTGGTAGACGAAGCCGAGGCGCGAAGAGACGCCGATCTTCGGGAAAAGGAAGCCCGAGCGCCGCTCCGACGACGGATCCGCATGGGCAAAGACCGGGGCGTAGAGCACCGGCACGCCCAGAATTTCCAGCCGCGCATCGCGGTAGTAGATCATCTGCTCTTCGGCATTCTGGTGCACCTCGCGGGCCCGCAGGCGCCAGGTCGGATTGCCTTCGCCGTTCTCGCACAGCTCGCACGCCGTGTAGTAGGCGTCGCGCAGCGTCATCGAGGCATTCTCGTCGCGGATCGCCGAGGCGGCCGCCACGCGGCCATTGCGCTCCAGCCTGGATGCAAAGCTCAGCGCGATACCCGAGGACAGGGCCGAATCGAGCTCGACCTCGTCGGCATATTGCGGGTAGGGGCCCTGGCCGATGATCACGACATGACCGCGGGCGATCACGCGATTGCTTTGCGGATGATATTCCAGCTCGTCCGCCATCAGCGTGCGGTCCTGCTGGCGCACGCGCACATTGCCGCGCGCGACGTAGCCGCCCTCGGCGAGATCGTCGATCCGGTCGGCTTCCAGGTAGATGGGCGGGTCCGACGGTTCCGGCGTCTGCGCCAGCGCCTGGGCAGGAGCTGCCATCGCCAGCGCCGTCGTGCTCAACAAAACTGCCGCGAGGCGGCGAACCTGTGACGCCATGCGCGTCATCCCCTTGATCTGTCCCGAACCCCGGCCGAACGGATCGAACCTGACTAGCCGAACCCGCCGCCCGCGTCCATGCCGTCAGCCGTCTTCGGTCGACGCGATATAGGTCAGCGCCATCAGCGCGGTGATCGCCGGTGCGGCCCAGGCGGCCGTCAGCGGTGGCAGGGCGCCCGTCGCCCCGAAGGAGCTGAGGACTTCCTGGAAGAAGAACATCACGAAACCGGCCAGCCCGCCGACCAGCGCAAAGGCGGCCGCGCCGCCCAGCCGGTGCAGGCGCAGGGTCGCGGCGGCGGCGATCAGCGTTGCCGCCAGCAGCGTCAGGGGCAGGGCCAGCAGGCCGTGCCAGCGCAGCTCGTAGCGTGCGGTCGCCAGACCGGCATCGCGGGCGGTGGCGATCAGGCCCGGAAGATCCCAGAAGGACACGCCCTGCGGCGAGCGTGCCCGCTCGAACAGGGCCTGGCGGTTGATCTGGGTCGGCAGGGTGATCATGCCGAGTTCAAGCGCGCTTTCATTGGGAATGCGCTCGATGGCGTCGGTGACTTCCCAGAACCCGTCCATCAATTGCGCCGTGGCGCCGTCGATGCGGCGTTCCAGGCTGGGCACGCCCTCATCGCTCAGAGAGAAGTGATAGAAGGTCGGATGCCGCACTTCCTGGCGGTTCTCTTCCAGCGCCATGGCGGAGATCACCGTGAAGCCGTCGGCCGTGGTCTCGCGCAGCCAGACCGGCTCTTCCACGCCCGGCGTCTGGCGCACATTCATCAGCGCGTCGCGGCGGCGCTGGAATTCGGCATTGCCGGCGGCGGCCAGCGGGTTGAGCGCCGTGGCGCCGATCACCCCGGCAAAGACGGCAAACACCATCGGCGCCGTCAGGATCCGCCAGGCCGACATGCCCGAGGCGCGCATCACGATCAGTTCGGAGCGGCGGTTGAGGCGGAAGAGCGAGGTCAGGATGCCGAACAGGAAGATGAAGGGCAGGGTGGTTTCCAGCAGCAGCGGCGTCTTCAGCAGGGTCAGGCCGAGAAGGTCGAGCGTCGACACATCGACCCGCGTGCCGATGGCGCGCGACTGTTCGACGAAATCGACCAGCACGATCACCGTGGTGATGGTCAGCAGCGCCAGGCCCAGCCCGCTCAGCGTCTGGGTCAGCATGTAGCGATTGAGACGGCCGCCGGTCATGCCACCACCTCCTGACGCGTCAGCGGGGCGGCTTCGGCCGGCGGATTCTTGGGCCGGCGGCGGGCGGGCCAGTAGATCACGGCCAGCGCACCGGCAATGCCCGCCAGCGGAATGATGTACTGCATGGCATTCATGGCGCTGTCGTCGGCGCTGGCCGACTGCACGCCGAAGCCGACCAGGCGCATCGTCATGCCGGCCGCCACGGCGATCATCACGCGGCGCGAATGGCCCATGCGCGAATGATCGCCGGCCAGGAAGGCGGCCGCGGCGATCAGCGCGAAGGCGATATTGTAGAGCGGCGCGGAGAGGCGGTAATGCGCTTCCGCCCAGGCCCGTTCGGGACCGCCGGTACGGGCGATCGTGCCGGCATCGGGCCAGATCAGCTCGTGCAGGAAGCGGTCGCTTTCCTTGAAGAACATGGCGTCGACCGGGCCGATGAACTCGCCCAGATCGAACTCGGTGCGGTCGAAGGAGCCGTAGAACAGCTCGCCGGCCTCGTCGATCTGCTGGCGATTGCCGTCGATCAGCACCATCACCGAGCGGTCGTCGGTGCGCACCACGACGCCTTCGCGCGCGGTCAGCGTGGACTGTTCCTCGCCGCGCGTATCGTCGATCAGGATGTCCTGCATGCGGCCGGACCGGTCGCGGTCGCGGGCATAGATGGTCACGCCGTCGCCCAGCTGGGTGAAGGCGCCGGGCGTGATCAGGCTGGCGGCGACGTCCGAGCGCAGCTCGTGCAGCGAGCGGCGCATCTCGCGATAGGAAACCGGCTGGACGAAGAGGTTGATGGCGAGGTTGGCGATCATCACATAGACCGCCAGGCGCAGCACCGGCGTGATCATGCCGAACCGGCCGAGACCCGAGGCCTGCGTCACCACCAGCTCGCTGTCGCCGGACAGCCGGCTCAGCGTCGACAGCACGGCGACGAACAGTGCGAGCGGTACCAGGAGGGCGGTCAGATGCGGCAGCGCCAGCAGCGTGATCTTGATGAAGGTCAGTGCAGTTTCCGAATAGCCGGAGACCAGATCGACATTCGACAGCGACTGCGTCAGCAGTGCCAGTGCAGCGAAGGCCCCGACCGCGGTCAGGAAGGGCCAGAGCAATTGCTTGAAGAAATACCGCTGAACGAGAATCATGATCCGGCTTGTGCTGCGCGATCCGCCTTCTATCTCACGTCGTGATCGGATACCACTTCCGCGACATATGTTTTTGCGCCCGGCTGACATGTCCGGGCCTTCGCCACACCGGAGAGGGAAGCCATGAAAATCGAATTCGCCGCTGCCGCCAGCACGTCCGGAGCGATCGCCGTGCCGGTCTATGAGGGTGCGAGCCTGTCGGCTGCAGCCGAGACGCTGGACGGGGCGACTTCGGGCGCCGTGAAGCGGGCCGTGGCGGCTTCGCGCTTCTCCGGCAAGCCGGGCCAGACGCTTGAAATCGTGGCGCCGTCGGGTGTCGAGAACAGCCGCATCGTGCTGTTCGGCCTGGGCGAGAAGGACAAGCGCTCGGCCTCGACGCTGGAAAAGGCCGGTGCGGCCGTCACCAAGCTGCTGCTGACCAGCGGCGAGACCGATGTCGCCGTCGCGCTCAATGGCGAGACCGATGCGGAAGGCGCGGCCCGCGCTGCGCTCGGTGCCCGTCTGGCGGCCTATCGCTACGACCAGTTCCGCACCAAGCTGAAGGACGACCAGAAGCCCTCGCTGGAAACCGTCTCCATCGTCGTCGACGACACGTCTGCCGCCGACAAGGAATGGGCGAGCTGGGGCGCTGTGGCCGACGGGGTCGACCTGGCGCGCGACGTCACCAATTTGCCGCCGAACGTGCTGAACCCGGAAACCTACGCCAAGAAGATCGAGGGCTTGGCCGAGTTCGGCCTGGAGATCGAAATCCTCGACGAGGTCCACATGACCGAGCTGGGCATGGGCGCGCTTCTGGGTGTCGGCCAGGGTTCGGAATTCGAGAGCAAGATCGCCATCATGAAGTGGAATGGCGGCAAGGAGGGCGATGCACCGCTGCTCTTCGTCGGCAAGGGCCTGACCTTCGACAGTGGCGGTATCTCGCTGAAGCCGGGTGCCGGCATGGACGAGATGCGCGGCGATATGGGCGGTTCGGCCGCCGTGGTCGGCCTGATGCGCGCCCTCGCCGGCCGCAAGGCCAACGTCAATGCCATCGGCATTGTCGGCCTGGTCGAGAACATGCCCGACGGCAATGCCCAGCGCCCGGGCGACATCGTCACCTCCATGTCCGGCCAGACGATCGAGATCCTCAATACCGACGCGGAAGGCCGTCTCGTGCTGGCCGATGTGCTCTGGTACTCCCAGGACCGGTTCAAGCCGAAGCTGATCATCGACCTTGCGACCCTGACCGGCGCCATGCTGATCGCGCTGGGCAATACCCGCGCCGGCATTTTCACCAATTCCGACGAGATCGCCGATCACCTGTTCAAGGCGGGCAATGACAGCGACGAGCCGGTGTGGCGGATGCCGCTGGGTCCGGATTATGAAAAGCACATCGAGACCAAGAATGCCGATATCAGGAATGTCGGCGAGGGGCGCCTGGCCGGCTCGATCTCGGCCGCGGAATTCCTCAAATGCTTCGTCAATGACCGTCCGTGGTGCCATATCGACATCGCCGGCACGGCGATGGGCGGCATGAGTCCGAAGGACGATCCGCGCCAGCCGAGCTGGGGCACCGGCTGGGGCGTGCGCATTCTCGACCGCTTCGTGCGCGACAATCACGAGGGCTGAGGGCCCGGATTTCATGTCATCCCGGATGGATGCCGGGCCTTGTGCCGGGCGGAAGTCCGGGACCTATACGCCCGCACTTTGACCAGCTGACGCCGGCAGCGGAGCCACGCTTTCCCACGTCCGGCGGTTATGGGTCCCGGCCCTGCGGCCCGCCTGTGCGGGCCAGAAGCTTGCGCCCGCGTAGGCGGGGGGCCGGGATGACACCGGCATTGTTATACTGTCCACTGGACCCGGGTTCAGATGCAGGAGAGGGCGATGAGCGGCGAACTCTGGTTCTACCATCTGGAACGTTCCGCCCTGGAAGACGTTCTTCCCGAACTGCTGGAAAAGACCCTGGCGCGGGGCTGGCGGGCGCTGGTGCGTTCGCCGGACGCGCGGCGTCTGGAAGCCCTGGACCAGTGGCTGTGGAGCTGGCGCGACGACAGTTTCACGCCGCACGGCCAGGCGGGGGCGGGGCAGGAGGCGCGACAGCCCATCCTGCTGGCCGGGGACGAAGCCAATCCCAACGGCGCCCAGTGCCTTTTCCTGCTCGACGGCGCCGAACCGGAAAATCCGGACGGGTTCGAACGCATGATTGTCATGTTCGACGGGCATGACGAGGCCTCGGTCCAGGATGCCCGCGCACTCTGGAAGAAGGCGGCCGCCGACGGACGCACCGTGTCCTACTGGCGCCAGTCGCCCGAGGGCAGATGGGAGAAGAAGGCATGAAACATATCGTCCTCGCCGCGCTCGCTGCCCTGGCCGTTACCGCCTGTTCCAGCGGGGGCAGCGGGATGGGGCCGTCCGGCCCGGCCCTGCCGCCGCCGGATATGGATGGGGACATGGACGGCGATATCGCCGCGCCGGACACCAGCCCCTGCGGGGCCACGCAGATGGGCTATCTCGTCGGCCAGCAGGTCGGGGAGGTCGATCTGGACAGCCTTTCGGGCCATATCCGGCTGATCTATCCCGATACCGCCGTGACCGAAGACTACCGCCCGGCGCGGCTCAACCTTGACCTGGCCGAATCGGGCGTCATTCTACGGCCCTGGTGTGGCTGACCCGGTCGAGTAGCGTGCGATGAAAACCCGTCTTTCCCTGCTGATTGCCTGTTTCCTGGCGGGCTGTGCCCTGACAACGCGCGGCGGTGAAACACCGGCCCCCGCACCCTATCCCGAGATCGCCGGCAACCCGTCCGCAGACGCTGGCAATGCCGCGCCGGCCCTGCCGCCGCTGGAAGATGCCGGCGATGTCGACGCCAATCCCGTGCGTCCGCCGATCACCGGCGATTGCGGCATGGAAGACCTGCAGCACTTCGTCGGCGAACCGCGGGTCAATGTCCCGCGCAATGCCATGCCGGAAAACTACCGCGTCGTCGGCCCGGACACGCCGGTGACGATGGACTACCGCCCCGACCGGCTGACCATCCGCGTCAACGAGAACGACATCGTCGAAAGCATGGCCTGCGGCTGATCCCAATCGTTCAGGATATACCGCAGGGCCGTCTGCGGATTTCAGGCGGCCGTGTCGAAAGGCACGATATCGCGCTGGATCGTGTCACCGGCCTCGACCTGTGCCGTGGACAGATCGCGCAGGGCCTGCAGATTCATCCAGTATTGCGGCGTGGTGCCGAAAAAGCGGGCCAGCCGCAGAGCCATGTCTGCATCGCAGCGCGCGCCTTCCAGCAACCGCTGCAGGCGGGACCGGCCGACATGCAGCCGTTTGGCGAGGGTCGGGGCCTTGAGGCCCATCTCCGACATGAAGTCCTGCAGATGTTCGCCGACGGACGAGGTCTGGCGGGTGAATACGGTCTGCTTCATCTCGAGCCCTCCATATTGGCCGCTGAGCCGGTAACCGGTGCATCGTCAAGCGGAATGTATCGATGATCGGTACATCCGCGTCCACCCATGCGGGAAGGACGCCGGCCTCGCGGCCTCCGGCTCTTACGGATGAAACAGGTGGTGCACCCGAGTGGCCTGCCAGTTGGCGATGGGCAGGGTGAGGGCGGCGAGTTCGTGGGCGATGTCGCGGGCGGTTTCCAGCGCATCGTCGCGCGTGATCTCGACATCGTCGAATTCCGGCGGCTCATGGCTGTCCGGATCGGCCGGGGCCAGCGCATCGACATGCATCACTTCGGGCGCATGGGTGGGCACTTCCTGACGGAAATCGCCGCCGCGCGGATGCGTGCGGGCGCGCATCCTGCGCACCTGGGCCAGCGAGATCGGGGCCGCAACCGGCGGATCGATCTTCATGCCGCACCGCCCGCCCGGCACACGCCGCCCCGTCCGCTCACGCGGACCGGTTCAACGTTCACAGGGCTCGACAGGCAGTCGGCAGGCATGTCTCCAGGCACCTCGGCTGATTTCGGGTAATATTGTATAAATCGACTCTTAAGGATCGATTAACCGGATAGGCGCTTGGCGCAACAAGGGGTTAGCACCGCTTCGCCGGATCAGTTGATCTGGAATTGCCGCCGCAAGGCCAGCAGCCACAGGAAAATCAACGCCGACGAGACGAGGCCGTGCAGCAGCATGACCGTGCCGACCAGGCTGCGGAAGACGGGTGCGCTATCGCCCAGATAGGCGAAGGGCTGGCCCGGTCCGGCCAGCAGGCGGAACGGACCCAGCATGCCGCGCACGAGAGCATCCAGCGTATCGATCACCACCGGGTGGAGGGTTGGCCCGCATTCCGTGCCGATACACATGCCCGCGAGGGGTGAATTTTCGCTCCCTGAAAAGCCCAGAACCAGCGCAACCAGAACCAGCCCGGCCGTCAGGCCAGCCACGCCCAGCGCCGCCAGCGGCCGCAGGATGGACCCGCCATAGCCGCTGAGATGCTTGTAGAGCTGCGAGGCCATCAGCTCGGCCCGCGCCGGAGCGATCTTCCTGCGCGCGGGCGAGTCCTTCGGCTCTCTCTTCAGGTCCGCAAGCCGGTGCTGCAACCGCATGGCCCGCGCGGCGAGCTCATGACTGAAAAATTCCTGTTCCCGCTTGCGATCACCATCGGCGGCCATGGCTTCCTTGAGCGCCCGGCAGCCGGCCTCCAGAGCGGCGTAGCGCGCATCCGCGCCGGAGCGTTCGAAGTAATGTCGGGTTCTGCGCCCCATGATATCGCGCGCAATGGCCTCGTCGGCGTCGCTGAGCGCTTCCTCGAACTGCTCGGGCTCGGGATGGTGACTGTCGAGCAGCAGCCCCTTGTCCAGCCGGATGCCGTGAAAGGCGGAAAAGGGCAGGCGCTCGACGCCCTTCAGATCCAGCGGTTCGAAAAACCGCGCGCCCTCGAAGGCGCTGTTGCGGTCCTCGGCCTTCTCGGGAAACCGCACGCGCGCAAAATCCGCGAGGCCTTTGAAAGAGGCTCCGCGCAGGCTAAGCCGTCCATGAAACCGGGCGCCGGGCTTTGGGGGCACGTGCGACTGGTCCGACCGTCCAAATTCGCAAGCGTCAAGAAAACTCGTGCGTCTGAAACTAGTGTCGGCCGAGAATTCCGCACTCAAGAAGCAAGCGATTCCGCCGGAGAATTGCGTACAGTAGAAGCTGACGTCTCCGCCGGAGAATTCCGCAACGTGGAAGTAGGCGTTTCCGCCGGAGAATTGCGCATTGTAGAAGCTGGTGTGTCTGCCGAGGAATTTCGCGTCCATGAAGTAGGTGTTTCCACCGGAGAATTGCGCACCATTGAAGTACGCGTCTTCGCCGGAGAACAGCGCACGTTTGAAGTAAGTATCTCCGCCGGAGAAACGCACACGATTAAAGTAGGCAGTGCCGCCTGAGAACCGCGCATTGTTGAAGTTAGCATCCCCGCCGGAGAATTCCGCGCGCAAGAAGTTGGCGTCCCCGCCGGAGAATTCCGCGTCCGAGAAGCTGGCTGTTGAGCAAAACAGAGCTTGGACCAGATTGGCCGGCGACCCGAATTCAACGCCATGCGCGTCCGCCGGTGCTAGAAAAGCGGCATTCTGCGCGGCGAGATGCAGAGAGGACCGGGTTTCCGGCGCGGATGGGCGGGGAAAAGCGCGCAGCACGGCGCCTTGAAGCTGGGCACGGTGGTCAACGGCGGTGCAGTCTCGGTCCTCGATCGCCTTGTCAGTCGGACCGCTCCGGTCGAGGCGTCGGGCGATGTGGACTTCGAGATCGGCCCACTCCGCGGCGCCCAGATCGGATTTGAAGGTCGGCGTACCATCCGCGTAGACTGGGGGCAGATGGAGGATGTGAAAGTCCGGCTGCTGTGCTGTCTCTTCACAGATCAGAAGACCCGCGCGCTCCAACTCCTGGTCCGTCCGCAGCCGTTTCGCGTCAGGATCCCAGCGAAAATAATCCTGCAGCGAGGCTGGCCATAAACCGACCGAGGCAGACTGCGTTTTTACGCACTTCCCGCTAGGAGTTACCGACCAGCCGCGCCAAGGCTTAACCGGGGCGCCATATTCGTTGCGCTTCCCCAACCCCTCCCAGCTGAAATCCTCCGCCCACCAGCGCTTCCACCACGCCGCTTCACGCGCCGCCTTCTCGGCTTCCTTATCCCCTGTCCCCGTCATGCGCGTCTGCGATCCTGAGCTGTGAGGGATCGAGGTTCGCGTGGTTCACGGGGCGGGTCAATCGGACGTTGAGTGGGGCTTCGCCCGCGAGCGCTACTCCGCCTGCGCGGTCTCCAGCGCTTCGGCGGCTTCCAGCCAGTTGAGTTCGGCGGTGTCGAGGAGGTCGACGGCCTTGGCGCGCTTGATCTGGAGTTCGGTGGCGGTCCTGGGGTCTTTTTCGTAGAGGCCGGGGGCGGCGAGGCCCTTGTCGATGATCTCGATGACGCCGCGCAGGCGTTCGGCTTCCTTTTCCCAGCGGGCGGCTTCGGCCTTCAGCGGTTTCAGCGTCTCGCGCAGCGAAGCCTTGTCGCGGCGGCGCTGCGACTTCTCGTCGGCCGGCGCAGGCTTCTTGCCGCGGGCGTCGCGGGCGACCCGGCCCAGCAGGGACTGGCGATAGGTCTCGATATCGTCGTCATAGGGCGTCACCGTGCCGTCGCCGACCACCCAGAGCCGGTCGACGCAGCTTTCGATGATGTGGCGGTCGTGGGTGATCAGCACCACCGCGCCCTCATAGGCATTGATGGCGTTGATCAGCTCGGCGCGGCTGTCCATGTCCAGGTGGTTGGTCGGCTCGTCGAGGATGAGCAGGTGCGGGCCGCCGAAGGTGATCAGGTTGAACAGGAGGCGCGCCTTCTCGCCGCCGGAGAGGTTCTTTGCCGGCGTTTCCTGGCGGTCGCCGGGCAGGCCGAACCGGGCCAGGCGCGCGCGGCGCTGGGCCTCGGTGGCGTCCTCCATCAGCTCGATCACGTGCTGGTAGGCCGACATGTCCGGCGACAGATCGTCGATCTGGTGCTGGGCGAAGAAGGCGATCTCCAGCTTCTTGTGCTTGCGCAGATGGCCCGAGAGCGGTTCCAGCCGGTCATTGAGCAGTTTGGCCAGGGTCGACTTGCCCGCGCCATTGCGGCCGAGAATGCCGATCCGGTCCTCGGTGTCGATATTCAGGCTGATATCGCGCAGCACCGGCTTGCCCGGCTCGTAGCCCACCGACACGTCCAGCATGCGCACGATGGGCGGCGCCATGCGGCGCTGCGGATTGGGAAAGTCGAAGGGGGCGACCGGGTCTTCCACCTGGGTGGCGACAACCTGCATCTTCTCCAGCCGTTTCACCCGCGACTGGGCCTGTTTCGCCTTCGAGGCCTTGGCCTTGAACCGGTCGACAAAGCTTTGCAGGTGGCGGCGCTCGGCCTCCTGCTTTTCCACCAGCTTCATCTGCAGGCGCTGTTTCTCGGCCAGCGCCTTTTCGAAATCGTCATAGCCGCCTTCATAGACGGACAGCTTGCCCTGTTTCAGGTGGGCGATCTTCTGCATCGCACCGTTCAGGAGGTCGCGGTCGTGCGAGATCACCAGGGCGGCGCCGGGGAAGGTTTTCAGATAGCTCTGCAGCCACATCACGCCTTCCAGGTCGAGATAATTGGTCGGTTCGTCGAGCAGCAGGAGGTCGGGGCGGGCGAACAGGGTCGCCGCCAGCGCGACGCGCATGCGCCAGCCGCCGGAGAATTCGCGGCAGGGGCGCTGCTGTTCCTCGCCGGTAAAGCCCAGACCCGACAGGATCGAGCCGGCGCGGGCCTCCGCCGTGTGCGACTCGATATCGGCCAGCCGCGTCTGGATCTCGGCGATCCGGTCGGGATCCGTTGCCGTTTCCGCTTCGGCGAGCAGGGCGGCGCGCTCGCTATCGGCGGCCAGCACCACATCCATCAGGGTCTCGTCGCCGCCGGGCGCTTCCTGGGCGACCGAGCCGACGCGCACGCCTTTTTGCACACGAACATCGCCGCTTTCCGCAACGGCTTCGCCGCGGATCAGCCGGAACAGGGTCGACTTGCCGGTGCCGTTCCGCCCCACCAGACCCATCTTGGCCTTGGCCGGCAGGAAGAGCGTCGCCTGGTCGAACAGCATCCGGCCTTCGATGCGATAGGTGAGGTCATTGATGTGCAACATGGGAAGGCCGTTAGCGCGGAGCGGCGAACCGATCAATCCGGAAAGGCTGATGGGTGGGGCTGTTGGTCCGCAGGCTTTCATATATCAAAATACACGTATAAATAGTATTATCGAAAAAGCTCTCATATGGTGTATTGAGTAATGGTAACTTATAAGGTACCAATATGAGCATCGGAAACGGTCGGCAGCTGGTCGTCTACGAAGACTCCGCGGGGGCGTGCCCGTTCCAGGACTGGTTCGACTCGTTGAAGCCCGATGCTGCCGCGAAGGTGACGACGGCCCTGGTGCGGTTGGTCCGCGGCCTGGGCGACCTTGAGCCGGTCGGCAGCGGAGTCACCGAGCTGCGCATACACTGGCAAGCGGGCTACAGGGTCTATATGGGGTTCGACGGGCTGGAAATTGTCATCCTGCTGTGTGGCGGCACCAAGCGTCGCCAGAAGGCGGATATCGAGCGCGCGAAGCGGCTATGGGCTGACTACAGGGCCCGCAAGCAGCGCGCGGGCCTATGAATACGCGGAGCAGTTCAATGCCACTCACCCGGGATTTCAGGATGATGGTGAAAGCGCGGGTCCAGAGCGATCCGGCTTTTCGAAGGGCGATGTATCGCGAAGCGCTGGAGGCGATGCTGGCTGGCGATGCAGCGACCGGGAAAGCGTTGCTGCGCGACTACGTCAACGCGACCGTAGGGTTTGAAAGGCTTGAAACCCTGACCGGCACACCGCGCAAAAGCCTGATGCGGATGCTCAGCCCGTCCGGCAATCCGGGGCTCAACAGCCTGCTTGGCGTGTTGCGGGCGCTCAACGAGGCTGATGACATAACACCGCAAGTGCGCGTGGCCTGACAGCGCCCTGCCGCGCGGCTTGTGGCCTGGCGCAAGCGCCGCTATAAGCCGCGCGAATCCCAGAGGCCGGTTTGCCCGGACAGTCACAAAAGTCTTCGAGGACCTTTCCCATGGCGCTGCAACGCACCTTCTCCATCATCAAGCCCGACGCGACCAAGCGTAACCTGACTGGCAAGATCATCGCCAAGTTCGAGGAGGCCGGCCTGCGCGTCGTCGCGTCCAAGCGCATCCACATGACCCGCGAGCAGGCCGAAGGCTTCTACGCGGTGCACAAGGAGCGTCCCTTCTTCGGTGAACTGGTCGACTTCATGATCTCCGAACCGGTCGTCGTGCAGGTGCTGGAAGGCGAAGACGCCATTGCCAAGAACCGCGAAGTGATGGGCGCCACCAATCCGGCCGACGCCGCCGAAGGCACCATCCGCAAGGAATTCGCCCTGTCGATCGGCGAAAACTCCGTGCACGGTTCCGACGCACCGGAAACCGCTGCCGAAGAGATCAAGTTCTTCTTCTCCGACGACGAGATCGTCGGCTGAGCCGGACTTGCCATTCCCGACTGCAGGACAGGGCCCGGCGCGATCGCCGGGCCCTTTCTTTTTGCGCACCGCTTTTTGTCCCTGCGGCATTGATACGGACAGCCGCGCCTCCTACCTGCGCTTCACGTTGCGCGGGGAAGCTTCATGGACATGGCCCTCTATCTCAGCCTGGTCGGCTTTGTCGTCGCCATGTCGGCCACGCCGGGCCCCAACAATCTCATGCTGATGTCCTCCTCGGCGCTGTTCGGCGTGCGCCGCACCGTGCCGCATTTCCTGGGCGTGCAGATCGGTTTCAACCTGTTGCTGGTCGCGGCTGTGTTCGGCCTGGGCACACTCGTGGCCCGCTATCCGGTGGCGCTGGATGTGGTGAAGGTGGGCGGATCGCTGTGGCTGGCCTGGATGGCCCTGGCCTTCGTGCGGGCCGGGCTGGCGCGTCCGGCCGAGCCGGGCGACGCCAAGGCGCCCAAGCGCCGCTCGCGGCCCTTCCGCACCTGGGAGGCGGCGCTCTTCCAGTGGATCAATCCGAAGGCGCTCCTGATGTCCATCTCGACGGCCGGCGCCTATATCGCCCTGGCCGACACGGCCGGCGAGCGGGCCATGCTGTTCATGGCGACCTTCCTGCTCTTCGGTGCGCCCTGCGGGCTGATGTGGGTGCTGGCGGGCGGCGTGATCAATCGCTTCCTGACCGATCGCCGCCACGCCCGCATCCTCAATTTCGCGATCGCGCTTCTCCTGCTCGCCACGATCGCCATCATCCTGAAAGGCTAGCCGCCGATCGCGGTACGGACATGCGCGACCAGCTGGTCCAGAACGACATCCTCCGGCCCGCGCAGGACGGGAAAGTCGAGGGCGACGTCCGGTGTCACCGGATGTGACTCCAATGCACCATTTATGCGTACGATATGGGCCTTGGGGTAACCCACTATGATACCGGTACGGGGCAGGGTGAACTGCTCCATCGCGCCATAGGTGGTGGCCATGTCGGCTGTCGTCTCGCCGGTGACGACACCGAAGCCGTAATCCTGGATCTGCGCCGCCACGGTCACCGCATTGGAGAAGCTGTAGCGGTTGACCAGCACATAGACCTGTCCCTCGAACCGGTCTCCGTCCGGGCGCGGCTGGGCATAGGGCAGGTCGATCTCAACGGTCTCGCCCGGCGCATGGGCCGCAAACAGGTCGGCGTAGGTCGCCGACATGCCGCCTTCACCCTCCGGCAGCGTGTCCAGGCGGGCCTGGTTCGCCGCGGTCGTCTCCTCGCTGACCCGTACTGTGAAGCGCGAGGCAAAGCGGAAGGGCCGGTCCGCGATCCAGGCCATGACCCGGTCGGAGAAGGAGTTGTCGCCACCGGGATTGTCGCGCAGATCGAGGATCAGCGCCTCTGCACCGGCTGACCGGAAGTCATTGAAACTGTTGCCGACAAACGCGGCGAAGCCCGTCGTATCCCAGACATTCCCGTCCGGCTCGGTATTGTAGAACGGGCCCGGGCGCAGATAGGCGATATCGCTGCCGATCATGCGTGCCTCGCGGCCATCGAGGCTGAAAGGCTGTTCGCCTTCTTCAGCCGGGGCCAGTGCGTCACCGCTCAGGAAGGGCAGGGTGAGCGTCTCCACCGATCCGTCGGCATGACGCACGTCCAGCGTGACCTCGGTCATCTCCGGCCATTCCAGCCAGACCAGGCCGCGCAGATAGGCTTCCAGCAGCGTATGCGCAAAGCGTGGCGTCTCGGCCGACAGGTGCCGGGTGAGGGCCGGGATCCAGACCGTGTTCGGCTGGCCGTTGAAGGCGAGAATCTCGTCGCCCGGCGCCAGGTCTTCAAGGGCTGCCGCCCGTGTCTCCACGAAGACGCGGCCTTCGCGGATCGAGATCGTCAGCGGCAGGACGCGGCCGCCGGCCGCGCGGAAGGCGCCATAGGCCTCCATCGGGAAGTCGATACGCGCATGGGCATGACGGGCCAGCGCGGTGAATTCCTGGAACTCCCGGCGGATATCGAGGCGGGTCATCGGCCGGTCGAAACCGGCCCGCATTTCCGCGTGCCGCTGGTCGAATACGGCCTGTGGCGTGACGGCAAACAGGTCGAAATGCGCCGCGCGCAAGCCGGCATAAAGCCGGTCGAAATCGGCGCGGACCACGTCGGCCTCATAGACTGTGTCCGGCGTCGGGGCCTGTGCGGCGATCGGTGCCGCGACGGCTGTCATCAGTGCGGTGCAAAGGGTCAGGCTCTTGAGCATCCCGGTCTCCCGTGTCTTCTTTCAGGTGGGGCTGCCCGGACACTGGGGGCGCCGCCTGACAAAAGGCCATGACCCAATCTTCCTGATGGTCTGACCTTTTTCTGACCGGGGCAAGGGGACTGTAAAATCAATGAAGTACGGCAGGGCATTCAAGCTCGGAGACTGGCGTGTCGAACCGCGGGCCGGCCGGATCGCCGGTCCTGGCGGCAGCCAGGATGTCGAGCCGAAAGTGATGGACCTGCTGTGCCTGCTCGCCGAAGCCGAAGGCGATGTGGTGTCGCGCGAGACGATTGCCGAACGCATCTGGCCCGGGGTCACGGTCAATGACGACGCGCTCGGCCGCTGTGTGTGGAAGCTGCGACGGGCGCTGGGCGACCCGGCACGCTCGCCACGCTATGTCGCGACCGTACCCAAGCGCGGCTATCGCCTGCTGGTGCCGGCCGAGCCGGAAACCCTTCCGGCGCCGGTGCGCGCCGTTCCCGCCTGGGTGCGCGGCGTCGTGGGAGCTCTCGTGCTGCTGGCGGCGTTTCCGGTTTTCTGGCTGGTGCGCGACCGTATCGCTCCGCCCGGTGCACCCGCGGATCGTGCTGAAAGCCTGACCGATCGCGCGGACGATTTCTATTACCAGTTCCAGCCCGGCGATAATGACGCCGCCATGCGGCTCTACGAGGCCGCGCTGGCGCTCGAGCCCGACAGTCCGCGTGCGCTTGCCGGGCTGGCCAACACGATCACCCAGCGCGTCATCCGCGCCCGGCCGGACGACTGGCCCGGCGAGGCGGGGCAGTCGCGGATCGGTGCGGCGCTGGCGTCCGGTCAGACACGCGAAACTGCGGCGGCCCGTCAGCTGGATCGGGCCGAAGCCCTGGCGCGGCAGGCCATAGTATCGAACCCCGAATATCCGCTGGGCTACCGGGCGCTGGGCCTGGCCCTGTCGGCACAGGGCGATCTCGACGGCGCGATCGAGGCGCACAACCGCGCCCTGACGCTCGACCCGGATGCCTGGGAAGCCTGGGTCAACCTGTCGGACCTCCACGCTCTCAAGGGCGAGGCCGATCTGGCGCTGACCTATCTGGAACGTGCCTATGATGCGATGAGCCGGGTCTATGACGAGCAGACCGTGCTGATCCGGCCCTGGTACAGCCCGACCGGGCTGAGCATCGCGCGCGGCCATGCCCTGCGTGAGGATCCCGTGACCGCCGAACTCTGGTACCGCCGCGTGCTCTACTGGGACCCCTATAACCGCGCTGCCACCACCGAACTCGCCGCCCTGCTGCGGGAAACCGGCGATCCGGCCGCGGCCGACGCGCTGTGCGCGGAAGGCGCCGCCCGGACGGGCGATCCGGAGCTCTGTGCAGCCTCTGAAAACTAGCTGTCCGGTGCCGGTTTCTGGCGCATGGCCTTGGTTTGCGAGCGGCGGGCCTTGGCTTCTTTCTGCTTGCGGATGGAAGAGAGCGACGGGCGGGCCTTCTTGCGCGGCTTGGGCGGGGTGAGGGCGCGTTCGATCAGCACGCGCAGGCGCTCGCGGGCCTCGGCCCGGTTACGGTCCTGGGAGCGTTGATTTTCGGCCCGGATCACGAGGACGCCCTCGCGGGTCATGCGCGAGCCGGCCAGCCCGACAAGCCGCTGCTTCACACCCGGCTCCAGGCTCGAACGGGCGACGTCGAAGCGCAGCTGGACGGCGCTCTCGGTCTTGTTGACGTGCTGGCCGCCCGGGCCCGAGGCGCGCAGGAAGCGCTCCTCGATTTCGCTCTCGTCGATGCTCAGCGTGTCGGTGATGCGCATGGAACCGCTCGCCTCCTTTCCTGCGCCCGTGTTTCGGCGCTGCGCAGAAAAAGGGCAAGTTGAAGAAATGCAATTGCGACACATTCGCAATAATGCTATCCGGAGCTCATGACACACCCCATCGAAATCCCGCCTGCCGCTGCCCGCGCGGCAGCAGGCCAGCCGGCTCCCGGATCCGGGCGTTTCTCGGGATCCGGAGCCAAATCCTATGACGCGCGTATCCGGCGTCTCGTGCCGGGCTATTCGGTGCTGCAGGAACTGATCGCACCCGTCCTGGCGGCGCGGATCGGGCGCGGCGCGGCCTCCATCCTGCTGAGCGGGGCGGGCACCGGCGCCGAACTCTCCGAACTGGCCTTCCAGTCGACGAAATGGTGTTTCACCGCCGTCGATCCGTCGCCCGACATGCTGGCCATTGCCGGCCGCCGGGCGGAAATGCTGGGCTGTCTGGAACAGGTCGACTTCCGCGTCGGCACGCTGGGTGAATACACGCCACTCCGCCGGCATGACGCGGCGCTGAGCGTTCTGGTCGCCCACTTCCTGCCCGACACTGGCGAGAAGGCGCGCTATTTTGCCGATCTGGCCGATCGTCTCCGGCCCGGCGCGCCGCTGATCCTGGCCGATCTCGGACTGCTGTTCGAAGACGCAGCGCGTCCGGCTTTCAGCCGCTGGATCGAGTCGGTTGCGCCGGACCCGTCGCTTGCGGCCCGCACCGTGGAACGCATGGCGGAGGATTTTCACCCGGTCAGCGAGGCGCGTCTGGCAGAGCTGCTCGAAGCTGCAGGTTTCGCTGCGCCGGTCCGCTTCTTCCAGGCGCTCGATATTGCCGGCTACCTGACGGAAAAGCGCTGAGCCTCCGGCTCTGACGGTCAGTCGTGCGGGTTCATCAGCAATTCGGCGCCGAATTCGCGGACCTGCAGCCGGACGCGTTCGCCGGCGACCCGCGCCTTGCCGGAGCAGGCGAGGGCGACGCATTGCGGATAGAGCTTGTGCTCGGCTTCCAGCACGCGTGCGGCCAGCGTGTCCGGCGTGTCGCCGGGCAGGACCGGTACGGCGGCCTGGCCGATGATCGGACCGTCATCCATTTCCGGACGCACATAATGCACCGTGCAGCCATGGATGCGCACGCCGGCTTCCAGCGCCCGCTCATGCGTGTGCAGCCCCTTGAAGGCCGGCAGCAGGGAGGGGTGGATATTGATCAGCAGATCGCGCCAGCGCTCGGTGAACCAGGGCGTCAGGATGCGCATGAAGCCGGCCAGGCAGACGATGCGCGGGCCGTACATCTTGAGTGTCGAGTCCAGCGCTTCCTCGAAAGCCTCGCGGCCCTCATAGTCGTGGTGGTCGATGACTTCGGTCGCGATGCCCGCCGCCTCGGCAACGGCCAGACCAGCGGCATCGGGCCGGTTCGAGGCGACCAGCACGATCTCGGCCGGGAAATCCTCGTCCTTCGCCGCATCCAGCAGCGCCTGCATGTTCGATCCGCGCCCGGAAATGAGCACGGCGATCTTGGTCTTCGCCATCGGGATTATCCTGGGTCAGGCTGTCTCGACTTGCCCGACAATCATGGCGCGCTCGCCGGTCAAGGCAAGCGCCTCAAGGGCAGCATCCGCAGTCTCCGGTGCGACGCATAGCAGCATGCCGACGCCACAATTGAAGGTGCGGTGCATTTCACGGACCTCGATCCCGCCGGTTTCGGCCAGCCACTGGAACATCGGCGGCAGGGGCCAGGCGGAATAGTCGATCCGGGCTTCCAGACCGTCCGGCATCATGCGTGGCGGGTTCTCGACCAGGCCGCCGCCGGTGATGTGGGCGAGGCCCTTCACCAGGCCGGACTTGATCAGGGGCAGGCAGGATTTCACATAGAGCCGCGTCGGCGTCAGGAAGGCTTCGCCCAGCGTCTTGCCCGGTTCGAACGGAGCCGGGTCGGACCAGTCCAGCCCTGCGACTTCCATCACCTTGCGGACCAGCGAAAAGCCGTTGGAGTGCACGCCGGAGGAGGCGAGACCGATCAGTACATCGCCGGCCTTCATGGCGTCATGGTCGGGCAGGAGGCGGCCGCGCTCGGCAGCCCCCACGACGAAACCGGCCAGGTCGAAATCATCCTCGGCATACATGCCGGGCATTTCCGCCGTCTCGCCGCCGATCAGGGCACAGCCGGACTGTTTGCAGCCCTCGGCAATGCCCTTGACGATGGCTTCGCCGCGCGCCGGATCGAGCTTGGAGGTCGCCAGATAGTCCAGGAAGAAGAGCGGTTCGGCGCCCTGCGCCAGCACGTCATTGACGCACATCGCCACCAGGTCGATGCCGACCGTGTCGAGAATGCCGGTTGCGATCGCCAGTTTCAGCTTGGTGCCGACACCGTCCGTGCCGGAAATCAGGATCGGGTCGTGATAGCCGGCGGCCTTGAGATCGAAGGCGCCGCCGAAACCGCCGAGATCGGCCGCGGCACCGGCGCGGCGTGTTGCGGCAGCAAGCGGTTTGATACGGTCGACCAGGGCATCGCCGGCGTCGATATCGACCCCGCTGTCCGCATAGGTGAGCCCGTTCTTGCGTCCGCTATCGTCGGTTCCGGCCATGCCGATTCCCCAGCCTTCTGTCAAAGTGCGGCGGAGTACAGTCGAAACCCGCCTCAGACGCAAGCCACGGGCTTCACGCGCGACTGCGTCCGGTTATAGTGGCGCGACATCCGAACCTGACAGGAGCCTGCCGTGCGATTCCTTCTCGCTGCCTTGTGTCTGAGCCTTGTTCCGCTGGCAGCGGCGCAGGCGGACGACCCCTATACGGTCACCGGCGTGGAGATCGATGCGACCGCCGACAACGCGCTGCAGGCGCAGACCGCGGCGATGCAGCAGGGCCAGCGGGCCGCTGCGCGCCGGCTGATCGAGCGTCTGACCCTCGCAGAGGACCGGGTCGGCACGCCGCTGGAAAGCGCCGCGTTTGCCCTGGACGATGCCATCATCGCGGAAATGATCTCCGGGCTGCAGATTCGCGACGAGCAGCGCAGCGGCACCCGCTACCTCGCCAAGCTGGATGTCGGATTCCATCGCCGCTCGGTGGCACGCGTCCTGGAGAACTACGGTATTCCCTTTGTCGACAGTCCGGCACGCGCGACGCTCGTCCTGCCGGTGCTGGATGCCGGCGGCGACCTGGTGCTGTGGCGTGACAATCCCTGGCGCGAGGCGTGGCAGAGCCGGCGCTTCCGTCATGCTCTGACGCCGATGACGCTGGCGACGGCCGATCCGGAAATGGCGCCGATCACCGCGCGCCAGGCGCTGCAGCTGGATGAAGCCGCGCTTTCGGCCTTGGCCATGCAGTATGGCGTCACCCGGATCGCGATCCTGCGCGCGGCCCAACAGCCCTCCGAGGCGGTGCGGGCCGGCGGTTACATGGTGGAATTTGCCCAGGACGGGACGATGGCTGTCGATACCTGGGGCCCGATGAGTTTCTATGGCGGCTGGGCCGAGGCGGCGGACTTCTTCGTGATCGAGCGCGAGGATGCCTGGAAGCGCCAGGGCATTGTGCGCGACATGGAGGAGACCGAGATGCGCGTTACGGTGCTCTACAGCGGTATCGACGAATGGCGGCGTCTGCAGACGGCGCTGGCGCGTGCATCGCTGGTGCGCAATGCCCAGCTCGACGCGTTGTCGCGCGACGGTGCGCGCATGACGGTGCAGTATCGCGGTGCACTGGATCAGCTGGTCTCGGAACTTGCCGAACGCGGCGCCGCACTGGAAGAACACCCGGAACTGGGCTGGGTGGTGCTTGCCACCCGGTGATCCCTTGAACCGGCGGGCCGACATGACACCCCAACTGGCACTCGATCTGCCGGCGCGCGAGGATTTCAGCGCGTCGAGCCTGATCCTCGGCCCGTCCAATGCCGAGGCGCTGGCCGCGCTTGGCCGCTGGCCGGACTGGCCGCGCAATGTCATGGCGCTGGTCGGGCCGGAAGGGGCGGGCAAATCGCACCTGGCCACGGTCTGGGCGCTGCGCTGCGAGGCGGAGATCGTCGAGGCTGCGGACCTGGCCGAACGGCTGGCGGATATCGCACCGGGGTGCCGCGTTCTGGTGGAAGACATCGACCGCGCGCTCGACGATGATGCGCTGTTCCATACGCTCAATCGTGCTGCCGAGGGCGACATTCCGGCCCTTTTGCTGACGGCCCGCAAACCGCCCGTGCTGTGGCCGGCGCAATTGCCCGATCTGGTATCGCGGCTGCGGGCGCTGCCGCATGCGGATCTGTACGAGGCTGACGATGAATTGCTCACCCGGCTGATCGAGAAACAGCTGCAGGACCGGGGCGCCCCGGTCCGGCCCGGCGTGATAGACTATCTTCTGCCGCGTATGGAGCGTTCGGCCACGGCCGTACGCCGCATCGTGGAGCGGATGGACAAGCTGGCGCTCGTGAAGAAAACGCCAATAACGCGTGCTATTGCGCGGGAAGTGCTGGAAACCTGGCAGGACAGTGGAGAGACGGAATGAACCTCCCGGCCCGGGACATCGCCGACATCGACGCGCTGATGCAGTCGCCTGCGCGTTATCTGAACCGGGAATTGTCCTGGGTGCGCTTCAATCTGCGCGTCCTCGAGGAGGCGGAGAATCCGAACCATCCGGTGTTCGAACGCCTGCGTTTCCTGTCGATTTCGGCCAGCAATCTGGATGAGTTCTACATGGTCCGTGTTGCGGGCCTGCGCGCGCAGATGCATTCCGGCGTCACGGCGACCAGTATCGACGGGCTGACCCCGGCCGAGCAGCTGGAACAGATTCACGCGCTGGCCGGCGAGCTGATGCTCAAGCAGCAGAACCTCTGGCGCAAGCTGAAGACGGAGATGGGCAAGGCCGGGGTGAAGGTGCTCGAGCCGCACCAGATATCAAAGACCGACGAGGCCTGGCTGCGCGGCGAGTTTCTCAAACACACCCTGCCGGTGATCACGCCGCTGGCGATCGATCCGGCGCATCCCTTCCCCTTCATCCCCAATCTGGGTTTTGCCCTGGCGCTGCAATTGCGCAAGCGGGAGGCCGGCAAGCTGATGAATGCGCTGATCCCGCTGCCCAGCGGTGTGAAGCGCTTTGTCGAACTGCCGACGCGCGCGCGCCGCGATGGCGGCCGGCCTGACCGGCGTTTCATGTCGCTGGAAGCCGTGCTGACCCTGTTCGTCGATACGCTCTTTCCGGGCCATGAAGTGGTCGGCAAGGGCGTCTTCCGGGTGATCCGCGACAGCGATATCGAGGTCGAGGAAGAGTCCGAAGACCTGATGCTGGAATTCGAGAACCTTCTCAAACAGCGCCGCCGCGGCGCGGTGGTCCGCCTGACCATGGAGACCGGCATGCCGCCGGGCCTGCGCGACCTGATCGTCCAGCACATGCATGCCGGCCCGCAGGACATCGTGCCGGTGAACGGTCTGCTGGGCCTGGCCCAGATCGGCCAGCTGATCCCGGACGACCGGCCGGATCACATGTTCAAGCCCTATGAGCCGCGCTATCCGGAACGGATCCGCGATCATGGCGGCAATTGCTTCTCGGCGATCCGCGAGAAGGACATCATCGTCCACCACCCGTATGAGAGCTTCGATGTGGTGGTGGAATTCCTGCGCCAGGCCGCCGCCGATCCGGACGTCATCGCGATCAAGCAGACGCTCTACCGCACCTCCAAGGACAGCCCGATCGTGGCGGCGCTGATCGAGGCGGCGGAGAGCGGCAAGAATGTCACCGCGCTGGTCGAGCTGAAGGCGCGTTTCGACGAGGAAGCCAATCTGAAATGGGCGCGCGACCTGGAACGCGCCGGCGTGCAGGTCGTCTACGGCTTCATCGAGTACAAGACCCACGCCAAGATCTCGCTGGTGGTGCGGCGCGAGGGTTCGGACCTGCGCACCTATGCCCATTTCGGCACCGGCAATTATCACCCGATCACGGCGCGCATCTATACCGACCTGTCTCTCTTCACCGCCGACCCGGCCTTCGGGCGCGATGCGGGACGGGTGTTCAACTATGTCACCGGCTATGCGCGTCCGGAGAATCTGGAACGCCTGTCGGTCTCGCCGATCGGCATGAAGGAATTCATCCTCGAACATATCGAGCGCGAGATCGAGAATGCCCGCGCCGGCAAGCCGGCGGCCGTGTGGGCCAAGCTGAATTCGCTCGTGCATCCTGAAATCATCGACACGCTCTACCGCGCCAGCCAGGCCGGGGTGCGTGTGGAACTGGTGGTGCGCGGCATCTGCTGCCTGCGTCCGGGGATCAAGGGGTTGTCGGAAAACATCCGGGTCAAATCCATCGTCGGCCGCTTCCTCGAGCATTCGCGCATCGTGTGCTTTGCCAATGGCGCCGCGATGCCGTCGCCCGCGGCCAAGGTCTTCATCTCCTCGGCCGACTGGATGCCGCGCAATCTGGACCGCCGGGTCGAGCATCTCTGCCCGATCCAGAATCCCACCGTTCACCGCCAGGTGCTGGACCAGATCATGGTCGCCAATCTCAACGATACCGATCAGAGCTGGTACATGGATTCAGAGGGCGGCTATCACCGGGTGGACACGGCCAATGTCGACAAGCCGTTCAGTGCGCATGCCTATTTCATGACCAATCCCAGCCTGTCCGGCCGCGGCCACGCGCTCAAGAATGATCAGCCGCCGACCCTGACCGGCAGTACCGGCAGCTGACCGCCTTGGACGACGTCATCCAGCCGATCGAGCCGCTGATCGCGGAAACCGCCATTCATCGTGACATCGCGGTGATCGATGTCGGCTCCAACTCGGTGCGCCTGGTGCATTTCCGGGTCGAGGGGCGGGCGCTCTGGCCGATCTTCAACGAGAAGGTGATGGCGGGTCTGGGGCGCGGCGTTCGCGAAACCGGGCGTCTGCACGCTGAAGGCCGGGACATCGCCCTGCGTGCGCTCAAGCGCTTCCAGCGCCTGCTCGACGCCAAGGGCGTGCGTGAGCGTCATGTTGTCGCCACGGCCGCCGTCCGCAATGCGGTGGACGGTCGCGCTTTCGTGGCAGAGGCGGCGGAGTTGACGGGGCTGGATATCCGGATCCTGTCCGGCGAGGACGAGGCGCGCCTTTCGGCGATGGGCGTTCTGACCGGCATCCCCGATGCGCGCGGTGTGATGGGCGATCTGGGCGGTTCCAGCCTGGAACTCACACCGATCGCCGATGGTTCGGTGGGTGAGGGCAAGACCTTCGAACTCGGCCCGCAAGCGGTTCTTTCCGGCGATGCGTTCGACAGTGCGGCGGCCCAGGCCGTGATCGACGAACGTCTGACCGAAGGCGGTGTCCTGACGGGGCAGGGCGGCACCTTCTATGCCGTGGGCGGGGCCTGGCGTGCCATGGCACAGCTGGCCTTTGCGCGGTTCGACCATCCGCTGCATGTCGTGCACCAGTTCGAACTTTCGGCTGCCGAGGCGCTGGAGCTGGCGCGGCTGGCGACCCGCTTGAGCGCCGCTTCGCTGACCGGTGTGCCCGGCCTCTCCTCGCGCCGCGTGACCACGCTGCCCTATGCCGCGCTTCTCCTGCGGCGGGTGATCCGGCATGGCGGGTTCGGGCGCGTCGTGTTCTCGGCCTATGGCGTGCGTGAAGGAGTGCTGGCGGAGGGGCTGCCGCCGGACCTTCTGGCGACCGATCCGCTGATCGCGGGGGCCGAGACGATGGCCCGTCCGTCTTCACCCTCACCGGATTTCGGCCGGGCGCTTGCGGCCTGGATTGCCCCGGCGATGCGCGAGGTGGAGACGGCGTTCGATCCGGTGCGCGACCGCGTGCTGCAGGAGGCCGGTGCGCGGCTGACCGATCTGGGTGCGCGCTTCCATCCGGACCACCGGGCCGAACTGGCGCGCGATACCGTTCTGTATGCGCCCTTTGCCGGTGTCACCCATGCCGAGCGGGCCTTCCTCGCCGCGGCCTTGCACTATCGCTATGCCGGCAGGCGGAGCGAGCTGGAGCCGCATGCCGAGTTCGCGCTGTTGAGCGAGGTGCAGCACAATGTCGCCCAGATGATGGGCTGTGCGCTGCGCCTGGGCGCCAAACTGTCCGGCCGGGCGCCGCGTCTGCTGGATCGTTTCACCCTGACCGTGTCGCCGGCAGAGGTCCGCCTGGCGGTCGATGAGAGCGTGCGCGACCTCTATGTCGAACGATCGCTGTCCCTGCTGGACAATCTGGCCCGTGCGATTGGCCGCGAAGGGCGGGCGGAATACGTCTAGGACGCTTCGGCCGGTTATAATTTATCCTCGCCGCCGGCTGCAAAAGCGGCGATTTCTTACGGTGGCGTAAGGTTTTGTCCGACAGTGTGCTCGCGGGATAAACCGGCACTACGGACATATGTTCAAGCGTTTAGGGGAATATCTTTTCGCGCCTGTACCGGTGCCGCAGGACGTTGCCGGGTGGGTGCGCGCGCGGCAGCTGGATGCGTTCAGGCGCTTCAGTCCCGTCGCAGCCGGGGCCAATATCGCCAATGCGGTACTGGTTGCGGGCGTGATGATACAATCAAGCTATATGTGGTCCGGCCTGTTCTGGGCGTTCGCCATCACCGCACCCAATCTCTTCCTGCTCTATGGCTGGATGCGCTATCGACGGCGCCCACCGCGCGCCGCGGCTTCGGAACGGTCGATCAGCCGCAATCTGCGCGACAGTTCGATCCTGGCGCTGGTGTGGGCCGCGTTTCCGATCCTGTTCCACAATTCCATGTCGGGCTCGTTCCAGGCAGCGGTCGTCGCCGTGACGGTCGGCATGCTGTGCGGCGGCGCCTTCATGCTGTCCAGCCTGCCGCGCGCGGCCATGGCATGGATCGGTATCATCACTGCAGGCTCGCTTGTCGCCCTGTTCCGTAACCCGGATCCGGTCGAGCTCTATGTCGCCGCACTCCTGCTGGTCTATTCCGGCGTGCTGGCGCAATCGGTACGCTGGTCCTATTCCGAATTTGTCCGCCGCTTGCTCGGAGAGCGCGTCGCGAAACAGCAGACCGAGCTGATCGGTCTCCTGCTGCACGATTTCGAGGAAGCCGCGTCCGACTGGTTGTGGCGTACTGATACTTCCGGCCGGATCCGCTCCGGCCTGCCGCGCTTCGACCCTGACAGTATCCACTCGGATAATCAGCCAGCGCCCGCGCTGCTGTCGCTGTTCGAGCGGGATGTGGCTGCCAGCGAGCTGGCGCATCTGATGGCGAGCGAGGAGGCGTTCTCCGATCGAGAGCTGCGGCTGAAGGGTGACGGCACGGTGCGCTGGGTCAGCCTGACCGGCAAGCCGCGCTACGAGGACGGGTGCTTTACCGGCTATCAGGGCGTGGCCTCGGATATCACTGCGACGCGCGAGAGCGCTGAACAGATCGAGTATATGGCCTCGCACGATACCCTGACCGGCCTGGCCAACCGGGCCACGCTTTCGGCACTGCTCGATCAGCGCATGCAGTTGCCGGACAGCCGGACGAGCCTGCTATTGCTGGATCTGGACCGTTTCAAGGTCATCAATGACACGATGGGGCACGGGGTTGGCGACCGCGTGCTGGTGACGATTGCCAGCCGTTTGCGCCATGTCGTGGGCCGGGCCGGCACCGTGTGCCGGATGGGTGGCGACGAGTTCGCCATTGTCCTCACCGATCCGGGCCGCGAAGCCCAGTATATCGGGCGTCAGATCGTCGATGCGATCGAATTGCCGATCACGATCGACGATGCCGTGCTGGATTGTTCGACGTGTATCGGTATCCGCCAGCTCGGTGCCGGTGACACCTGCGTTCAGGCGGTGCTCAGCCAGGCCGATCTTGCGCTGTATCGCGCAAAGGCGAGCGGGCAGGGCAATGTGGTCGAGTTCGATCACACGATGGATATCGAGGCCCAGGCGCTGATGCAGATGGAGCGGGACCTGAAGGCCGCGATCGACAACAACCAGATCCATCTCTTGTACCAGCCCCTGATCGATATCGACCGGAACCGGACCACCGGCTGTGAGGCGCTGCTGCGCTGGACACATCCCGAACACGGCAATGTGCCGCCTGACCGGTTCATCGAGCTGGCCGAGCGCAGCGGGCTGATCGTGCCGATGGGCGAATGGGTAATCCGGTCGGTTGTCGCGGCGGCGGCGCGGATCGATCCGGGTATCTGCATCGCGATCAATGTGTCTCCCGTGCAGCTGCGCAATCCGGACCTGCCGGGCGTCTTCGTCGAGGCGCTGACGCGCCATGGCGTCGATCCCGGGCGCATCGAGGTGGAGATTACCGAGTCCGTCCTGCTGGCGGACACCGACGCCAATCTCTCGATACTGCGCAAGCTGCGCGATATCGGCCTGAAAATCAGCCTGGACGATTTCGGCACCGGCTATTCCTCTTTCAGCTATCTGCGCAAATTCGCCTTCGACAAGCTGAAGATCGACCGTTCCTTCGTCGAACCGCTGGACCGCGAGCCGCAATCCATCTCCATCGTCGGGTCGATCAACGCGCTTGCCCGGGCCCTGCAGATGACGACGGTCGCCGAGGGCGTCGAGACCGAACGCCAGTTCGAGGCCGTGCGTATCATCGGCTGTGACCAGGCCCAGGGCTATCTCTTTGCACGCCCGCTTACGCTCGATGCACTGGTCGCGCATGTCGAGACCGAGCGCCGTGAGGGGGCTGTGCAAATGAGCCGCGCCGGCTGACGGGGCTCGCCACAGCGCGCGCCGCGCGCTATCCGGGACGAGACGGATCGCAAAGGAATGCGGCGTGAGTTTTATCGACGGCTACAAACACCAGCTTGTTGGCTATTTCGGCTATTTGCCGGTCTATCGCCCGCTGGAGGATATCGACGGGCCCAAGCAGGAGTTTTCCTGTTCGCGCGGTGGTCTGGTTATCGGCGGCGGCAGTGGCGAACATCCCGGTCTCGTCCTTCTGGACCCGGCCGGCGCGGTGGCGGAATTCCTGCGCGAGACCTGGCCGGAGCGTGCAGCCGAAGCCGGCTGGCGCGAGGCGATCCACGATCATCTGCGCACACCGTCAGACTGTCTCGACTTTGCCGGCTGGGATGTCGAGGACCATGTCCGCTTTTACACGCTATGCACCACGGCTGTGCCGAACCCCTATGATCGCGAAGGCACGGCGACGGGTTTCGAGAGCTGGCTGTGCTGTTCGCTGGGCGAGTTCGTCTTCTTCGCGATGCCGGATCTGGCGCGCGATCTCATCGAGCGCCTCGACGACCCCATCCGCGATCTGGTGCATGTCTACTGGAACAACATCCTGCTGCCGCCGCCGGGCATGCCGCTCTACGCCAATGGCGGCAGTGCCTGGGATTCAAGGCTCAAGCCACTGGATTAGAGCGTGATCCGGTGGCGTGGAAACCGGTTCGCCGGTTCGATCGCGCGACCGCCCTAGACCTTCACCTCGGTGACGCAGACCTTGCCGTCCTTCAGCGTCAGCGACAGTTCGCCCCGCTTGAGACGACGGGCCGGTTCGCCGAACACCTCGCGCCGCCAGCCGGTCATCGCCGCGACATCCTCGTCATCGCCGCTGGCGATCTTTTCCAGGTCCGGCACGGTGGCGATGAGGCGCGGTGCGACACCGGCATCCTCGGCGACGAATTTCAGCAGCACCTTGAGCAATTCCACGGTCGGACCCGTGCCCTGGGGCGGGGGCGCGGACTTTTCGTACGCCGGTGCATAGGATTCCGGTGCGGCCAGCGCGGCGGACATTTTCTCGAACAGGCGGCGGGCCGGCGAGGAGCGCTCGAAGCCCTTGGGCACGGCGCGCAGTCCGGTCAGCTGTTCCGGCGTCGTGGGAGCGACACCGGCGATCTCGTAGATCGCATCATCCTTCATCACGCGCTGGCGCGGCATGTCCCGGGTCTGCGCCTCGGTCTCGCGCCAGGCGGCAGCGGCGCGCAGCGCCGCCAGCCATTTCGGCGAATTCTTGCGCAGCTTCATCCGGCGCCAGCTCTCTTCGGGATCGAGCCGGTAGGTCTCCGGATTGGTGAGGATCTTCATTTCCTCGGCCAGCCATTCGGCCCGGCCCTTCTTCTCCAGCCGCTCCTGCATGATCGGATAGAGATCGCGCAGATGGGTCACGTCGGCCATGGCGTATTCCAGCTGGGCATCGCTCAGCGGACGGCGCGACCAGTCGGTAAAGCGCGGCCCCTTGTCGATCGGGCGTTTCAGCAGCGCCTTCACCAGTGCGTCATAGGCAATCGAGTCGCCCAGGCCCAGCGCCATCGCCGCAACCTGGCTGTCGAACATCGGATGCGGGATCAGGCTGTCGCCGCCGCGGTGGAAGAAGATCTCCAGATCCTGCCGTGCGGCATGGAAGACCTTGATGATCCGCTCATCCGCCATCAGCTCCCAGAAGGGTTCCAGATCGAGGCCGTCGGCCAGCGGGTCGATGATGACTTCCGTCGGGCCGCCCGCCGCCTGGATCAGGCAGAGCTGCGGCCAGTACACCGTTTCGCGCATGAACTCGGTGTCGACAGCCATGTAGGGATTCTGGAGGAGGTCGTCACAGGCCTTTTCCAGGCCCTTTGTCGTCGTGATTATATTCATGGAGTCGCCGTTTAGCGTGGTGGAAGCGTTTTGACTATCTCGAAGGCGAGTCGGGGGCAGAGCGCCAGCGCAGGGATTGCCGCCAGAGAATAAACAGACCCGCCAGCAGGCTGATCGCGGCGATCACCAGGAAGGCGGTCTGGATCGGCAGGGTGAGGGCAGCGATGACGGCCAGCACGAATTGTCCGGCGGTCGCGGTGGCGGCATTCAGGATACCGCCCGCCGCCAGCAGACGGCCGCGCAGCTCGGCCGGTGCGCGGCGCTGGGCCATGGCCTGCAGGGGCACCACGAAGAGACCCGCCGACACAGCGGCCATGCCCAGATCGATCAGGATGCGCAGATTGGCCGGTTCGGCCATGAAGGCGTTTGCCGAGACCAGCGGCGCGCCTTCCGGCGTCAGCGGGTTGGACCAGGTGTGCAGGGCGACATCCCCGGCGAAGATCACCACGCCGAAAGCGCCGGCAATCGAGAAGGGCAGGGCGTCGCCGTCGCCGCTCAGCGCGCCGCACGCCATCGCACCGATCGCCGCGCCGACCGTGAACAGCGCCGAAAAGAGCAGCACCACCGTTTCGTCCGCGCCCAGCACCGAGGCCGTGAAGACCGGCATCAGCGTGATGATCGAGGCGGCCAGCATCCAGAACCAGGCCACGCCCGTCAGCGGACGCAGCACGTCCGGCGCTTTCAGCGCATAGCCCAGCACGCGGAACGTTTCGCCGATGAAGTTGACGGTCAGCGGCATGTCCGGCCGCGAGGCGGGCGCCTCCGGCAATTGCCGGATCGCCAGCCAGCCGACGATCGCCATCACGACCAGCCCGCCGCCCACGGCCTGCGGTCCGAAGGACTGGGTGATCAGCCAGGTGCCGGTGCCGATACCGATCAGCACCGAGACGTTCAGCAGGCCGGAGATCAGCGCATTGGCGGGCACCAGCTCGGTGTCGCTAAGAAGTGTCGGCAGGGCGGAATTCTTGGCCGGGGTGAAGAAGGCCGATTGCGTGCCCATCAGGAAGAGCGCCGTCATCAACAGGTGCGGCTGTTCCAGGATGAAGCCCAGGGCGGTGATCGCCATCAGCCAGATCTCGGCGAACTTGGCAAAGCGCATGATGCGCGTGCGGTCGAACTTGTCGGCCATGCGGCCGGCCACGGCCGAGAACAGGAAGACCGGCACGGTAAACATCGAGGCCGCGACCGAGACCAGGGTCAGCCGGTCCAGCCCGAACATCGTCAGGCCCTCGAACGCGATCAGCGTGACCAGGGCATAGCGGAAGAAATTGTCGTTGAAGGCTCCCAGGGACTGGGCGACCAGCAGGGGCAGGAAACGCTTCTGCGTCACCAGCCGGGCGGCAATCCTGGCACTCATGACACTGTCTCCGTGTCGGCAGGCCCATACGCGCGGCCTTCGGCCTCCAGCGCGCGGGTGCGGGTTTCAATCGTGGTCATCAGGCGCGGCAGGAAGGCATCGCGCGGCAGGCCGGGCGGGATCGGGTCGAGAAACGCGATCACCGCCGGGCCGGGATGCTTGACCCATTCATTCTTCGGCCAGCGCAGCCCCATATTGGTGGCGACAGGCACGACGGGGCGGTTCAGCGTCTCATACATGAGGTGCACGCCCTTCCTGTAGCGCTTGGCCTCGCCGACTGCGGCCAGATTGCCCTCCGGATAGATCAGCAGCGGGCGCGGATCGTCGGCGGCGCGGTTGAGCACATCCTGCATCGACTGGTCCGAGGCGCGGTCGCCGGGCGAGTTGACCATGGTCGCGCCAGACCGGGCGACGATGCGGCCGACCAGCGGAAACTTGGCGATCGCCGTGCCGATGATGAAATTGATGTCGCCGGTCACGGCCATCATCATGAAACCGTCGGCCCAGGACTGGTGCTTCGAGGCGATGATCACGGGCTGTCCCGCCGGCGGTGTGCCGCGCACCTCGATGCGGATACCCATCACCCCGCGCATCAGGCCGCGCACTGTGTGGCAGGCCGTGCGCATGACAGCGCGAATGGGCCGCGGCGAGGGCTGCAGGGTCAGGGCGGCCGCGATCAGCACGAACACGGCCAGGCAGGCATAGAACAGGATGTTGAACACGGTCGATCGCATGACACTCCCCGGGTGCGGCCGGGCCCTGGCCGCGTCTCATGCGCAGCTCCGGACCGGGCGGCTGGCAGACTGCGCGCGTTCTTCACGCGGCGCAAACCGGGCCGCGTATTCCGCTTCCAGCTCACGCGAGCGGGCCTCGACGCGGCTTTCCAGCTCCGCCAGCACCGCATCGCGGTCGGCACTGGGGGCGATCGGGTCCATGAATTCGATCACCGCCGTGCCGGCATGCTTGGCCCAGCCCTGCTGTGGCCAGCACTGGCCCAGATTGGTGGCGACGGGAATGATCGGCCGGTCCAGTGCCTGGCTCAGGCGCCACACGCCGGACCGATAGCGCAGGCCTTCGCCGACCGGGGTGAGATGGCCTTCCGGATAGATCAGCACGGGGCGCGGACGGCCTTCGCCCTGCGAGCGGGCAATGCCCTCGGTCAGGCTCTTCTGCGCCTCCGCGCCTCCGCCATTGGACAGCACGATGGCGCCGCAGCGTTTCAGCACCCAGCCGATCAGCGGGAATTTCAGCATGTGGTCGCCGCAGACGAAATTTACGTCGCCGCACTTGGCCATCATCACGATGCCGTCGCCCCAGGACTGGTGCTTGGCGCCGATGATCACCGGCTGGTCTTTCGGCGCGGTGCCGCGCACTTCCACGCGGATGCCGCAGACGACGCGCATCAGGATTACCGTGGCGCGGCAGTAGGAGCGCAGGCCGTGCATCAGCACGCGGCGGCCGGGCACGAGCGCCAGGATGGCGCAGACAATGGCGTAGACGCCGGACAGGAACCAGTAGGCACAGTTGAACACGAAGGACCGCATCACGGCCTCCCTTGGCTGTTGGAAGTCATTGGAAAATCGGGTGGATCAGGCGGTGTGCAGCACGGCCATGATCGCGCGGGTGAAGTCGTCCACATAGTGGGTGAGCGGTCTGGCGATCCGGCCGTAGAGCGAATACTCCGCCGCCTGCATCACCACGCCCAGTGCCATGGCGGATTTCAGTTCGGCATCGCCCTGGGGAATTTCGCCGCGCGCCATCGCGTCGGCCACACAGGCCGTCATCAGGTCGGACGGGTCGGCCCCGCCATCGCCCGAAGCCGCAATGAAATAATTGCGGTGGGTGAGGTGGAAGGCGAATTGCGCCGGATCGGTCTGCGCCAGGTGGCAATAGGCGCGGGTGAGGGCGCGGGCGATATCCTCCAGCGAGGCGCCGGGGGCCAGATTGTCCGTCACCAGGCTTTCCAGCCGGGCATGGATGGCCTCGAACATCTGCCGGCCCAGCGCATCCTTGGACCTGAAGTGGCGGTACATGGCGCCGTCGGATATGCCGCAGGCCCCGGCGATCTGCTTGATCGACACCCCGTCCATCCCGTGCCGGGCAAACAGCATCAATGCCGCCCGCTCGATCCGCGCCTTGGTCGTGCCGGCCTTCGCCGTCACGCCGGTATTGGTATCCACACCGTCAAACAGGTCAGTCCTCAGCATTCCGGTCATCGCCTTCGTCCCGAGTTGCAGGATCGTGTGAACGATCATTCACACATTTTATGAAACGACGTTCGCAGAATTGCAAGTGAATAATTACTTACATATTGAATGTTAATTATAGCATTGATATATTTATATTTTTATGGTTGAGATGGGTTGGGTATGCCCATTGTGCCGATTTGCCTCCGCGTCAACCTGCCACCGGGCTGCAGTCTTCCTTCACAGATCCATGTCTGAGGCGGCCCTCCCTCTGATATGCTTGACGCAAGCGGGAACCCGCCGCGAAAGCCGGGAAAGCAATGGTGGACTTGGGTCGGTCGGCAATTGTCTGAATGGGTTGCGATTGCGGGCGGCATAGTCCGAGAGATCGGTTGGGCCTCTTGGGGGAGGGGTGAAGTATGATTGCGGCACTGGCAGTTTCCGGCGTGATTATCGTGCTGGTCCTGGCCATTCACATGGTCGGGCTGGGCGCGCTTCTGGTGATGATCCGCTGGCGCGGCGACGGCGCACGCGAGCCGGGGCACCGGCTGGTTCAGGCCGGGCTGATCCTGGCCGTGGTGCTGGGTGTGCTGGGGCTGCACGGGATCGAGATCTGGCTGTTTGCGGGTCTATACCTGTTGCTGGGCGAGATCGGCACGCTGGAGGAGGCGCTGTATTTTTCAGCCTCGACGTTTTCCACGCTCGGCTATGGCGATGTGGTGCTGTCGGCCAGCTGGCGCCTGGTTGCGGCGATGGAGGGGATTACCGGCTTCCTGCTGATCGGCTGGTCGACGGCCTTCCTGGTGTCCGTGGTCGGGCGTTTGCGGGCGCTTGAGGCTGACTGGTTCAGCGGGCCTGATCGCAACCGGATTGACTAACCGCGGCAGCTCGCGGGTTCAGGCTGTAGGCGGTACAGGCAGGCCCAGCCGTGCACGCATCTCGTCATTGATGCCGGCCAGCATGTCCTGTGTGGCCTCGTAACCCGCTTCGACCACTTCATCGAACCGGTCCCACTGCCGGATATCGACCGGCGTGTCGGGCAGGATGAGCAGGTCGGCGGCTTCGCGTCCGATATCGCGATGGTCGGCCACCCCCACCGTGGCCGCGCGCATCAGCAGGGATGCGATCGGCGGCGGGGATTTCAGCCCGTGCCGCCGCACCCAGCCGAAAAAGCTCGGCGGATCGATGAAATCGTCCGGATTCAGGCCCTGTGCGCGGGTCACATCGACCCCGACGACCGCTCCGCGATGGAAGGCGCGCATCTCGCGGGCCGGGAAATTGGTGAAGACGGCCCCGTCGACCAGGATCTGGCCGTGCAGGACGACGGGCGGCAAAAGGCCGGGAATCGCGATCGAGGCGCGCAGCGCATCGCGCAGGCGGCCGGACCGGTGCACATGCGGCCGGCCGGACGCCAGGTTCGAGGACAGGCAGAAATAGGGGCGCACGAGTTCGGCGATCTCGACATCCCCGAAATGCTCTTTCAGGCGCCGGTCGACCTTCTCGCCCCGCGCCATTGAGATGACGGGGAGGGTCCAGTCGTCGAGCGGATTGGTCTCGACGAAAGCCTTGCGTATCCGCCAGTCCAGCTCGTCATCGCTCCAGTCGAGCGCGATCCCGGCGGCGACGATGGCGCCCATCGAGGCGCCGCCGACAAAATCGAGCGGTACACCGGCTTCGCGCAGGGCGCGGATCGCACCGAGATGGGCATAGGCCCGGGCGCCGCCGCCGGAGACGACGAGGCCGACGGACTTGCCGGCGAGGGTGCGGGCGAGGCGGGCCGTGTCGGCAACATGCTGGTCCTGGCGCCAGTGGAAGACGCGGGCGGCATCCGAGGCATTGGCCCATTCCTGCGGCCGTGAGGCAGCGGTGACCCCGCCCGGGTGCAGCAAAACAACATCCAGCAGTTTCAGCCGCATGGCGGGAGAGGGGTCGTCCGGCAGGAGCGGGGTTGAGGGCCGCGCGTCGGCCCGCGCGAACAGCCACATCCGGTCGGCCCGGCCCATCGCGCGGCGTGCCCAGCCCGGGTCGGAAAAGCGCGCGACCAGCAGGACGACATCATGGTCCTGCTCCAGCACATCAAGCTGGCCGGCACTCCAGTCGGCACACGTCTCGTCGGCGATGGCACAGCTGGTGCCGATTGTCTTCAGCGCGGCCTTGAGCTCACGCGCCCGGTAGTCGAGGTCAATGGTCGGCGAGGTCGAGATCAGGGCGAAGACGCGCGGCTCCGATCCGGCCGGCCGCTTGGGCCCGCGCAGGCGCGCCAGCATCATGCGGGACAGTTCGCGCATCAGGCTGGCATGTTTTGAGGTGAGGCGTTCGAAACTGGCCTTGGGCAGGCGGACCAGCTCGCTGTCGCGCAGGGCGTAGACACTGGCCGAATGCGGCGTCTCGTCCAGCAGCGACATTTCGCCGACGGGCTCGCCGGCGCGGATATAGCCGATCAGGTCCGGCCGGCCGAGGGCCCCGTCCCGGAAAGCCGCCAGTGCGCCGGAGCGCACCAGATAGAAGGCGTCCGCATCATCGCCTTCCCGGAACAGCAGCTTGCCGGCCGGCAGGCAGAACCATTCCACCTCGTGCTCGACGGCATCGAGCACCGATTTCTCGATCCGGTTGAGAAAAGGCAGGAAGGACAGGTTGAGAGGCATGGTGCGCCGACCGTGAAGATTCGACGCTTACTCTAGGGGTGACGCGGGGCGATATGAAGAGGGATGGACGCGGGTGGCGTCCAGGTCTGGCGCAGCGCTAGAAACGGCGGCGCAGCACCAGATGGCCGACCGGGCGGACGGAGCGGCCCTGGGTTTCGCCGACGGCCTCGACATCCATCCTGTCGAGATCCTCCAGCAGCGGCAGGTTCTCGCCGGTGTCCGGATCGAACAGCACCATCCGGTCTTCACCGGAATCCTGGAAATAGGCGCCGCCTTCCACCGTCAGGCTCCAGTCGTCGATGGTCCGCACAGTGACGCCGGCACCGAAATAGCGGGTCAGACGCTCGATCTGGCTGGGATTGGCGGTTTCAGCCAGTTCAGCGTGCGGGAAGACATCGGGGCGCTGGCCGGTATCGCGGGTCCACAGCGGGTATCGGCCCCGGTCATTGGGCGCGACCGTACCGGCCGACAGGTAGAATTCATCGCCGAAGGGATAGAAGTCGATCTGGCCGGCGATGGCGGAAATCTCGCGGTCGCCGCCCGTCTGCCCGGAACCGATAACGACAGGAGTGCCGCTGGACGATTCCGTCGTGATCCGCCAGCGCACGGCGCCGGGATTCTCGACGCTCGCCGGGGCGGTCAGCCAAGCCTCGGAATCGATGGCGGACTGCGCCATGGCAGGGGCGCAGAGCGCGGCTGCAAAGCCTATGGAAACAAAAACTTGCTTACGCATTGCTCCCTCCCGCGAACGAAATCGGGACATCACAGAAAGCGTGAAGATCACGCCCGTGAGCCTGCGAGCGGAGGCCTGAATCACTCGTTAACCCGGCCACGCACTCATTTTTCATTCGCCCTGCCCGCCCTGTCCCGGCGGTCCGAACCAGACATTGCCGGAGAAGTGTGACGGCGCCAAGGCATTCCATCCAAACAACGCGGGAAACCCGGTTGCGTTCCTGACAAAGCAACAACTTTTCCGTTTCCCGTCCGGTTTGTGCGGGCCCGGAACAGGGGCGCGCACGGGCAGCACCTTGCCGAATCAGATCGGTCCCGCGATGCGCGGTGGCCGGCAGAAATGGCGTGTTTGCGCATGGTCTTGTCCCGTTGGACCTGTGCCGGGAAAGATGCGTGCGGGAACCGCTTTGGATGCAGCAACAATTGCGCTCGGGTGGCCTGGCGGGTTAAGCAGCGGCAGAGATTGACCAAACCGGGACCCGATCATGACCCAGCTCGCTTCCGCCATCGATCCCCAGTCCGATACCTTCCGCGAGAATGCGGCGGCCATGGAGGCGCTGGTCGCCGACCTGCGCGCGAAGACGGCCGAGGCGGCTCTGGGCGGATCGGAACGGTCGCGCGAGCGCCATGTCGCCCGGGGCAAGCTGCTGCCCCGCGACCGGGTGGAGCGTCTGCTGGATCCCGGCTCGCCCTTCCTGGAGATCGGCGCGCTGGCGGCGAACGGCATGTATGAAGGCAATGTGCATGGCGCCGGCATGATTGCCGGTATCGGGCGGGTTTCGGGCCGGGAAGTGATGGTCGTGTGCAACGACCCCACCATCAAGGGTGGCGCCTATTATCCGATGACGGTGAAGAAGCACCTGCGCGCCCAGGAAATCGCGATGCAGAACCATCTGCCCTGCGTCTATCTGGTCGACAGCGGCGGCGCGAACCTGCCGCACCAGGCCGAGGTCTTCCCCGATCGCGACCATTTCGGCCGCATCTTCTTCAACCAGGCCAACATGTCCGCCGAGGGCATTCCCCAGATCGCCGTGGTGATGGGCTCGTGCACGGCGGGCGGCGCCTATGTGCCGGCCATGTCGGATGAGACGGTGATCGTGCGCAAGCAGGGCACGATCTTCCTGGGCGGGCCGCCGCTGGTGAAGGCGGCGACGGGCGAGGTGATCTCGGCCGAGGATCTGGGCGGCGCCGACGTGCACGCCCGTGTCTCCGGCGTGGCCGACCACTATGCCGCAAATGACGAGCACGCCCTGCATACGGCCCGGCGGATCGTCGGCACGCTGAACACCGTGAAGACCATCGATCTGGATGTTACCGACCCGCGCGAGCCGAAATACGATCCGGCCGAGCTGGGCGGTATCATCCCCACCGATACGCGTGCGCCGTTCGATGTGCGCGAGGTGATCGCGCGGATCGTTGACGGGTCCGAATTCGACGAGTTCAAGAAACTCTATGGCGAGACGCTGGTGACCGGTTTCGCCCGGCTTTATGGCATGCCGGTCGGCATTATCGCCAATAACGGCATCCTCTTCTCCGAAAGCGCCCAGAAGGGTGCCCACTTCATCGAGCTGTGCGCCCAGCGCGGCATCCCGCTGGTCTTCCTGCAGAATATCACCGGCTTCATGGTCGGCTCGAAATACGAGGCCGGCGGCATCGCCAAGGACGGCGCCAAGCTCGTCACGGCCGTGTCGACGTTCAAGGGCCCGAAATTCACCGTCATCATCGGCGGCTCCTACGGGGCCGGCAATTACGGCATGTGCGGACGCGCCTATTCCCCGCGCTTTCTCTTCATGTGGCCGAATGCGCGCATCTCGGTGATGGGGGGCGAGCAGGCCGCCTCGGTGCTGGCCACGGTCAAGCGCGACGCCATGGAAGCCCGCGGCGAGGACTGGCCGGCCGAGGACGAGGCGAAATTCAAACAGCCGATCCGCGAGGCCTATGAGGCCGAGGGTCACCCCTATTTCTCGACCGCCCGGATGTGGGATGACGGCGTGATCGCGCCGGCCGACACGCGCCGCGTGCTCGGCCTGTCGCTCTCGGCGTCGCTCAACGCCCCGATCGAGAAGACGAAATTCGGCGTGTTCCGGATGTAGATTGCCCTGCGGCGCCGTGACACGCGGCCCCGCACGGATGCCGGGTGTATAAAGACCGCACAGGGAGTGCGGTCATGAAACGGTCGATCTGCATTATCAACGGACATCCGGACGCGTCGCCGGAGCATTTCGTTCCGGCGCTGGCGGAGGCCTATGAGCGCGGCGCCCGCGAGGCGGGCTTTGAAGTCAGCCGGATCGATATCGGCAGTTTGCCGATCGACTTCCTGCACAACCAGTCCGAATTCGATACGCCGCCCGACATGCAGATCGTCGGCGAGCGCGGCAAGCTGGCGGCGGCCGATCATCTTGTCCTGGTTTTTCCGCTCTGGCTGGGCTGTATGCCGGCCCGCCTCAAGGCCTTCCTGGAACAGCTGGCGCGCAATGAATTCCTGCTCGCCACGACGAATGACGGTGCCGGCTGGCCGGCGCAGAAGATGAAGGGCAAGTCGGCCCGGATCATCGTGACAATGGGCATGCCCGGCTTTGCCTACGGCACCATGTTCGGCGGCCACAGCGTGAAGGCGCTGGAGAAGGGCATTCTGCGTATTTCCGGCTTCAGGCCCGTCCGCCGGACGATACTGGGCGGCGTGGAAGCCGCGGGCGTGCCAGGCCGGGCAAAGATGCTGCACAAGGTGGAAGCGCTCGGGCGGCGCGGCGTCTGACAGGCTCGGAATACCCGAAAATTCAAAGAGTTGCTCCGGGCCTCCGGACGCTTTCTCCGTGACAAATGGTTAATTCGCGCTAGTATCTCCCCCGCATCGCCGCAAGCAGGCAAGCGCTGGGGGAGTATCGAACATGCTTGAGTCCGTTCTGGGGTTTGCCCGCGAGGGCTTCGCAGAAGTCAACGCCGTGCTCGGCCTGCTTGTGGCTGTCGTGGCGACCTTGATGATGACCGCCTGGGCGCGCCTGCCCTTCGTCGCGGTCGGCGCCACGCTGGCCCATATCGTGCTGGAAAGCCTGGCACCGGTGATTGCCGGGTCGGGCGGTTTCAGCCTGCCGCCGCTGCTTGAGCCGCATTTCTGGCGCTACGCCGGCGTCCTGTTTGTCGGCTATTTGATCGTTGTCGCGATCCTGTTTGCAATCAAGCGGATGGTCTTCAGAAAATAGCGGTGTTCGCGTCTCAGGAGAACCGGCTTCCCTTGGGACATGTTTGGAAAGATCGTTAACGGATGGCTCGAACTTGGGGTAAGATGGGCCAGCGTTAGTTGCGGAAGGGGACCGCGTAATGGAATTTCTCGACCAGATCATGGGCTATATCCAGCCCGCTATCGACTTCTTCATGCCGGGGCTGATTGCCTATGCCGGTGACGGGGTCAGCTCCGTCAACTGGATGATGCTGGGGATCCAGCTGGGCGTGATTGCCCTGGTCCTGGCGCTGCTGATGCGCGAGATTGGCGCTATCCTGATCTTCACCGTCGTCGGCGTGATCATCCATGTCATCGTGGATATCGTGATGCCGATGGTGCGGGGCGGGGCGACCGGGTTCGACTTCAACGGCTTCATACAGCAATTCACCCAGACCGATTATCTGCTCTATCTGGGCGCCCTGGCGATCGGCTATTTCGTCGCCATCCTGGTCCTGGGTCTGGTCAAGGGCCTGATCTTCCGCGGCGACTGATCCTGTCGCGAGACCTGCAAAGACAGAGGGCCGCCGGCAATCCGGCGGCCCTTTTTCATGTGCCACGTTCCATCCTTCCCCTTGATGGGCAGGGGGACCGCGCCGCATGCGTGGTGGATGGGGTGGGGGCGACGAGGTGTTCGCGAATTCGCCCCCACCGGGATTCACCCATTCCGACCCGAAGCTCCGCTTCGGCCCACCTTCCCCATCAAGGGGAAGGATGAGTTGTGCTTTTTCATTGTGACGGCGGCGGGCGGGCGCTAAGCCTTGGCACACACAGCCCCGAAATGAAGGAGCCTTCCCATGTCCGACGCGCCCGTGCTTCTCGATGTCAGCCCGGCCGGTGTGGCGGTGATCACGCTGAACCGTCCCGACAAGCACAATGCCTTCAATGCCGAGGTCATCGCCCGGCTGTCCGACACGTTCGAGACGTTGCGGGCAAGCGAGGCAGGCGTGCGCATCGTCTTCCTGCGGGGGGCCGGCAAGAGTTTCTCCGCCGGTGCCGATCTGGACTGGATGAAAGCGTCGGCCCTGTTCACCGAGGCCGACAATGAAGAAGACGCGATGGCGCTGGCCAATATGCTCAAGCGCCTGCACGAACTGCCCCAGCTCACCGTGGCCCTGGTGCATGGCGCTGCGATGGGCGGCGGAGCGGGCCTGCTGGCCGCCTGCGATGTCGGCGTGGTGATGAAGGATGCCCAGATCCGCTTTTCCGAAGTCCGTCTCGGCCTGACGCCGGCGACGATCTCGCCCTATGTCGTGCGTGCGATCGGCCCGCGATGGGCCCGCGCCCTGTTCGCCACGGGTGAAGGCTTTGACGGCACCTTCGCCGAGAAGATCGGCCTGGCGCAGTACACCGTCGAGACGATGGAAGAGATGGCGCAGATGGAAGAGCATCTCGCCAAGCTCGCCTTCTCTGCTGCGCCCGGCGCCGTGCACGATGCCAAGCAGCTGGTCGACGATGTGTTCGGCCAGGAGATCAATCACGGCCTTGTTGTACACACCGCCAAGGCGATCGCCCGCCGCCGGGCCTCCGAAGAGGGCCAGGAAGGCCTCGCCGCCTTCCTGGAACGCCGCAAGCCGAGCTGGGCGGAATAGACGGAGGACCCGGCGCTGATCCGGCGTCCCGATCCGCGGGCATTCCTGCACCGGCGGCGCGAGGCGCTGCGGGCCTGGTTTGTGCGCGGGCCGGTCACGCTGGGCGTGTTCGAATTCGTGAGCTTCGGCATCAAGCAGGCCTGGGCCTGCCTGTTCGGCGGGCTGATGCTGGCGCTGCTGCTGGCGACCTTCCTCTGGTACCCGGCCGACGCGGCGCTGGCGCGCTATGACTTTCTCACCCTGGCTGCCCTGGCGATCCAGGTCGCGCTGATCGCGAGCAAGCTGGAAAGCTGGGAGGAGGCGAAGGTGATCGCCGCCTTCCACGTTGTCGGCACGGTGATGGAAATCTTCAAGACCTATGCCGGCAGCTGGGTCTATCCGGAGGAGAGCCTGCTGCGGATCGCGGGTGTGCCGCTCTTCTCCGGCTTCATGTACGCCGCCGTCGGGTCCTACCTGGCCCGGGTCTGGCGCATCTTCGAATTCCGATTCGACCGCTTTCCGAATATGTGGTGGCAATATCTTCTGGCGACAGCAGTTTATATCAATTTCTTTGCCCACCACTACACGGTCGATATCCGCTATGTCCTGTTCGCGGCGACAGTGCTGCTCTACGGGCGCAGCGTGGTCTGGTTCCGGCCCGACCGGGCCCACCGGCCGATGCCGCTGGTGATCGGCTTCCTGCTGGTCGCGCTGTTCATCTGGTTTGCCGAAAATATCGGGACGTTCGCGCGCGCCTGGTCCTATCCGGGCCAGGAGGTGAGCTGGCACATGGTGTCGCTCGCGAAGCTGGGCTCGTGGTACCTCCTGATGATCATCAGTTTTGTCCTGGTGGCGGCTGTGCAATACCGTCGTCCAGATCCACAGACCGGTTCCAAGAGCGAGGCACCAGACCCATGATCAAGACGCTCCTGATCGCCAATCGCGGCGAGATTGCCTGCCGTGTGATGCGGACCGCCCAGCGCATGGGCATCCGCACCGTCGCCGTTTATTCCGAAGCCGATGCCGATGCGCCCCATGTGCGCATGGCCGACACGGCTGTGGCGATCGGTCCGGCTCCGGCCGCAGAGAGCTACCTGGTCGCCGACAAGATCATCGCCGCGGCGAAGGAAACAGGGGCCGATGCCATCCATCCGGGCTATGGCTTCCTGTCCGAGAACGCCGCCTTTGCCGAAGCCTGCGCCGCCAATGGCATCATCTTCGTCGGACCGCCGGCATCCGCGATCCGTGCGATGGGTCTGAAGGACCGGGCCAAGGCACTGATGGAAGAGGCGGGCGTGCCCGTCACGCCGGGCTATCATGGCGACAACCAGGATCCGGAGCTTCTGGCCGAAGCAGCCGGCGCAATTGGCTATCCCGTGCTGATCAAGGCCGTGGCCGGCGGCGGCGGCAAGGGCATGCGCAAGGTCGAGAAGGCGGAGGATTTTGCGGCTGCGCTGGAAAGCTGCAAGCGCGAGTCGTCCAAGAGCTTCGGCGACGACCGGGTGCTGATCGAGAAATTCATCGTCAATCCGCGCCATATCGAGGTCCAGGTCTTCGGCGACAGCCGCGGCCGGGTCGTCCACATGTTCGAGCGCGACTGTTCGCTGCAGCGCCGGCACCAGAAGGTGATCGAGGAAGCGCCTGCGCCGGGTATGACGCCGGGCGTGCGTGCCGCCATGTGTTCGGCCGCCATCAATGCGGCCAGGGCGGTCAACTATGTCGGCGCCGGCACGGTGGAGTTCATCGTTGACGGTTCCGGCCCGCTGCGCGAGGACGGTTTCTTCTTCATGGAGATGAATACCCGTCTCCAGGTGGAACATCCGGTCACCGAAATGGTCACCGGTCTCGACCTGGTCGAGCTGCAGCTGAAGATTGCCGCCGGCGGCTCCGTGCCCGAGCAGGACGATATCCACCTGTCCGGTCACGCCATGGAGGCGCGCCTCTATGCAGAAGATCCGGCGGGCGGCTTTCTGCCGTCGACGGGGCCGCTTCACCGTCTGGACCTGCCGGCCTCCGGCGGTTCTCTGCGGGTCGATACCGGCGTCGAGGAAGGCGGCGAGGTGTCGCTGCATTATGACCCGATGATCGCCAAGCTGATCGCTCATGCACCCACCCGGCGCGAGGCGGCGCATCGTCTGGCCGGGATGATCGACGATCTGGTCGTCTGGCCGGTGAAGACCAATGCCGGCTTCCTGCGGCGCGCTGCCGTCAACCCGGATTTCCTGGATGAGAAACTGTCGACGGGCTTCATTGAGGAGCGCATCGACGGCCTCATTCCGTCGGCCGTAGAACCGGCCGATGCGGCTTTCGCCACGCTGGCCGTGCTCGACCTGCGACCGGTGATCGCGGCGGCGCTGGATCCGTTCGACGCCGCCGACGGCTGGCGTCTCAATGGCGATCCGCACCTGTCCTGCCGGTTCGAGGTTGGCGGCGAGCCGGTGGAAGCCGTGCTGAAGCTGGAAGGCGAGCGGATCGAGGTTCGGACCGGCGACGCGGTGTCGGTGCTCGAAGGGCTCGAGGTCGGCGAGATGTTCGAGGGCTACAGCTTCGAGGCCGTGGTCGATGGCGAGCGTATCCTTGCGCACTGCGAACCGGTTGATGACGGCATGCTCGTGGCGTGCCGTGGCCGGGTGACGGTGTTTGCCGAACCGCATCCGGAAGCCCTGGCCGATGCGGCCGAGGCAGGCGGTGTGATCAAGGCGCCGATGCCGGGCAAGGTCCTGGCCGTCAACATCAAGCCGGGCGACAGCGTCACCAGGGGACAGGCGCTGGTCGTGCTGGAAGCGATGAAGATGGAACACGCGCTCGCCGCACCGCGCGATGGCGTGATTGCTGAAGTCAGCGTCGAGGCCGGCGGCCAGGTAGGTGAGGGCGATATCCTGGTCACGCTCGCTGAAGAGGTGGACGAGGCGGCTTAACGGCTTTTCCTCCCCGCGGAACGCGGGGAGGGGGACCGCGAAGCGGTGGACGGGCCGCCGCGCATCGCGCGGCGGGGGCTGTCCGTGACGGGCTCCGCCGCTTCCCTCCTACGCCTTCGGCTCCGGAGGCCCCTTCGACCCGATGCTGTGCATCTGCCCACTTCTCCACGTCCCGTGGGAAGAAAACTCCATCATTCCCGTGTCACGCGAGACCGGCATATTGCTTGCACTTCCTGGGGGGACATCCAAGGGAGCGGTTCAATGCGCGACACCTATATGGCCCGTTTTTCGAGCAGCTGGACCGACGAGGCGCGGCGGAAATTCCGCAAGCAGCCCGTCGTCATCCGTCACAGCTATCATGAGCACCATGCCTTCTCCGACATGGCGCTGGCAGCGCTGATCGAGCGGCACCCGCGTGACCTGATCGATTTCTGCACCATGGGCGATGATGCGACGGATCATGACAGCTGGCGGGCCGGTGATCCCGGTGCGCTGTCGGGCCTGGAGCTGATCGAGGCGGTGCGCCGCGGCAAGCTGTGGATCAATCTGCGCCATGCCATGGATCGCGATCCGGAATACCGGCCGATCTACGAGGCGATGCTCGCCGACATGAAGAAGGCCGACCCGTCCTTCCGGCCGCTGGTCGCCGAAGCGGGCATTCTCATCTCCTCGCCGACAGCCCAGGTCTTCCTGCATTCGGATGTGTCGGAAACCATGCTGTGGCATATGCGCGGCGTGAAGCGGTTCCGCACCTATCCGCCGCGTCTGCCCTATCTGAATACCGACGATGTCGAGGCTGTCCTGCACAAGGACAAGACCGAAGATATCGATTTCGATCCGGCCTGGGATGCCGATGCCTTCACGGTCGATCTGCACCCGGGCATGGCGGCCAACTGGCCGCTGCACGGTCCGCACCGGATCGAGAACCAGTCCGGCGTAAACGTGTCGGTGCCGTTCGAGATTTCCACACCGCAATCGCGGCTGCAGAATTCGATCCTCTTTGCCAATGGCGTGCTGCGCCGGTCGCTGGGCTACAGGCCGCGCTCGACCTCGACCGAAGGCCCGGGTGCGCTGGTCAAGCGTTTGCTGACAGCAATGGTGAAGCTGAAGATCAAGCTGTTTGGCGAGCGCGAGCGGCCCATGCCCAAGAGCGAACGCACCTTCGACATCGATCCGACTGCGCCGGACGGTTTCGTGAACCGCCACGCCGCCTGACGCTGCCCGAAGGTGACAGGATTTTAATGCGTTCGCGCCGGTGGCCCCTGCTATGGCCGATGGCGAGGGATGACCGTATCGAGACCGCACAATGAAACATGTTTTTGCTGCTGCGCTGGGCGCAGCGAGCCTGATGAGCCTGCCTGTTCATGCCCAGACCGGGCCGGCGGGCGAGCTGGAGGCATTCGAGGCCGCGCTCGGCCGCGCCGTCGCCCAGGACAATGACGCCGACTGGCGCTTTCTTCTGACCTTTATCGGCAGCGCCGGAGAGATCGTCGCCCGGTTTGACGGCGCCCAGCCCGAGTCGGACCGCTGGACGCTGGTCTCTCCGCTGGAGGCCGACCTGACGGAAGAACAGCGGGCCATCTGGGACGATGTCATCACCAGCGATGATGACGAAGAGGACGAGGGCGGCCTGTTCTTTGACAGTGAAGACGCGCTTTTCCTGCCGGGCACGGTGAACCTGCATTTGCAGGACGCCGATGATGTGACCTATCGCTTCCAGCCTCAGTTGGACGCGGACAGCGAAGAGGATGCGGCCTTTGCCGAGTATCTGCGCGGCGAGATCACGGTCGGCCGCAGCGAACCGGGCGTGCGCCATCTGAGACTCTATGCGCCGGAAAGCTTCAAGCCGAACTTCGCCATTCGTGTGAACCGGTTCGAACTGGAACAGGAATTCGCCGAAATGGCCGACCTGCCGGCGCCGGTCCTTGTCCGCATCACCCAGAACATCGAGGGCAGCGCGGCCTTCCAGACCTTCCAGGAAGGTTTCGAAATCGGTTTCAGCGAGATCGAGTATCTGGGCAACGCCGCCCGTTGACCCGGACGGCCACGACGCTTTGACCGGTCCCTTGAGTCGCCCTAACTGTGACCCATGGTCATGCATCTGGTGAAGCTCTGTGTCGGTGTCTCCTCGATCGAGGAGCTGGAAGCGTCCATGGCCCGCACGGCGGCCCGGCGCCGGGCCGCCGGCGAACCGCCGGTTTCGGTGCATGTGACCCGCATGACGCCGGCAAAGCGCGACGAGGTGGAAAACGGCGGATCGCTCTACTGGGTGATCGGTGGCGCCATACGTTGCCGCTCCGACATCGTCTCGCTGGAAACGGTCGACGGGGAGGACGGGGTGAAACGCTGTGCCATCGTGATGTCGACCGAGGTCATCCGTACCGCGGCCGCGCCGCGCAGGCCTTTCCAGGGCTGGCGCTATCTCAAGCCGGAGGACGCACCGCAGGACGTCGCCGGTCCGGTCGAAGGCGGCGATGATCTGCCACCGGACCTGCGCGCCAAACTGCTGGAAATCGGTGCCTGGTAGGGCCTATTCGGATATCCGGATTTCGTAGAGCGACGGCCACAGCTTGCCGGTCACGTAGATCTGGCCCGTTTCGCGGTTCCAGGCGATCCCGTTGGCCACGGCGTCACGGCTGCCGGCGAGGGCGGGCGGGACAAGGTCCGTCAGGTCGATCAGACCCGTGACCGCTCCGCTTTCAGGATCGATGCGGACGATCAGCGGCGACTGCCAGACATTGGCCCAGATCTCGCCATCGACCCATTCCAGCTCGTTCAGGCGCCGCACCGGCCGCCCGGCCAGGGTCACGGCGATCGTGCGCACCGTGGAGAAGTCAGCCGGGTCGATCACGCGCAGTTCCGCCGTGCCATCGGACAGGATGAGGTGCGTGCCGTCATGCGTCAGCCCCCAGCCCTGGCCCTCATAGTCGAATGTACCGATGCGCTCGAACGTGCCGGCGTCGAAGATGAAACCGGTCTCCGATTGCCAGGTGAGCATGTAGATGCTGGAGCCCAGCTGGACGGAGCCTTCGCCGAAATAGGGCGGTTCGAGCGCGGTCTGGCGTTCCACATGCCCCGTTTCCAAGATCACCTGGCGCAGGCCGGACGCACCGACCTGCCCCGTGCTTTCAAACAGGACGCCGTCTTCGATGAAGAGCCCCTGGGTGAAGGCACCCGTATCGTGGGGATAGGTGGCGACGATTTCCGCTGTAGCGCGCGAGACCGGTGTCTGGCCGGCCGCCGGGGCTGCGAGAACGGCAAGGCCAGCAAGGGCAAAAAGAAGACGCGAGATCATCGAGGTTTCCGCTGCAGGCTGAACGAGCGGTCAGCTTAACCGCAATTCGGGCATCACGAAGGCCGTTTTGCCGCCATGTTGTCGATCAGCCGGGTCGAGCCCAGCCGCACCGCGGCCAGTACGCGGGCATCGCGGTCGATCGGACCGGACGGGAGTTCTTCCAGGGTTGCGGCACACCGGGCCTCGACATAGTCGACCGCATCGAAGGCGGCGGCTGCACTGGCCATCGCGGCCTTCTGTGCCTGGTCTGCCGGCATGCCGGCGTTGAGCGCAGCCGCGAACTCCTTGAGGATGACGTTGAGCCGGGCAGCCCGGACGCGGTCGTCTGCCGACAGGTAGACATTGCGCGAGGACATGGCGAGGCCGTCGCGCTCGCGCATGGTCTCGCCGCCGATGATGTCGATACCGAAATTGAGGTCGCGCACCATCTGCCGGATCACCAGGAGCTGCTGGTAGTCTTTCTCGCCGAAGAAGGCCATGTCCGGACGGACCTGGTTGAACAGCTTGGCGACGACAGTCGCGACGCCGTCGAAGAAATGCGGACGGGCGACACTCTCCAGGCCTACAGCCGCGCCCTGCATGCTGATATTGGCCGAATAGCCCTCGGGATACATTTCGGCCACGTCCGGCAGGAAGATCAGGTCGCACCTGGCGAGGGTGAGCTTTTCGGAATCCTCAAGCATGGTGCGCGGATAGGCGTCCAGATCCTCGCCCTCGGCAAATTGCCTGGGATTGACAAACACGCTGGCGACAACACGATCGCAATGGGCTTTCGCCAGGCGGACGAGCGAGATATGTCCGTCGTGCAGCGCGCCCATGGTCGGTACAAAACCGATGGACAGCCGGTCATCGCGCCAGCTGCGGATGCGCGCGCGCAGGGCCGAGACTGTCGTGGCGTGGGGAATCTGGAGATTGAGCATGGTTGTTCCGCAAAACAGACAGGCCGGGGAATATCATAAGCCATGATACAGGCAAGCGATCCGACTCGCCCTAGATACAGCGCCATGAGAATTCTGCCAGCCATTCTGCTTGCCGCTATCGTCAGCGCCTGCGCGACGACGGGCGGCGACCGTGATCGCGATGTGTCTGTTGAAGCCGGTGTCGCCGACACCCAGCCGGCGCGTCTGGCCGATGCGACCGCACGGGAACTGGCGCATCTGGCCCGCTTCGAACCGGAGACCCTCGACCAGGTCTATCCCGAGCTGCGCGCTCTGGCGGCGGCGCTGGTCGGCCTGGAGAGCCTGCCGGCCGAAGAGGGGCCGGGGCCGGGGGCTGACGGCCCGCAGGACCTGCCGCCGGCACCGGAATTCGAAGATGCGCAAAGCGTCATGCATGCCGTTCATCTCGCCTCATACCGGCGCGAGGCGATGGCTTTGCGTGGCTGGGCTGAGCTGCAGGGCCTTTATCCGGTGCTGGCTGGTCTGGACGCACGCCTCGAACACGCCCATATCCCGCAACAGGGTGATTTCCTGCGTCTCAAGGCCGGGCCGTTCGATACCGGCGCGGCAGCCCTGGAGGTTTGTACGGCCTTGCGGTCGTCCGGCCAGTACTGCCAGGCGACCGACTATTCCGGCAGGGCTTTCGCGCCGCCGGAGAGCGGCGGGTGAGCGCAGGAAGCGCCATATCGGGCAGGCGCAGTCCGGTGTCCCTTGCGGCGCCGGAGCCGCGCAGGGGATTTGGGTAGTCATGACGAAACATCCGGCCTTCCGTCTGCCGTCGCGCCCGCTTGGACGTGTCCGCGACGGCGTGCGTGAAGCGCATGTCATCGTGGTGGGCAATGAGAAGGGCGGGGCAGGCAAGTCGACCGTCGCCATGCACCTCGCCGTCGCCCTGATGCGCATGGGCAAGACGGTCGGCGCGATGGATCTCGATCTGCGCCAGCGCACTTTCGGCCGTTATCTGGGCAATCGTGAGCGCTGGTGCGAACGTCACGGTCTCGGCCTGCCGCGGCCGGTGGAGATTGCGCTCGCGCCGTCGGTCCAGCGCGATCTGGACCTGGCCGAACAGGAAGAGACCGATCGCTTCTCCGCGGCCCTGACCGATCTGAAGACCCAGTGCGATTTCGTCGTCATCGACGCGCCGGGCGCCGACACGCTCTATTCGCGGCTGGCGCATTCCAGCGCCGACACGATCATCACGCCGGTCAATGACAGCTTCATCGATTTCGACCTGCTGGCCGAGATCGACCCGGACACGTTCGAGGTCGGCAGTCCGAGCCTGTACAGCGAAATGGTCTGGGAATGCCGCAAGCGTAAGGCGGCGATGCAGAAGAAATCGATCGACTGGGTGGTGATGCGCAATCGTATCTCCATGCTGGATGCGCGCAACAAGCGCCGTGTGGGCGAGGGGCTGAAAATGCTCTCCCAGAGGATCGGTTTCCGGCTCGCACCGGGCTTTGCCGAGCGCGTCATCTACCGGGAGCTCTTCCCGCTGGGGCTGACCCTGCTGGACCTGACCGAGAACGGCTCCACCGTCACCTTCACCATGAGCCATGTCGCGGCGCGCCAGGAATTGCGCGACCTGCTGATCGTGCTCAAACTGCCGGGCCTGGAAGGTCAGCCCATCCCGTTCTAGCCATGGCCGCTTTTGTCTTCGGAGCTCTGCTGCTGGCCGCCTGTCTGGGGGCGGCGTGGTGGTTTTCGCAGCAGAAGACGGACGATGCCGCGCGCATGGTGCGTATCATCCTGGGAAGCGGCGCCCTGATCGCGGGCGTGGTGATCTGCCTGCGCGGCGCCGTCATCCTCGGCGGGCCGATCGGCCTGTTCGGTCTCGGCATGCTGGGCCGGGCGATCCGCGTTCCCCATCGCCGCTCGCGCAGTTCCGGCGGATCGGCCGGCACAGCGCCGGCAACAGGTATGAGCCTGGCCGAGGCGCGCGAGATTCTCGGCGTCGATGCGTCCGCCGATGCCGAGACAATCCGCCAGGCGCATCGGCGCCTGATGAAGAAGCTGCATCCCGACACCGGTGAAGGCTCGGCTGCGCTGGCACGCCAGGTCCAGGACGCGCGGGATTTGCTGCTGGATCATCTCAACGACAAGTCGTGATCCGCGTCACGCTCGCACTTGCCTCTTTTGGTTGTAGTTTGCCGGGGCGAAGGAGGCGGCGATGAAACGCGCACGACGCTCGGCAGACCTTTTCAACAAAAGTCCCGCTCCGGCTTTCACCTGCGGCGCCGAAGCGGAAGAGCTGTCCCGGCACCTTCGAACGCTCAGTGAAGATGCCTATCGTTTCCGGATGAACCGGGCCGCCATACTGATCGAGGTCGCGGCCCAGATCGTCGAAATGGAAGGTCGCGCGATCGAGGAAGCCGGCGAGTCCGGCTGACGCTGTGTCCGCTGTCTAGCGTGTGGCTGTGACGCGCTGGACCAGCCCGCCCGGCAGGCGCGCGACTTCACCCGTCAGCTCCAATTCCATCAGCATGGCCGACACCGTTCCGGCTGGCAGGCCGCTCTGCCGGGCAATCTCGTCGACCGAGACCGGGGTTGGCGATACCAGGCCGCGAATACGGCTGGTGCCGCTGATGTCGTCATTGCCGGCATCCGCGGCTTCGTCCACAGGCGTGTCCGGCCAGTCTTCATCAAAGAGGTCATCGCCGGACTGGGGGGCCGCTTCGCGCACCTGCGGCAGGCTCTGCAGGCCGGCGAGTATCCCGGTCACATCCTCGACGGTTTCGATCAGATGGGCGCCGTCCCGCAGGAGCTGGTTCGAGCCGCGGGCGCGCGGATCGATCGGCGAGCCGGGCACGGCCATCACTTCGCGTCCCTGTTCGGCGGCAAAGCGTGCCGTGATCAGCGAGCCGGAACGCAACGCGGCCTCGACCACGACCGTACCGCGGGACAGGCCGGAGATCAGCCGGTTGCGGCGTGGAAAGTCGCGCGCGGTCGGGATGCGGCCCAGAGAGCGTTCGGAGACGACAAGGCCGCGCTCGGCGATTGCATTGTGCAGATCGGCATGCTCGGGCGGGTAGATGTGGCCGATGCCGCCGGCGACGACGGCGATCGTGCCGGTCTCCAGCGCGCCGGCATGGGCGGCGCCATCGATGCCGCGGGCCAGACCCGAGACCACGACAATGCCTTCGCCGCCCAGCCCGTGCGCCAGCTCGCGCGCGAAGCGCAGGCCGGCTGCCGAGGCATTGCGGGCGCCGACCATGGCACAGGCCGGCCGGTCGAGCAGGGCGAGGTCGCCCTTGACGACCAGGGCTGGCGGCGGTGCGGGGATGGCGGCGAGGAGTGGCGGGAAGCCGGGATCGATCCCGGTGAGTATCACGCCACCGATCCGGTCCACCGCATCCAGTTCGGCTTCGATCGTCTCGCGGGCGGGAATGACGGGAGCCGGCTTGCCCGCCTTGCGGCAGCGTCCGGGGAGGGCGTCGAGCGCTGCCTCGGCCGTGACGTAGCGGGCGATCAGCCGGGCAAAGCCGACGGCGCCCAGCCCTTCTGTGCGCGCCAGGCGCAGCCACATCACCCTTTCGGCGTGGCCGGGCCCGGCTTCGCTCATGCGGCCGTGTCTCCGGGATCGTCCGTGGCCGGAGCCGCAGCATCCTTCTTGCCGCCGATGCGCGGTTCCTCGCCCTTGAGAAGGCGCGCGATATTGGCGCGGTGCAGGACATAGATCAGCACGGTCAGCACGCCGGCCATGATCGCCACGTCCGTCCGGCCGAGGAACCAGGCGGCGGCCGGGGCAGCGAGGGCGGCAGTGAGGGCGGCCAGCGAGGAAATCCGGAAGATCGCGGCCATCAGCAGCCAGGTGCCGATCACCACGAGTCCGACCGGCCAGAACACGACCAGCATCGTGCCGACAAAGGTCGCGACACCCTTGCCGCCCTTGAATTTCAGCCAGACCGGGAAGCAGTGGCCGACAAAGGCGGCTGCACCGGCGACCAGGCTGGCCGTGGTGCCCAGCAGAAGGCCGAAGACGGCGGCGGCGATGCCCGCCTTGCCGGCGTCGAGCAGGAGCGTGGCGGCGGCGAGATCCTTGCGGCCCGTGCGCAGCACGTTCGTGGCACCGATATTCCCCGACCCGATCGCACGGATATCGCCCAGGCCGGCCAGCCTTACCAGCACAAGGCCGAAGGGGATGGAACCGAACAGGTAGCCACCGATAGCCGCGATTGCCAGATAGAAAGTTTGCATGACCGGTTTACGCCTTTTGGTTGTATATCGTGACTCCGCCGATGAGAGTTTGCAAGACCTGTCCCTGGAAACGGCGTCCGGCCCAGGCGCAATTGCCGCGGGCAGAGTGGAAACGGTCCGGATCGCAGACCCAGGGCTTGTCGCCATCGATCAGGATCAGGTCGGCCGGTGCGCCTTCGGCAATCCGGCCCTGCGGCAGGCCCAGAAGATCGGCGGGGCCGCTGGTCATCACGCGCAGGGCGTCGATCAGTTCAAGCTGTCCGTCATGAACCAGGCCCAGCATCGCACCGAGCGCGGTTTCCAGGCTCATCGTGCCGGCGATGGCGAGAGCAAAGGGTTCGCCCTTGTCGTCGAACGGGGTCGGGCGGTGATCGGTAACCACGGCGTCGATCTCGCCGCTGGTGACCGCCTCGACCAGGGCGCGGCGGTCAGCCTCGGCACGCAGGGGCGGATCCATGCGAAAAGCACTGTCCAGCCCGCCGGCATCGACCTCGTTGAGGGTGAGGTGGGCGACGGCCACGGTCGCGGCGATCTCCTGATCGCGCGTACGGGCGCGGCGCAGGGCAGTCAGGCCGTCAGCCGTCGACAGGCGGTCGATCATCAGCTTGCCGCCGGACAGCTCGGCCAAAGCGGCGTCGCGTTCGATGGCGATGCGTTCGGAGAGGGCGGGTTCTGCCGGCAGGCCCATGCGGGCCGACCAGTCGCTCTCCAGCGCCACGGTTCCGTCGGACAGCGCCCAGTCGGCCGGGCGCACCGAGAGCCAGATATCGAACTGGCTGGTATAGGCCAGAAGGCGGCGCATGGTGCGGGTGTCGGCAATGGGCCGGTCGCCCTGGCCGGCGTAGACCGCACCGCCGCGCACCATCAGCCCGATCTCGGCCATCTGCTCGCCGGCCAGGCCCTGGGTCGCGCCGCAGGCGGAGAGCACATTGACACCGTGTTTCGCGAGACCGCGATTCATGCCCGCAAACCCGTCCGCCTTGTCCAGCGGCGCGCGGGCGTTCGGGGCCAGCACGATGGTGCCGAAACCGCCGGCCGCGGCGCCTGCCGTCAGCGTATCCAGTGTTTCGCCGTCAGGCGTGAGGGCCGGTTCCTTGGCGCAGCGCAGGTCGATCAGCGCGGGCGCGAGGATACAGCCCTTCGCGTCGATCACTGCGTCGGCTGCATCGACATCGATCTCGCTGCCGGTCTGGGCGATGACGCCGTCCTCGATCAGCAGCCCGCCGGGGCCGTCATGCCCTGAGGCCGGGTCGACAAGGCGGGCATTGATAATGGCCAGGCTGGTCTCGCTCATTGTCCCGCCTCCCGGCTGTCGAAGTCGCGGCGGATCGTCTCGCCGATCAGTTCGAGCACCGCCATGCGCACGGCCACACCGCTTTCGACCTGTTCCAGGATCACGCTCTTTTCCGGATCGTCGGCCAGCTTGGTGTGGATCTCCGTGCCCCGGTTCATCGGTCCCGGATGCATGACCAGCACGTCGGGCGCGCAGACCTCGAGGCGCTCGTGTGTCAGCCCGAACAGGTGGAAGAATTCGCGGGCCGAGGGTACGAAGCCGCCGGACATGCGCTCTTTCTGCTGGCGCAGCGCCATGACGGCGTCGCAGTCCTGAAGGGCTTCGTCGAGATCGTGGAAGACGTCACATCCCCACTGGTCGACATCGGAGGGGAGCAGGGTGGGCGGGGCGCACAGGCGGATCTCTGCGCCGAGAATGTTCAGCAGGCCGATATTCGAGCGGGCGACGCGCGAGTGAAGGATGTCGCCGACGATCAGGATGCGCTTGCCGCCCACCTCGCCCCAGTGCTGAGCCAGGGTGAAGCTGTCCAGGAGGGCCTGGGTCGGGTGCTCATGCATGCCGTCGCCGGCATTGACCACAGCCAGTCCGGTCCGTTCCGCGAGGAAGCGCGGCGCGCCGGTCGCCGAATGGCGCACCACCATGATGTCCGGACGCATGGCCGCCAGCGTGCGAGCCGTGTCCGACAGGCTCTCGCCCTTCGACGCCGAGGAGTGGGCGACGGCGAAATTCACCACATCGGCGCCCAGCCGCTTGCCCGCCATCTCGAACGAGCCCTGGGTGCGGGTCGAAGCCTCGAAGAAGAGGTTCAGCACCGTCAGCCCCTTGAGCACATCGCTCGACTTGTCCGGCGTGCGGTTCACCGCCAGCCAGTGGGCAGCGCGCTCGAAGATGATGCGGATGTCGACGGGATTGAGATCGGCCACCGAGATCAGGTGGCGGTGGGGGAAGTCGTAGGAAAATGCGGCGCGGGTCATCCCGCCTCCCGTTTCGTCAGGCCCCGGAAAGATGTCTGCGGCGGTATAGGGGCAGTCGCGGCAACGGGCAAGACGTGACGCCAAGGCTTCCCCTGCGTGGCCGGGGGAAGTGCCGAGCGTAGCGAGGCGATGGGGAAGAGCCATGCGCGCTGACGCGCTCTGCGCCGCTTGCGCGCCGCCCCCTCAGTCCGCTGTCGCGGACAGCTCCCCCGCAGGCGGGGTGAGCCCTGGCAATCGCGAGGCTTGACCCGCCCGGCGGCTTGTCCTCTCGTTTCCACCATGATGACTCGTCCGGGCGCGCTGGCGCTGACCCTTCTTGCATCCACGGTTTTCGCCGCTGCCGCTCCGGCCCAGGACGCACCACGCTGTGCGGTTGAACTTCTGGTGCTGGGCGTGGCCCAGGATGGCGGGGCGCCGCAGATGGGCAATCCGGACGACCCTGCCTGGGCCGATCCGTCCCTGCGGCGGCTGGCGACCTCGCTGGCCGTCGTCGACCGCCCGCACGATGCGCGCTACCTGTTCGAGGCGACGCCGGACATGCGCGAACAGCTGCAGCGTCTGGATGAATTTGCACCGCCGGCGGGCGAGGGACCCGGGCTGGACGGGATATTCCTCACCCATGGCCATATCGGCCACTATACCGGGCTGATGTATCTCGGCTTTGAAAGCATGGGCGCCCGGGGCGTGCCGGTGCATGTCATGCCGTCCATGGCGGCCTTCCTGTTTTCCAACGGGCCCTGGGACCAGCTGGTGCGTCTGGGCAATATCGTGCTGGTAGACCTGCAGGCCGACGAACCGTCCGTCGTGGGCTCGCTCACAGTGACGCCCTTCGAAGTGCCCCATCGCCAGGAATATACCGAGGTGGTCGGCTTCCGCATCGACGGGCCGGACCGCTCGGCGCTCTTCCTCCCCGATATCGACAGCTGGGAGGAATGGGATGCGTGGGGTGAGGCCGGGGATGGCGAACCCGGCATGATCGAACGGGCGCTGGCCTCGGTGGATGTCGCCTATCTTGACGCCACCTTCTTCGCCAATGGCGAGATACCCGGCCGCGACATGTCCGGCTTCCCGCATCCCTTCATCACGCATTCCATGGACCGTTTCGCGGACCTGCCGGCCTCGGAGAAGACCAAGATCCGCTTCATCCACTTCAACCACACCAATCCGGTCCGCTTCCCCGATGCGCCGGAACGCCAGCAGGTACTCGAGGCCGGCTTCGGTCTGGCGGACGAGGGTGAGCGGTATTGTCTGGGGGATTGAGCACTCAACACCGTCATCCCGACGAAAGTCGGGACCCAGGTCGCAGAGCTGATTTGAGCCAAGCTTGGCATGATCGTGTTCTGTGAACTGGGCCCTGACTTTCGTCAGGGTGACGTTTGGTGATCAAGCGTTGAGCCGTTCACCCCAACGCCCAAAGCCAGAACGGGATGGTCACGAAGCAGAACAGCGCTGATGCCGTGATGTCTCCGGCTGAATACGGCGCATCCCCGCCCATCTGTTTGGCCAGCACATAGGCCGAGGCGGCGCCCGGGCTGGCGCCGGTGAGCAGGAGGATGGTCAGCGGCACGCCCTCGATGCCGAGCGCCCGGCCGATGCCGTAAAACACCAGCGGCCCGATCATCAGCTTGATGAAGACCGACAGCGCAAGAAGCCGCGGCCGGGCCCTCATGGCGGTGAAGTTGAGACCGGCGCCCACGGACAGGAGGATCAGCGGCAGGGCGGCCTGGCCCATGAGGTCGACCGTGTCGATCACCATGCCGGGCAGGGGGATATTCCCCAGATTGACAATCCCGCCCGCGGCCGAACCCAGGATCAGTGGATTGGTGAGGATGCGATAGAGGATCGAATCCCATTTCGGCTTGGCGCCATCGCCCCACACCGAAAGCGCCGTCACGCACTCCATGTTCACCAGCGGGATGGAGACCACCATGACCAGCGCCACCAGGATCTCGCCCTCATCGCCGAACAGGGCAATCCCCAGGGCCAGGATCAGGAGGCCGTTCCAGCGGCAGGTTGCCTGGAAGAGGCTGGTATAGGTGGGATCGGGAATGCGCAGGAAGGGTTTCAGCGCCAGCGTGATCGCCGCCATGCCCAGAAAGCCCAGCACAGCCGCCAGGATGAAGCTGCCCAGCTGTATGTTGCTGAGGTCGGCATGGCTGATCGAGGAGAAGAGCAGGGCGGGGGACAGGCCCAGATAGGCGAGGCGCGAGATCGGGGCCCAGCTGTCATCCGGCAAAAGGCTGGACCGGCGCAGCAGCCAGCCGACGAAAATAACGCCGAATACGGGGACGAGAGCGGAGACGATCGAAGCCTGCATGACCTATGGCTATCCTTGCGCGCCGCGAAAGTCATCCTCCCCCTTGATGGGGGAGGTGGGCCGGAGCGCAGCTCCGGCTCGGAGGGGGTGGGGGCGAGGTCTCTGCGACTATGCGACCACCGGGATTCACCCCTTCCGCCCGGCTTCGCCGGGCACCTTCCCCGTCAAGGGGAAGGATGGGGGGCAGGATCATTATCCGCCCAGCTGCGCCAGACGGTCGAGCGCGCTTTGCAGGATATTGGCGGCGGCGTGGGCATCGATGACGGCCTTGCGCTTGTCGCGGCGAACGCCGGCGGAGATCAGTTTTTCCTCGGCCTCGAAGGTGGAGAGCCGCTCGTCCTGGAAGACGACGGGGATATCGCGCAGGCGCAACAGATTGCGGGCCAGGGCGCGGACGGACTGGACGCGCGGACCTTCGGACCCGTCCATATTGACCGGCAGGCCCATCACGATGGCCACGGCATTGCGCTCGTCATAAAGCGCAAAGACCCGTTCGGCATCCGCGGTGAACTTGGTGCGCACAATGGTTTCCACCGGCGTGGCCAGCCCGCGCGATGCACCGGAAGACGCCACGCCGATCGTCTTGGTGCCCGGATCGAGCGCGATCAGGGGGCCGTCGGGCAGGTCTTCCAGGGCGATAACGGGCATGCGCCGCCAATGCGCCGTGCAGGCGCAGCCGTCAAGCTTTCTTGCACCTGCGAAACCGGGTTGGTACTCAATCGGCTTCGACTATCCGGAGTGATTTTCAATGTCCGTGACCGCTGACGACGTCCGGCGTATTGCGCGCCTCGCGCGACTCGCCGAGCCGGAAGACCGTATCGACACCCTGGTGGGAGAGCTCAACGGTATCCTGAAATGGATCGAGCAGCTCGACGAGGTCGATGTCGAGGGCGTGCAGGCCATGACGACGCCCGTCGCCTTCCCGCTGCCGATGCGCAAGGACGAGATCACCGATGGCGGGATCCGCGACAAGGTTCTCGCCAATGCACCGAAGTCCGATGAAGGCTTCTTCGTCGTGCCGAAATCGGTGGAGTAGCGGCATATGAGCGATCTTCTCAAACTCTCCCTCGACGAGGTTTCCGCCAAGCTGAAGGGCAAGGAGGTCTCCGCGACCGAGCTTGCGCAGGAGGCCTTTGCGGCCTGCCAGGCGGCCCAGCCGGCGCTGAATGCCTTCACGGCCTTTGACGAGGAAAAGACCATGGCCATGGCCATGGCTGCCGATGCGCGCCTGGCCAGGGGCGAGGGCGGTCTTCTGGAAGGCGTGCCGCTGGCCATCAAGGACCTGTTCGCCGTGGAAGGCGTGGATACGTCTGCCTCGTCTAACATCCTCAAGGGCTTCAAGCCGACCTATGAGTCGACGGTGACGTCGAAGCTGTGGGATGCGGGCGCCGTCTTCGTGGCCAAGACCTCGATGGACGAATTCGCCATGGGCTCGTCGAACGAGACCTCGAACACCGGTCCGGTCGTCAATCCCTGGAAGGCCAAGGACAGCAATGAGAGCCTGACACCGGGCGGTTCGTCCGGCGGTTCGGCCGCCGCTGTGGCCGCCGATCTGTGCTTCGGTGCCACGGGCACCGATACGGGTGGCTCCATCCGCCAGCCGGCCTCGTTCACGGGCACGGTCGGCGTGAAGGGCACCTATGGCCGCACCTCGCGCTGGGGCGTCGTGGCCTTCGCCTCCTCGCTCGACCATCCGGGCCCGTTCGCCAAGACGGTGAAGGACTCGGCCCTGCTGCTTGCCGCCATGTCGGGGCACGACCCCAAGGATTCCACCTCGCTGCCCAATGACGTGCCGGATTTTGCCGCCGCGGTCGGTCAGTCGGTGAAGGGGCTGAAGATCGGCGTTCCGAAGGAATACCGGGTCGACGGCATGCCCGCCGAGATCGATGATGTCTGGCAGAAGGGTATCGACTGGCTCAAGGCCGCCGGTTGCGAGATTGTCGACATCTCCCTGCCGCACACGAAATACGCCCTGCCGGCCTATTACATCGTTGCGCCGGCGGAGGCCTCGTCCAACCTCGCGCGCTATGACGGCATGCGCTATGGCAACCGCGTTGAGGGCAAGGATCTCGTCGATACCTACGAGAAGACCCGCGCCGCAGGCTTCGGCCATGAGGTGCAGCGCCGTATCATGATCGGCACCTATGTGCTCTCGGCGGGGTATTACGACGCTTACTACCTGCGCGCCCAGAAGGTGCGGACGCGCATCCTGCAGGATTTCCACGACGCTTTCGACAAGGTCGACGCCATCCTGACCCCGGCCGCACCGTCCGCCGCCTTCGGCCTGGGCACCAAGTCGGACGATCCGATCGCCATGTATCTCAACGACGTCTTCACCGTCACGGCAAACCTGGCCGGCGTGCCGGCCATGTCGGTGCCGGCGGGGCTCGACAAGTCGGGCCTGCCGCTGGGGCTGCAGGTGATCACGCGCGCCTTGGACGAAGAGACCATGTTCAAGGTCGGTGCCGCGATCGAGGACAGTGCCGGCTTCGGCTTCAAGGCGGAGAAGTGGTGGTAGGGCGATGAGCGACGCGCCGCTGGAGCATAAGGCGCCGTACAGGACGGCGAATGACTGGTTCAACCGGGTCATCGTGCTTTTGATCGCATTGATGGGACTGGTTCTGGGCGTGCCGCTGGCACTCTGGGGCTTTCTGAGCCTGTCGGGCCAGATGACGTCGTCGGATCTGTCCACCGTCACGGCGGTGCTGCTTTTCGGCATGGGCATGGCCTTCAACGCCTTCGGTGTCGTGATCGGATGGAGCGCACTGGTGCCAGGAGCGAAGGGATGAGCGACGCTCCCGGACCCGATACGCCCGAAACCGGAGCCGCCAATGTCTGGACGACGCGGATCATCGTCCTGGCGATCGCGCTGATGTGCCTGATGTTTGCCGTGCCGCTGGTTCTGAGCGGCATTGACGGGCTGATCGCCACGCTGGGGGCGGGCACGCTGCCCTCGCTGTGGGTGATCGTGGTGCTGCTGATCGGGCTGGCCCTGTGCGTCATCGGTCTGGGCACGGCCTGGCGGGCCTTCGTCCCGGCGCCGGGCAGCCGCAAGCGCACGGATGGCGGGGATAGGGCCAATGACTGAACCCGCGCACCCGGCGATGAAGCTGTCGCGGCCGGCCTTCCTGGTCGGCGCGCTGCTGGTGCTGGCCGGCGTGGTCGTGTTCCGCGGCATCGCTCCGCTGGAGCCGCGCAATCTCTGGACCGTACTGCTGGTGACGCCCGGCGTCGGTTTCCTGTTTTTCGGCCTGACAGTGATGATGGCGGGCCGGGTACTGGTCGCGGCGATGAATACGCCGGAAGACGAGCGTCCGACCTGGGATGACGAGGAGAAGACCGAGACGGAGGAGGCGAGGGAACGCCATCCTTCCCCTTGATGGGGAAGGTGGGCCGAGGCGGAGCCTCGGGCCGGAAGGGGTGAATCCCGGTGCTTGCAGGTTCGCTGCGTCGCCGCAGACACCTCGCCCTCACCCCATCCACCACGCCTTCGGCGCGGTCCCCCTTCCCCATCAAGGGGAAGGATGGCTGTAACGGCTGTCACGGCCTGGACCGCTGCCATCGAGGCAGGCTGCACCGGTTGGATGGAGGCAGCCATGACGGGCCGGCCGGTGAGGATTGCGCGGTCTCTGCGAAAGCGGATGACGCCGCAGGAGGTGAAGATGTGGAGCGCGCTTCGAGCCCTGAAGCGCCAAGGGTATAGATTCAGACGGCAAGTGCCGCTGGGGCACTACATCGTCGATTTTGCCTGCTTCGACCCGAAGCTGGTCATCGAGGTCGATGGTGGACAACATACGCTCGACGGGCATGCGCGTCGCGATTTGGAACGCGACCGGTGGCTGGAGTGGCAAGGATTTGCGGTCCACCGTGTGTGGAACCACGAGGTGAACGACAATTTCGATGGCGTCATGGAGGCCATCGGCGAGTATCTGCGAGGCAAGGGCGCGAGATGACCGAACATAGCTACACACTGCCGGGCGTGACCGGTGACTGGGAAGTCGTGATGGGGCTGGAGATCCACGCCCAGGTGGTCTCGAACGCAAAGCTGTTCTCCGGTGCGGCGACGGCCTTCGGTGCGGCGCCGAACACGCAGGTCTCGCTGGTCGATGCGGCGATGCCGGGCATGCTGCCCGTGATCAATGAGCACGTCGTCGAACAGGCGGTGAAGACCGGTCTTGGCCTCAATGCGAAGATCAACAACTGGTCGCGCTTCGACCGGAAGAACTACTTCTATCCCGATCTGCCGCAGGGCTATCAGATCTCGCAATTCCAGTTCCCGATCGTGGGTGAGGGCGCCATCGAGTGCGAGCGCGACGATGGTTCGCGTTTCACCGTGCGTATCGAGCGCCTGCATCTGGAACAGGATGCCGGCAAGTCGATCCACGATCTCGACCCCAACTCCACCTATGTCGACCTCAACCGGTCAGGCGTGGCGCTGATGGAGATCGTCTCCAAGCCGGACATCCGCTCGCCGGAAGAGGCTTCGGCCTATGTGTCCAAGCTGCGTACCATCCTGCGCTATCTGGGAACGTGTGGCGGCGACATGGAAAAGGGCCAGCTGCGCGCCGACGTGAACGTGTCGGTGTGCAAGCCGGGCGCCTACGAGAAATTCCGCGAGACGGGTGATTTCAAGCATCTGGGCACACGCTGCGAGATCAAGAACGTCAACTCGCTGCGCTTCATCCGCCAGGCGATCGAGTATGAGGCCCAGCGCCAGATCGACATCCTCGAGGAGGGCGGCAAGGTCGACCAGGAGACCCGCCTGTTCGATGCCAATACCGGCGTGACGCGCTCCATGCGGTCCAAGGAAGAAGCGCACGACTACCGCTACTTCCCCGATCCCGACCTGCTGCCGCTGGAGCTGCAGCAGACCTGGGTCGACGAGATCAAGGCCGGTCTGCCGGAACTGCCCGACGCCAAGCGCGAGCGCTTTGTCAGCGTGCTCGGCCTGTCGGACTATGACGCCTCCGTGCTGGCGGCCGACAAGGATCGTGCCGCCTATTTCGAGGAAGTGGCCGAGGGGCGCGATGCCAAGCTGGCCTCGAACTGGGTCAATAACGAACTCTATGGCCGCCTCAACAAGGAAGGCCTGACCATCACCGACTGCCCGGTATCCGCCGCGCAGATGGGTGGTCTGGTCGCGCTTATCCAGGACGAGACGATTTCCGGCAAGATCGCCAAGGACGTGTTCGAGATCCTGTGGGCCGAAGGTGGCGACCCGGCAAAGATCGTGGAGGAGCGCGGCCTCAAGCAGGTCACCGATACCGGCGCCATCGAGGCCGTGATCGACCAGCTGATCGCCGACAATCCCGATCAGGCCGCCTCGGTGAAGGAAAAGCCCAAGGCGATGGGCTGGTTCGTCGGCCAGGTGATGAAGGCCATGCAGGGCAAGGCCAATCCCCAGGCGGTGAACGAGATCCTGCAGAAGAAGCTGCTGGGCTAGGGTGGTACGCCGCCCCAACCGGACTGTCTTGCTCGCTGGGGGCGTGGCGGCCTGCGTCGCGCTCCTTCGGGCCGTCACGGCACTGTCCGGACCCGGGGGCGTGGCAGCCGCCATCCTGCTCGGATTGTCGGCGGGTTTTGCGGTGGTCTGGATCGCCGATTTTGCCCTCTCGACCTGGTGGGCGCGGCGGCTCGATCATCCGCCGGGCATGGCGTTCAAGTGGCAGCGCTTTCTCGTCGGCGGGCCGGCAATCGGGCTGTCCACGCTGTGCGGGCTCACTGGCGCACTCCTGTCGGCAAGCGCCGCCAACGGCGCCTATGACAGTGCGGCCAGTATTGTCTTCTTCTCATTGTTCGCGGCGGGTATCGCCGGGGCGTGGTACGCTTTCCTGGCCAGCCCGATCTTTGTCGGCGTTGCCCGCCGCTATTATCGAGGGCAATAGTCGCCCGGACTATTCGGTCCCGGGCCGGTCCCGCCGCCGCTTCGACAGGGCGAACAGTGCCAGCCAGGTCAGGCCAGTGGCAATCACTACCCATTCGACGGCAAAGACGACAGGGCCGATCAGGCCCGGCTGTACGTATTCAGCCATCAACGGACTGCCGACGGCAAGAAGCAGGGCGAGGACGATAAAGGTGGCGACCGCGAAGGTAAAAAGCCGGCGCCGCCACACGGTGCGCAGTTCGCGCGCATGGAGAGTGGCCATGATGACCTCCCTTGTGGCTATACGGGTTGCAACGGCTGAAACCGCCGCCCGTTCCTTTCCGCCTCTGGTCCTGCGCGCGCATCTCGTGTTAACCCTTTGATCTCACCGCACGAGCCGGAGCGACAAGGCCCATGACACAGGATGATTCCGCTCTCGACGAACTCCTGCCGCTCGACGCGATGCAGGGCCGTTTCGGCGAAATCCTGACCTGGCTCCAGGAAACCCTGCTCGACATCAATATCGCGATCCAGATCGGACTGGTGGCAGCGGCCTTCATCCCGGCACTGATCTTCGGTCCGCGGCTGCGTCATCTGGTCGAGGCGCACACGCGTGAGCTGATCCGCACGGGCCTGGCTCGGCGGCTGCTGACGGCAGCGATTGCATTGGCCACACCGTTGGCGCTCCTGGCTGTGCTGGCGGTTGAACGTGTTGTGCTGGGAGCGGTCGACCGGCCCTTCCATCTGATCAATGCGGCGATGAGCCTGATGACGGCCTGGCTGGTCATCCGCGCCGTGACGCTGATCATCCGCTCGCGCTTCTGGTCGCAGGTCGCTTTCTACATCGCCTGGCCGGTGGCCGCGCTCGACGTGTTCGGCCTGCTCGACGATGTCGTGATGCAGCTGCAGGCGCTGGCCATCCCGCTGGGCGAGACGGAGGAGGGCGATCCTGTCGATCTCTCCCTGTTCGACGTGCTGCGCACACTGATCTATTTCGGCGTGCTGTTCTGGGCGGCGTCCTTTGCCGGCCGGGCGATCAACACCCAGCTGGAGCGCGCCGAAGAGATCTCGCCGGCCTTGCGGGCGCTGATTGCCAAGGTCCTGGGCTTTGTCCTGCCGATCGTGGCGCTGCTGATCGCGCTGCAGCTGACCGGCTTCAACCTGGCCACGCTGGCGATCTTCTCCGGTGCTGTCGGTATCGGGGTCGGCCTGGGCCTGCAGAAGACCGTGGCGAACTTCGCCGCCGGCTTCACGCTGCTGGCCGACAAGTCGATCAAGCCGGGCGATGCGCTGGAAGTCGACGGCCAGTTCGGCTGGGTGACGGGGATGCAGTCGCGCTATGTCTCGATGCGCACGCGCGACGGCACCGAACATCTCATCCCGAACGAGCATTTCATCGCCAATGGCGTGATCAACTGGTCCAAGTCCGACCGGGTGGTGCGCCAGCACGCCCCCTTCGGCGTGTCCTACTCGACTGTCGACATGGAGAAGGTGCAGCAGCTTGCCATCGCCGCCGCCCAGAGCGTCGATCGTGTCGTGCCGGACAAGACGCCGGTCTGCAATCTGATGGAGTTCGGCGACAGCTCGGTCAATTTCGACCTGCGTTTCTGGATTTCCGATCCGCAGAACGGGCTCTCCAATGTGCGCAGCGACGTCTACATGGCGATCTGGAAGAGCTTCCACGAAAACGGCATCGAATTCCCCTTCCCGCAGATGGATGTCCACGTGAAGGAAATGCCGAAAGGCTAGATGCCTGCCGGCCGGTACAAAAAAAAGAGGACGCGGACGAAAGGTCCGCGCCCTTCAGTTTGCTGAGTGGCGGCGGGCCGGGTCAGTCCGAAATGGCTCGCCGCCGGCGCAAAACCGGTCAGATCCGTCGCGTCTTGCTGCTGGTTTCAGATTATGCCGGCCTGTATGCGAAAGATAATCAATTGAAATTATGGAAATTATCGAGGCGAGTAATATCGCACCCGCGAAATCGCAGACTGTTTTCGTTTCGGATCAACAGGTTGGTTCAAAGTTAGGCGAATGTATAAGTTTTGGGTTGACGGCGCGGCTCTCCGCTGAAAGCCTAGGCATATGCCTAACTATCAGACGCATCTCGATTCCACTTTTCACGCCCTGGCGGACCCGACACGCCGGGCCGTGATCGCCCGTCTTATCGAGGGGCCGGCCTCGGTGTCCGAGCTTGCCGAACCCTTCGACATGGCTCTGCCGTCCCTGATGCAGCACCTCAAAGTGCTGGAGACGGGCGGGCTGATCCGCACGCAGAAGACCGGACGGGTGAGGACCTGCCGGCTGGAAACCGCGCGTCTGAGCGAGGCACAGGACTGGCTGTCGAAGCAGAAAGCGCTGTGGGAGACCCGGCTCGACCGGCTCGACGCCTATCTCAGGGACATGGCTGCAAAGGAAACCCCCGATGACCCGCAAACGTGACTGGGCCCGCTTCAACCCCGAAACCGATCTGGCCATCGATCGCCGTATCGATGCACCGGTCGATCTGGTCTGGTCGGCCTGGACCGATCCGGATCGCCTGAAACAATGGTGGGTGCCGCGTCCCTGGACGACGCCGGAAATCGAGATGGACCTGCGTCCGGGCGGCATGTTCCGCACTGTGATGCAATCGCCCGAAGGCGAGCGCTTCGACAATGCCGGCATCTTCGTCGCGGTCGAGCCGAAAGCCTGGATCGCCTGGACCAGCGCGCTGCTGCCGGGCTACCGGCCGGCGGGCGATGCCGAGCATTGCGGCGGCATTCACATGACCGCCGGGATCGAATTCAGGCCGGACGGTGCGGGAACGCATTACATCGCCACGGTGTTGCACCCGGACAGGGCGTCCCGCGAACGCCATGAAGCCATGGGCTTCCATGATGGCTGGGGCACCGTGATCGAACAGCTCGTCGAGATCGTGACGGCGATGAAGGCAGATGCCAGATGACCGGCCGGATCACCCATGAACGCTTCACGCTGGAGCGGCGCTATGACGCTACGCCAGCGCAGATATTCGCGGCCTGGAAGGATGTGGAGGGGCGGACACAGTGGCAAAAGCCGGCGGACCATCTTCATCTTGTCTATGACGCGGACGATTTCCGGGTCGGCGGCCGTGACATCAGCCGCTGCTGGGCCGATGGCGATGCCAACGCCTATGAGGCGGTGGTCTGCTACCAGGACATTGTGCCGGACCGCCGCATCATCATGTCCGAGACCGTCAGCCTTGCAGGCCGCAACCTGTCCTCCGCGCTGGCGACGGTCGAGATCGATCCCGACGGGTCCGGCGCCCGCATGCGCCTGACGCTGCAGATCGCGGCGGAGACCGGTTCGGACATCTTCGCCGGCTATCGCGAAGGATGGGGCGCCCTGCTGGAAAACCTTGTTTCACACCTGACGCGGGAGACCATCCCATGACAGACCAGCCAAGCATCACGGAAACACGACATCTGGAAGCCGATCCGGAGGACGTATTCCGGGCCTGGCTCGATCCGGAACTGGCCCGCCTCTGGCTCTTCGTCCGTTCGGGCCGTCCGGCCGAACGGTGCGAAATCGACGCCCGCGAAGGCGGACGCTTTGTGATCCTCGACCGGCGCGAGGACGGCGATGCCCATTTTGTCGGCATCTATGAAGAGATTGATCCGCCGCACCGCCTGATCTTCCGGTTCGCAACCGGACGCAGCGCGGACATCGATCCGGCCGAGGGTGGCCGTGTGACGGTGACCGTCGTGCCGGAAAAGACCGGCGCCAGCCTGACCCTGGTTCAGGATGTCCCGGCTGCCTATGCCGAATACGCCGACCGGATGCGCGAGGGCTGGAAGACCCTGCTCGCCGCTCTGGCCTCGCATCTGGGCGTGTGGGTGGAGAAACCCGACACCAAACCCTTCAGGGGAGATATTGCATGACCGACCGCCGCGTCGACCACGACACGTTCACACTCACCCGGCGCTATGATTTTCCGCCGCGCGCGGTCTTTGCCGCCTGGGCGGAACCGGCTGCCAAGCGCCGCTGGTTTGCCGAGACCGAGGGGTTTGCCGACATCGAGCATGCCCTCGACTTCCGCGTCGGTGGCCTGGAAAGCGCATCAGGGCGGGCGCCGGACGGCGGACGTTTCACCTATGATGCCGTGATCCACGACATCGAAGAGGGCGCCCGGGTCATCCTGGCCTATCGCATGACGATGGACGGCACACCGATCTCGGTCTCGCTGGCGACGGTCACGTTCGAGGCGGACAAGGACGGCACCAGGCTGACCTATGTCGAGCAGGACGCCTTCCTCGACGGTCTCGACAATGCCGGTCCGCGCCGCGAGGGCGTTGCCTGGCAGCTGGAACAACTGGCGCTTGAACTCGCCGAAGCCCGCGAAGGGGTACACTGATCATGAAGTCTCATTTCACAGCCCTTGGTGCCGTCGCCCTGATGACGGCTCCGATCCTGGCCCAGGATATCGCGCCGCCGCCGATGGATCCGCCGCCGGCGGGTGCCTACCGGCTCGACACGGCCCATAGCAGCCTCATCGTCCATGTCGACCATATGGGATTCTCGCGCTACCCGGTCCGCTTCACGCGCTTCGATGTCGAGATGGATTTCGATCCGCAGGCGCCGGAAACGATGTCCGTGACGGCCGAGATCGACCCGGCTTCGCTGGAAACCCATTATCCGCTCGACGATGTGGATTTCGACGCCGAACTGACCGGCGCGCAATGGCTCGACGTTGAAAATCATCCGGTCATCCGCTTCGTGTCGAGCGATGTGACGCTGACCGGCGAGAACACGGCACAGGTGGCCGGCACGCTTTCGCTGATGGGTATCGAGCAGCCGCTGACGCTCGATGTCACCTATAATGGCGGCTATGCCGGCATGGTGCCCTACGATCCGCAGGCCCGCATCGGCTTTTCCGCCACAGCCGCCTTCGACCGTTCCGCTTTCGGCCTTGCCTACGGCATCCCGCCCGAAGGCTCCTCGTTCGGCGTCGCCGACCGGGTGACGGTGAGTATCGAGGCCGAACTGCTCGGTCCGGCGCTCGAGGCGGCAGACTAGAAGCGCCCTATTTCAGAAGACCGATCTCGCGCAGGCGCTGGTTGAGATAGTCGTTGGCGCGGATCGGTTCGGGATACTTGTCCGGATTGTCGGGTCCCGCGCAGCCGGGCAGGGTCTCGATCATGTAGTCCGGCCGGTAGTGCAGGAAGAAGGGCAGGGAATAGCGCGAGAATTCCGTGCGCGCGCCGGCCGGATTGATCACCCGGTGCTGGGTCGAGGGCAGGATGTCATTGGTCGAGCGGGCCAGCATGTCGCCCATATTCACCACCAGGCAGCCCGGCGGCGGGTTCATGTCGACCCATTCGCCCGAGCGCGTCTTCACCTGCAGGCCCGGTTCTTCCGCGCCCAGCAGCAGGGTGATGGTGTTGATGTCGCCATGGGCTTCCGCGCGGATCGAACCGCCCGGATCGCCGGTGACCGGCGGATAGTGAAGCAGGCGCATCACCGAATTGCCGTCCTTCACCGTGTCGTCGAAGAAGGTCTCTTCCAGGCCCAGATCGAGCGCGATGGCGCGCAGCACTTTCACACCCATTGCGTCGAAGGCGGCATAGAGACCGTGCACCGTCTCCTGCCAGCCGGCGATCTCGCCGGGGACGAGGTTCGGCGCCATGTCGGCTTCGTAGGGGTGACCGGCGGGCAGGTCGCGGCCGACATGCCAGAATTCCTTCAGGTCGACATGCTTGGCGTCCTTGGCGATTTCCTTGCCGAAGGGCGTATAGCCGCGTGCACCGCCTCCGCCCTCGACGAAGTATTTCATCTTGGTCGCTTCCGGCAGGGCGAAGAATTCGGCGGCCTTGGCATAGGCGCCGGCAATCAGCGCCTCGTCCAGGCCGTGGTCGGAAATGGCGGCGAAACCGTATTCCCGGAAGCTGCGGCCCAGTTCGCGGGCAAAGCGTGCCTTGTCGGTCTCCAGCAGGGTCATCGAGACCGGCGGGAAGCGGGACAGGATATCTTGATCGGGCATGGTTCGGCCTGTTGTCTGTTCGCGCCGACAGATACGGCTTTGGCCGTGTCCTGCCAAGCGCCCGAAGGTCGCACACGCGGCCGTGATTGCAGCATCCCCTTGAACGGGTGACGACGGGGGCCAATCTGGCAAGGACCGGATTTTTTGAGGAGAGCGCCATGACGGCCCCGATCGAACTCTATTACTGGCCCACGCCGAACGGGTGGAAAGTGTCCATCGCGCTCGAGGAGATGGGCCTGCCCTACGAACTCAAGCCGGTGAATATCGGCGTGGGCGAGCAGTTCGAGCCGGCCTTCCTGAAGATCAGCCCCAATAATCGCATGCCGGCGATCGTCGATCCGGACGGACCGGGCGGCCAGCCGATCTCCGTGTTCGAGAGTGCGGCCATCCTGCAGTATCTCGGCCGCAAGACCGGGCAGTTCTATCCCGCCGACGAACGCGCCCGCGTCGAGGTCGAGCAATGGCTGTTCTGGCAGATGGGCGGTCTCGGTCCGATGGCCGGACAGGCGCACCATTTCCGGTCCTATGCGCAGAAGATCGAGCCGGACGAGAGCAAGCTGGAATACGGCAAGCAGCGCTATACCAATGAGGTGAACCGGCTCTATGGCGTTCTGGAACGAGCCCTGTCCGACGGACGGGAGTATGTCGCCGGCGAATACTCGATTGCCGACATGGCGATCTGGCCGTGGATCCTGCCGGAAGGCCAGGGCCAGAATCTCGACGACTTCCCGAAGCTGAAAGCCTGGGTCGAGCGCGTCGGCGCGCGTCCGGCCGTAAAGGCAGGCCGGGCCGTCGGCAATGATCTGCGCAGCAATCTGGCCGATGATAGCGAACAGATGAAGAAGGCGCGCGCCGTCCTGTTCGGACAGACGGCGAAGACCTGACCGCATCCTGCGCCGCGTCGGCCGCGATTTCTCGCGTCTGACGTGCAAGGCCTTGCCAGGATCGCCCCGAACCGGAAGATTGCCGCCGGGATCAAGGGGGCGTCATGGCGGAGACCGTCCATGCGGATACGGATCGTGCGGAGCCACGCCGGCGGCCGGACGCTGAAGCCTATTGGCGCAGCGGCTTGACCCATGCCGAGGCCACCCGCCGCGAACGCGCGGAAACCTGGCGCGAGGAGACCCGGTCGCCCTGGGAAGCCTCGCCGCCGGGACTGGTCGTGTGGCTGGTCTGGCGGGCGCTCTACAAGGGCTTCCAGCCGCTCTGGCTGATCCTCTCCCTTCTGGCGGCCGGCTGGTTTGGCGGACAGTGGCTGATCGGCCGCGGCGACCTCGACCCGCCGCCGGCGGATGAGAGCGCATCCGGCCGCCTGTCCGTTGCGATCGCGGCCGCAGTACCGCCCGGCATGGATCCGCGCGCGTTCTGGGAAGACCGGCTCGACGCCGCCCTCGATGGAGACCGGCGCCGGCGGGCGGATATCGACCGTTTCCGCGCCTGGGCCGCTCTGGGCCCCGACCTGATCGGCCGTGACCGTCTGGCGCTTGAGTCTCTTGCCGGCGATGGCGATGCTGCCGCACTGGATGCGCAATTGCGCGCCGGCCCGCCCTGGGAACGCCAGGCCCTGATGGACCGCGCCCTCTCCGAGCGGCTGGCTGCGGGGCGTTCGGCGGGCCTGGAACCGCCGGAGCTTGTCCTGGCACCCGAACGCCTGCGCCAGCGCCATGACCGGGCGCTTTTTCTCTGGTCGATCGCCGATACCAGCGCTGAGGCCTTCTTTCGCGGGCGCGCCCGGGGCGAGTTCGAAATGCGCAGCCTGCCGGGCCTGGTTGCCGAGGATGTGGCCGGCGACACGCGCCTTTATGGCGGTGTGCGCCACTTTGTCATCCAGGCCTGCGCGCATCGTGCGGCAGCCTTCGAGGGCTGTGATGCGGCGATCATTCCGGACGCGCCGGCCGATACGCTCTCATTCGGACTGGCGGCCGTCGAGGCCGGACTGGTCCAGCTGCAGATCTCGCCGAGTGTTGCGATGTCGGGTGCGGAAATCCTGCAGGCGGCCGGCCGGGCCGGGCGGCTGACGGAAGATTTCCGGAGCGCGCTCGAGGCCGATCTGGCTGCGGTGCTTTCGTCCGGCGAGGCGCTGGCGGCATTGAGCGCGACAGGCCTGCGGGCGGATATCGCCTTTGCAGCGCCGGACCAGACGGCCCTGCTGCTGCGCGGCCGGATCGATGCCCGTACCCGTGAGGGTGCCGGGCCCCTGTCGGAAATGCTGAGGGATATCGCAGCGATCCGGGCGCAGACCTCGCCGGCGGTCGCGATCCGGCTGCTGGACGGTCTGTCCGGGCTGGACGATGTCCGGCGCTTGCGCGGGCTGGTGGACATGGCGGCTGACCGGGCGCTGGCCGTGCGGGAATTGCTGGGTCCCAGGGCACTGGAAGCGGCGGGGCCGGTGATGCCGGCACCGGTTGTCGAGAGCGCGGACCAGGACCGTCTGAAACGCAATGCCATGCTTGCCCTGATGTCCGCAGCTGTCGTGGTGCTGTTAACCCTGGTGCGGCTGGCCACCCCCCGCAGAATCCGCTTGGGCGCGCGTACAAACCTTGCCGATGCGTGGATGTCGCGTTTAACGCTTGGTAGGAAAACCTAACGCACGTAAGTATTTAAGGCGTATTTTTCCTGATTTTCCTTAACCTTAAAGCAATCCTCTTTACGCAACATCGCCTCATGTTCGAAGGCATTCGGACAGGATGGTGAAGCGGGTGACATGCCAAGAAAGGCCGCGCCCGCGTGTTGTAAAAAGGGAAGAAGACCCATGGCTTTCACGGACGTAGAAACGGCCCAGGCCCACCAGGCAGCTTTCGCCGACCCGACCGGCGAGGATCTCTGCAAGCTCGGCATCCTGTATTCCACGGGACAGGGCGGCGAGATCGATTATGTCGAAGCGCACAAATGGTTCAATCTGGCGGCCCTGATGGGCTCGGAGCCGGCGAAGTATTATCGCCAGGAAATCTCCGACCAGATGTCGACCATCGAAGTCGCCGCGGCCCAGCGCGCTGCGCGCGAGTGGCTCTCGACCCGCCACTAGGCCGGCAATCCGCACCAGACTGTCCACGCCGCCGGCGGGTATGATATACTCGCCGGCAGGGTGATCGCAGTCCTGTGCCCGGCGGAGCGTGTGTCTCCGTCCAACGTGCTGCGAAGGCGGTGCGTAGCGGTGACATTGCCCACCCGTAACGGCCCCACAAGCGCAACATTGGTGCGACACTGAGTGACATACGCCAGCTTGGCCGATGCTCGCCGGACGTCTGGCCGTTTGTGATCGCTCGAGACGCAATAGCGGCGCCGCTATGGCCCCGTTTTTCCGATATTCAGGCTGCGTGAAAGCTGCGGATCAGTTGTTTGTGATCGCGTCGGCGATCGCGAAGCTCATCGCCTGGTCGAGCGGGACAATCCCCATCACATACTGTTCCACGAAGAGATTGACCTCGGCGACGGTCGAGCGCGGCACGAAGATGATGTCGTGACGGCGGATCTGGATGTTGTCGGCACCCTGGCGCGCCCGCAGCGCGTCGTGCAGGTTGACCGTGCGCATCATCATGTCGCCGCCGGGCGCACGCCGCAGCACGACGACATCGCCGCGTGCAGCCGTGTTCTGGAAACCGCCCGCCAGCATCACCGCTTCCAGCGCCCCGATCGGACCGGTCATCTCGACGAGGCCCGGTGCATTCACTTCGCCGCCGACAATGATGTTCTGCGGACCCAGGCCGGCGCGGCGCACTTCCACCATCGGATTGACGAGCACGTTCTGCGCATAGGCGCGGGCGATCGTGTCGCCGATCTCGCGATCGGTGCGGCCGGCGACCATCAGGTCGGAAATCAGCGGCAGGGCGACGCGCCCGTCCGGACCGATCTCGACCGTGCGGGAGAGTTCGGGGGCCGAATGCACGATCACTTCGAAACTGTCGCCGGGATAGAAGCGGTAGGCCGGATCGGTCTCCTGCCAGGCCGCAAAGCGCGGTTCGCCCCAGGCTGCGGCCGGCGCGGTATCGGCGCCATGGCTGGCGCAGCCGGCGAGCCCGGGCAGGGTCATCAGGGCCGCCAGGCAGAGGCCGGTCTTGATCGCGCGCATGAAATACTCTCCGCAAGCGTGTCCGGAGCGGATATTCGGCCGCGTTGGATAACAAATTTTTAAGCGCAATCCGGCTCATATGCACGCATGACTCGCGCGTCCCACTTTTCCGGTACCCAGCCGGCTCCGGCCGGCGGTCCGGTGGCTTCCGGCCGCCGGGAGCTGGACCTGTTCGACGTGGTGGCCCTGGCCTGGGCCGAGCGCGGCTTCATCGCCATCGTTTTCGCGGTGATTTTCACCCTCGGCGTCGCGGGTGCGATGCTGACGCTGAAGACCAGCTATACCGCGGAATCGCGCTTTCTGGTCCTGCTGAACGAAGACCCGACGCCCGCCGCGGCCGGCTGGGGCGACGGTTTCATGCTGAACCAGGTCATGCAGTCGGAAAGCGAGCTGTTGAGCTCCGAAGCGGTGCGCCGGATTGCGCTGGACAGCCTGGGCGCGGAAACGGTGCTGGGCGAGGCGGTCGACGGCGATGCCCGCGGCGCGGCGCTGAAAGTGCTGCGCGGCGGTTTCGGTGTCTCGCGCGAACCGAACTCCTCCGCCCTCAATGCCAGTTTCGAAAGCAATGATCCGGAACGCGCCGCGCTGATCCTCAATGCGATCGTCGATGCCTATCTGGCCTATCGCGAGGAAGTGCTGATCGAGACCGGCGTGACCGGTCTGGGCGTGCGCCGCCGGCAGGCCGATGTGGCGGTGCTGGAAACGCGCGCAGCGCTGGATGCTTTCCTGGACCAGCACGGCCTGTCGAATTTCGACACCGAACAGCAGACCTCGCAGACGCTCGTCGGCAATCTCGCCGAACGTTTGAACGGTGCCCGGGCCGACCGCGACGCGGCCCAGGCCGGTGCCGCGGCGCTGCGCCAGCGTCTCGACCAGATCCCCGGGCAGATCGAGCTTTATGTCGAGAACGGTGTCTCCGGACGCCTGCTCGACCTGCGCGCCGAACGCGCCAGCCTTCTGTCGCGTTATCAGCCGGGCGCGCCGGCGGTGACGGCGGTGGAGCGCGAGATTGCTGCCCTGGAAGCCTTTGTCGCCAGCGGTGCGGCTGCCAGCGACGGCCAGCGCCGCTCCGGTGCCAATCCGGTGCGCCAGGAACTGGAATCGGAACTGGCCCGCCGCGAGGCGGATGCCCGCTCCCAGGCCGTTCTGGCCTCGTCGCTGGAAACGCAATTGCGCGATGTGCGCAGCGATGTCGAGCGCCTGCGCGGCCTGGAAACCGAATACACGCGCCTGGCCCAGAATGTCGCCGCCGCCGAGGAGGCTGCCGCTGCGATTGCCGCGCTGGAAGCCACCGCCGAAGCGCGCCGCGCCCCGGCTGTCGGGGCCGCCGATGCGGTGCGCGTGATCGACCGCGCCTCGCCGCCGCTGGAAGGCGCGTCGATGAAGAAACTGGCGCTGGTTGCCTCGGCCGTGCTGGCGATGGGCGTGGCGCTCTTCCTCGGCCTGCTGCGCGGTTACTGGCGCACCTATGTCGCCGCCGGTGCCCTGCGCCGGCCGCGCGAAACGCGCCGGCCGCAGGATGTGCCCGAACCGGCGAACGACCCCTATGGCGGTCTGCCCGTGCTGGCGCGTATCGCCGATCGCTCTGCGTAAGCGGGACGTTAACCACGCGGCGGGCAAATTCGGTCCGACACGAATGATTCCGGGCCCGTCATGAATCTCACCCAGGACCTCTCCACCCTGATCGACCAGCTCGAGCCGATTGCCCGGCCCGGCGGGGAAGGGCGTGTGCTGATGGTGATGGGCGCCAGCCGCGGCGCCGGCGCGTCGACGGTGGCACGCGAACTGGCGCGCCTGGCCGCACGGCGCTCGTATCGCGGCGTCTGGCTCTACGATCTCGATTTTGCCGGCAATGCCCAGGCCGAGGCGGCGCGGGTGCAGGGACCGGTTTTCGATGCCCGTTTCGGCCGCGACCCGTTCTGGCGGATCGAGGCCGGCGATGCACCGGCGCGGATCGTCGCCCGCGAGTCGGTGGCCCCCAATCTTTTCGTCACCCAGATGCAGGCCCGCCGCGACACGGTGAAACAGGTCATTCTCGGACCCGCGCCGGAGTACTGGAAAGCCGTGCGCCGCTCGATCGACCTGGCGATCATCGACGCGCCGGGCAACAGCCGCGCGCCGCTCTCGCTGGTCGGCGATCTGGACGGTGTGATCCTGGTGGCCGATGCGCGCCTGCCGCGCACCGATGGTATCATGGCCCGGCGCCAGGCGATCGAGGCCCGTGGCGGCGTGGTCGCCGGCATCATCGTCAACCGCGCGGACGGGCAGGCCCGGAGCGCGGCATGAGCCTGGCACCGGCCCGCGATATCGCACCGGAACCGGCGCTGATCTCGGCCTGGCGCCATGCGCCGGGCTTTTCCTTTTTCCGGGCTCTTGAAGGCTCGGCGACGGTTCTCTGCCTCTATCTTTTCTCGACCGCGCTGATCGGGCCGGTGTTTGCCGATCCGGCCGATCCGGAGAGCTCGGCCATCCTGCGGCTGATCTGGCTGCCGGTCTATGCGCTCACCCTGGCGCTGTGCGCCCTGCGGCCCGGCGCCGTGCTGGGCACGCTGGCCAATAATGTCCTGCTTCTGGGCCTGGTCTCGCTGACCGCCGTCTCGGTGATCTGGTCGATCGATCCGGACACGACGCTGCGACGCTCTTTCGCCCTGATCATGTCGACCCTGTTCGGCTTCTGGATGGCCTCGCGCTGGAGCTGGCGCGAAATGATCCTGCTGATCGCCTCGGCCTTCGGCCTGATTGCCGTGTCGAGTGCGGTGATGGCCATCGCCGTGCCCTCGATCGGTATCGACCATGCGGTCCATGCCGGCGCCTGGAAGGGCGTGTTCTGGGAGAAGAACACGCTGGGCGGCATGATGGCGCTGGGTGCGGTGAGTGCCTATGCGGCGCTGCGCGCCGATCCGGACCGCCGCTGGATCTGGATCGGCATGGCCTTGCTGTGCACGGCGCTGGTCCTGCTCTCGACCTCGAAAACGGCGCTCCTGTCCTGGACGCTGGGCACGGGCGGGGCGGTCGGCATCATGGCCTGCCGCCAGGGGTTCGGCTTTGCCACCCTGGTTCTCTTCCTGGGACTGACGGGCGGCATCATGCTGGGCATGATCTTGCTGATCGCGCCGGTGGAATTTTTGGAAATGCTCGGCCGCGACGCCACGCTGACCGGCCGGACCGATATCTGGGCCATCCTGATCGAGGAAGTCTGGCGCCGTCCCTGGACGGGCTATGGCTATCGCGCCTTCTGGACGGTGGAGAACGGTCCGGTCTACTGGGTCCGCGCCGGCACGAGCTGGCCGGTGCCCACGGCCCATAACGGCCTGCTGGAAATCGCGCTGGCGCTGGGCATTCCCGGCGTCGTGCTGATGGTGACCGTCTATCTGCGCTCACTGATCCGCGCCGCCGGCACGATCTTTTCGCAGCGCCCCGAGACCTACTGGGTCCTCGCCCAGTTCGCCATCATGGGCCTGGCCTCGATCTCCGAAAGCAATCTGATGAACCAGAACTCGCTCAGCTGGATCCTGTTCACCGCGGGTGCGGCGAAACTGGCACAGGGATCGCGGTAGGGGGGCAGTTCAAGACGATTTGTCATCCCGGCCGGACGGCCTGCGAAGGCAGGCCGCAGGGGCGGGACCTATACGCTCGCCGTCAGACGGAAGCAGGCTCGGTGTTTGCGATAGCTGGATATTCACTGGGGTTATAGGTCCCGGACTTTCACCCCGCCTACGCGGGGTATCCATCCGGGATAACAGGGATACGCTCAACCGGACCCCGGAATTCGCTTCGCTCCTCCGGGGAAAGTGGGAGGGGGGCTTCTCCGGGGAAAGTGGGGGAGCAGCGGAATGCGGGCCGGAAGAAGTGCTCGTCAATCAAGTGATATTATGGTATCAAATATTCCGGAATTATCTCAGTAACTGATATCATAATGTCATTTAAACTCTCAACGCCGCAGGAAGTGTCGGCAACGCTTGGGCAGCGGCTTCGGGCGCGGCGGCTTGATGCGGATCTGACGCAGGACGGTCTGGCGGCGCGCAGCGGAGTTCCGGTGGCCACGCTGCGCAAGTTCGAACGCACGGGCGAGATCGCCTTCGTCTCCTTTATCCGGCTCGCCATGGCGCTGGGCGATGAAGCCGCGCTGGACGGGCTGCTGGCCGAGCACCAGCGCTATGGATCGTTGCGCGATGTGCTGGAGCCGCCGCGGCGGCCGCAGCGGGGACGGCGCACGTGAAGATCGCGCCGGGTACGCCGCTTGAAGTCACGCTGCAATGGGATGACCGCACAGCCATGCCGGTCGGACGGCTGGCCTATCGCGACGGCCAGGCCTGGCTGGAGTATACGCCGGATTTTCTCGCGTCCGGCCTGCAATTATCGCCGCTGCATCACCAGGCCGGCCCAGGGCTGGAAACCGCCTGGAAGCGGGACGTCTTCGAGGGGCTTCACGGCATGTTTGCCGACAGCCTGCCGGACGGGTGGGGACGGCTGCTGGTCGACCGGCGCGCACGGCAGCTGGGTTTCGAGCCGTCGCAGCTGACACCGCTGGATCGACTGGCCTGTGTCGGGCGCCGCGGGATCGGCGCGCTGACCTATGCGCCGGCCATGGATGTCTGGGATGGCGCCGAAGGGGCGCTCGATCTTGATCGTCTGGCGGCGGATGCAGCGCGGGTTCTGGCGGGCGAGGCGGGGGCGGTGATTGCCGCGCTCGGCCAGGCCGGCGGTTCACCGGCGGGCGCGCGGCCCAAGGCGCTGATTGCGCTGAATGCGGCAGGCGAGGCCCGGCACGGGTCCGACGCGATCCCCGAAGGGTATGACGGCTATCTGGTGAAGTTTCCCGGCCGCGACGATCCGGCCGATATTGCCGCCATCGAATATGCCTATGCGCTTATGGCCCGGGCGGCCGGCGTGATCATGCCCGATGTCCGCCTGATCGAAGGCCCGGACGAGGCCCGCTATTTCGCCACGCGGCGTTTCGACCGGGAGGGCGATGCGCGTCTGCACGTGCATTCGGCCTGCGGCCTTCTGTATTCCGATTTTCGCCTGCCGGCGCTGGATTATCGCGAGCTGATCCGCCTGGCGCGCGCCGTCACCCGCGACCGGCGCGAGGCGATCGCCATGTACCGGCTGGCCGTATTCAATGTGCTGGCCCGCAATCGCGACGATCACGCCAAACAGTTCAGCTTCCTGATGGACCGCGACGGGCGCTGGAGCCTCGCCCCGGCCTATGACCTGGTGTTCACGGACGGGCCGGGTGGCGAACATTCAACCAGTGTTCTGGGACATGGCCGCGATATCGGCCGGGAGACGCTTGTGCGCCTCGGGGCCGAAGCCGATCTGGACGCGGCCGGCGCGCGCTGCGTGATCGATGAAGTCAGCGCAGCGGTCGCAGACTGGGCGTGCCATGCGGCGGATGCCGGTGTCTCGCGGGCGTCACGCACACGGATCGCAGACGGGCTGGCGGCGGTTCGGGTCTAGGTGGGAAAGTTGGTTGCGTGTGCCGCCCCCGTCGCAAGCGCCGCTTTCCCCATCACACACACACACCGCTTTCCCCGGCCTTGTGCCGGGGTCTGGCATCAGGAGACGCGTTTGATCCGGGGGGCAGCGCTTCGGCGGAAACTCAACCGGACCCCGGAATAAATCCGGGGAAAGCGGGAGAGCGGGGGAAGTCTCCGCTCTTCAACCAGCCCGGCGCCTACCCCTCGACCTGGCCGTAAAACCGCGGTTCGAAGGCTTCGATCCAGAGGAATTTGCCGGCGCCCTGGACGCAGCGGTCGAGGAATTCGGCGGCGCGGCGGGGCATGGCCAGGCTGGTGAGACCGGCGAGCGAGCCGTAGACCAGTGTCTGGGCGAGGCCCACACCCATCCAGAACACGATGCCCGGCCAGTTCATGCGCCCGCCGCGGCTGCAGGACTGGGTCGCGCCCTGTCCGAAGGCGAAGGAGCGCGCCAGGAGGTAGCGCCAGCCGGTACGCGTGGCATCGACGGTTTCGATGCCGACCGCCCTGGCCGACCAGGCGAAGCGGGCGCCCTGGCGGGCCAGCAGGGCGAAGAAGACATCATCCTCGCCGCCCGAGGTATTCATGCGCGGATCGAAGGGCCGGTCGGCAATCTCGAACGCATCGCGGTCAATGAGGGAATTGCCGCAGCCGAACGGCTTGTCGAGGCGGCAGTCCTGAGCCGGGCCGACGCGGGAATAGAGCCGGTGCGCCAGGTCGGCGCGGATGCCGGAGACGCCGAGCGCCTCGCCGCGCAACGGGCCGAACACGACGGTGGCGTCGAGTGTGCGGGCGGTGTCCAGCAGGGCTTCCAGCCAGCCGACCGAGGCGATCTCGTCATCGTCGAGGAAGGCGATATAGCGGCCGGTGGCGGCGGCAAAGCCGGCATTGCGGGCATTCGACACACCCGGTTGCGGCTCGTGGATATAGACCACCTCGCAGCGCGCGATGGCTTTCGCGGTCGCGGCGACCCGCGCGGCGCTGCCGGCCGGGTCATTGTCGACGATCACCAGCTGGCCGGGCTGGTGCGACTGGGCCAGAACGCTTTCCACCGCGTGCCGCAGGCCTTCGGGCCGGCGGAAGGTCGGGATGATGACGGACACACTCATGATTTTCTCCCCATCTGACGCGCGGCTTCGGCCATGGTCATGACCTGTGCACCGGACGCCTCGACCGCCTCGCACACCCGTTCGAACTGGGCCGGGGTGCAGCCCCACTGCGTCGGTTCGTCCTGGATGTCGTGGGCGTAGTAGATCAGCCAGCCGGGATGATCCGGCAGCGTGCCGGCGGCCTCGATGGCACGGGCAATGCCGGCCTCGCCGCCGTCCAGCGGTACGGATTTCAGAAGACCGCGATCCACCGTGCCGCGATTGATGCCGGCGCGGATGCCGCGCAGCGTGGCGAAACGGCTGCCCAGGGCCAGCTTGGCAGCCGGCGTCGCCTCGCCATAGGCGAAGGCAAAGGACGTGATCTCGGCCTCATGGCCCATCGCGGCCAGGGCGCGGGCATTGCGCTCGACATCGGCGACCAGCGCGCGGCCGGAAACGGCGGACGCATCGAGATGGCCATAGGTGTGGCAGGCGATCTCGTGACCGTCGGCGGTCAGCCGGGCGAGATCGCCGGCATCGAACATCGCGCCGTGATGGGTCTCGCCGCCGGCATAGCCGGCCGAGGCGTAATAGGTGCCGCGCCAGCCATGACGCTCCAGCACGGCGGCGCCGGTGGTGGCGGCGGATTTGGGGAAATCGTCGAAGGTGAAGGTGACGATGGCATGGTCGAGATCGATCCGCATCGGCTGGCGGGCCGCAAGGCGGACCCAGCGGCGGTTCAGGGCGGCGCCGAGACCGGAGCCGGGCGTGTAGGGGGCGTTCATGACAGGGCCTCCGCGGTCCAGCTGGCGCGCCACAGCTTGAGGGCCGTGGTGCGCAGCTTCATCGGCAGGACAGGGCTGCGGGTGATCGTCGACCAGACGCCGCGCAGGGCCGCCTGGCCGGGAATGCGGGCCAGCGTGCGCGCCGCACGGGCGCCGGGCAGTCCGGCCAGTTCGGGATGACGGTCGAGCAGGCGGCGGTAATTGACGGCGCCGGCCCGGAATTTCGCCAGCAAAGCCGCCGGCGATTGCAGGCCGCCATGCCAGGCCGGATTGTCGACATGCACCAGGGTGAACTCGCGGGCGGCCATGACCGCCCAGTCGACATCCTCGAACCCCCAGCCGGTAAAGCCCGTATCGAAGGGGACGGCTTTCATCACATCGGCTCGCACCAGGATGTTGGACGAGCAGAAGGCCGTCGGACCGGTGACATTGCGTTCCTCGGCACCATGTTCCTCGCAAGAACGGGTGAGGGCGGCGTGAAGTTCCAGTTCGCGCTCGGACGGCCAGTCGGTGGCGTGACCGCCATAGGCGGCGTCGACCCCGCCGCGGGCGGCCAGGGCGCGATAGGTCTGCAGGAAGGCGGGGCCGCCCGGGCGCATATCGGCGTCCAGAAAGACCAGCCAGTCGCCGCGGGCCTGTGCCGCCAGCAGGTTGCGGCCTTCCGAGCGGCCGCGATTGCGGGTCGAGGTCAAAAGGCGCGCCGGAGTTTCCAGGCTGGCGAGCAGCAGGGACAGCGCGGCATTGAGTTCGCGGTCGGGCTCGCCGTCATCATAGAGCACGATCTCGACATCGCCGGCCGCCTGGCCTTCCAGCGCCCGTACCAGCCCGCCCGGATTGTCGCCATAGAAGGGCACCAGCACGGACATGGAAATCCGGTCTGCGGCCTGGCTGGCCGCATTGGCATATTCGCGCAGGGAAGTGCCGGCCATCATGGTCATGTCGTCGCCCCCGCCGGCTTGATCAGCGCGCGGGCATCGCGCAGCCATTGCCGGCATCCGGCAATATCGAACACATAAGCTGAAATCGCGTAAACGACTGCGCCGGTTAGGGCTTTTGCCGCCAGCGTCTGCCAGGCTTCGGGTAGTCCGGGCACGGCCAGCACGGCGGCCGCCATGATCGCGGTGGCGCTGCCGGCCTTGATCCATTCGGCCCAGGGCAGGGGCAGGGCGAAATGCCTGCGGCCCGTCACCACGCACACCACCAGCGCCAGCGCATAGACCAGCACCGTCGCCAGCGCGGCGCCGGTCAGGCCGAAAGCCGGGATGAAGACAAGGTTGAGGCCCAGATTGAGGATCGCCGAGGCGCTCATGATCGCCGCCATCACACCGGTGCGGCGGGTGAGGGTGAAGGCCTCGTGGAAATAATAGGTCATCATGCCGTTCATCAGTCCGGACAGGGCGATCCAGGGCAGGATGCGGGCGGCCTCCTCGCGCAGCGCCTCGCCGACCAGCACGCTGGTCAGCGGCTGTGCGACCAGGGCGAGCCCGGCGGCGGCGGGGAAGGCGATCAGGCCCATCAGCCCGGCTGCCTGTCCGGCGACCGCCCGGGCGGCAGCCTTGCCGTCCTGTTCCAGGGCGCGGATCGTCATCGGCCACACGGCCGCGCCGAACCAGATGAAGATGATGTCCAGCAGCCGGTCGGCGAGACCGTAGCCGGCGGCATACATGCCGACCGCGCCCTGGCCGAGAAAGCCGGCGATCAGGAAACGGTCGCCCACCGAGAGCAGGTGTTCGAAGATCAGCGACAGCGTCACCGGCAGGCCGTAGGCGGCATAGGCGGCGACGCGCACGCTCTGGCGCCTGCCGCCGCGGGCGCGGTTCAGCATCACCGGCAGGTCGAAGACCAGCATCACGCCGGCGGCCACGGCCAGGCCGATGAAAATGCCGGCGGCACCGAGATCCGTCGTCAGAATGAGGCCGACACCGATCATGAAGCCGAGCATGAGATAGCTCGCTTCCAGGGCGGAGAAACGGCGCACATCGCCCTGGGCGCGGTGGGTCTCCATACCGATCTGCATCGCAGCGCGCAGCAGGAGCGCGACGACCGCGAAGGCGAGTGCCGTTTTGAGCCGTTCGTCCAGCGGCAGGATCTGGACCAGGCCGATCAGCGCCGTGCCCGCGACCAGCGCGATCAGGGCATAGACCGCATAGGCCGTCATCAGGTGTTCGCGCATCCGGCCGCGGCGCTCCGCGCGCGCATGAAAGCGTGCGACAGCGGCTTCCAGCCAGGTGAAAATCAGGATGTGGGTCAAGGACATGGCGGCCAGCGCCAGGGCGTAGCTGCCATAATCTTCCGGCGCCATCAGCCGCGTGAAGACGGCGACGCTGCCAAAGCCGACCAGCCCCTGTGCGGCCTGTACCGGCAGATAACCCAGAAGATACCGTCCAAGCATGAAACGCTCCACTCGCCCTTGAGGCGAACCATGCAAGCGCGATGCCGCGCGGGAGGCGACCGGCATCAGGAATCTTCATGTCCTGATAAGGGGTTCGACCTAGTGTTGCAGCGGGGACAATGACGCAGGCTCATCACCATGGATGTGGCACTGAAAAAACCCGGTGATCTCGCTGCCGACGAGCGCGAGGCCTGGGCCGAATTCGTAGCAAATGACGCGGCGCTCGCCAGCCCGTATTTCGCGCTCGACTTTGCCGAATGCTGCGAGGAAGTGCGGGCGGATACGCGTGTGGTCACGGTGCGCGAAAACGGCGTGCCGGTCGGCTTCCTGCCGTTGCACACGGGCAAGTTCGGCTTTGCGCGGCCGCTCGCCGGACCGCTGGGCGATGTGCATGGCGTGATCGGCGAGCCGGGCCGCCCGGTCGACCTGATGGCCTGGCTGAAGGGCGCGGGCATCCCGATCTTCCTGTTCCACAGCGCGCTTGCCAGCCAGCCGGCCTTCCGGCCGCACACGCTGGGCTATGATGGTGGCTGGATCATCGATGTCTCGGACGGGTTCGACGCCTGGCACGAGAACCGGCGCTCGATCAATTCCAAGATCGTGCGCAATATCCGCACGCGTTTCCGCCGTCTGGAAGAGGCCGAGGGCGGCCATCGCTTCACCATGCACGACACGCGTCCCGAAGCCATGGCGCAGATGCTGGCCTGGAAACAGGCGCAGTATCGCGAGACCGGCGTGTTCGACGTGTTCTCCGTCGGCTGGACCCGTAAACTGCTCGAAGCCGTGCTGCGCCGGCGCAGCGACACATTCTGGGGCGTCTGCTCCAGCCTGGAAATCGACGGCAAGTTTGCCGCCGTCCATGTCGGCATGGCAAGCGAGCGGCTGGTGCAATACTGGTTCCCCGCCTATGACCGCGATCTCGGCGCGATCAGCCCGGGCCTCGTGCTGATGGTGGAAAGCGCCCGCCGCGCCGCCGAAGCCGGCCAGAAGGGCGTCGATCTCGGCCCCAGCCAGTTTGCCTTCAAGAAGGATCTGGCGACCTGCCAGGTCGGGCTTGCCGGCGGCTATTGCGCGCCCGCCGGCTGGGCCGGCGCCGCCCGCAAGGCCGTACTGGACACCTCCGACTGGGCCCACCCGGAACGCACCGGACAGGTCGCGCGCCTGACGGGGAAGGTCATGCGCAAGCTGAACCGGTTGACTGGGTTTTACGGGGTTTGATCCCCGCATTTCCCCAATCACACCACTTTCCTCAGGTTGAACAACAGTCCTGGCAAGTGGGGCAAGATTGTTCGTCTCCCCACGCCGTCATCCTGACGAAAGTCAGGACCCAGACCGCGTAGCGGAATTCGGGCGTTTGAAGCTCAGAAACGGGCCAGCAGGCAAGCACGACGAACGCACGTTCGCGACCGCCCAGCCTTGTGAACTGGGCCCTGACTTTCGTCAGGGTGACGGAGACGGTTGTGGCGTTGTGCCCCTAGTCGTCCTGCACGCTCGACAGTATTTCCCCCGGCCCCGGAATTCGCTTTGCTCCTCCTGGGAAAGCAGAGGGGAGGATCCGGGGAAAGCGGCGATGCGCTACCTGATATTCACCTTGTCGCCGAGCAGGGCCGGCAGGGTGCGCAGCATGATCCAGAGGTCGAACCAGAAGTTTGCGCGGGCGATGTATTCCACGTCCAGACGGACACGTTCGCGGGCGGCTTCGGGGGAATGCAGCGGACCGCGCGAGCCGTTGATCTGGGCCCAGCCGGTAATGCCCGGCTTCACGCGGTGACGGTGGGCGTATTCGGCCACCAGTTTGGAGGTTTCCGTCCCGCCGGTGCGCATGCCCGGCGCGTGCGGGCGCGGACCGACCAGCGACATCGAGCCGGCGACGACATTCCACAGCTGCGGCAGCTCGTCGAGCGAGGTCTTGCGCAGGAAGCCGCCGATACGGGTGACACGCGGATCGTCGAACTCGACCTGGCGCACCGGACCGTCCTGGCCCCTGGGATCGTGGCGCATGGTGCGGAATTTCAACACTTCGATCGGACGGCCATTGAAGCCTTCGCGGGTCTGGCGGAACAGGATAGGGCCGGGGCTGTCCAGCTTCACCGCCAGCGCGATCAGCGCCATCACGGGCAGGGCGAGCACCGACATGACGAGGCTGAAGGTCAGGTCGGTCAGGCGCTTGAGCACAAGATGGCCGAGGCGTTCCTCGACACCGTTCATGCGGGCCGCCTGCACGCCGACGATATCGTCGAGCGAGGTTTCGGCCGGATCGAAACTGTCCAGATCCAGCAGCAGGCAGACCGAGTGCGGCAGGGCGCGCAGCTTGGCGAGCAGTCTCTGCACGCGCTGTTCAGCCTTGGGCGACACGGTGAGGATGATGCGGTCGACCTCGTGCAGCAGCGGCCAGGAGAACAGATCGTCGGTCGAGCCGAGATAGGGCGCGCCGGCGAGGGCGGCCGGGCTGCGCGACTTGCGGTCGTCGAACACGCCGACGACATTCACCGTGCCGGACCCGGCATTGGCGGCGATCAGCTTGCGGGCATTCGGCGTGGCCCCGACCAGCACGACATTGCGCGCCAGGCGGCCGGCGCGGGCCCAGTGACCGATGAAGACGGCATAGATGATGTGCAGGACGGTCAGCGCGCCGACACCGGTCATGGCGAACAGGGCAACCAGTTCAGTGGCGCGCGGTGCGGTGACGAGCGCAAGCGCGGTGATGGCCGTTCCGGCCAGGCCGGTCGCGATGAAGGCTCGGGCGACGCGATAGAGGCCGACCTCGCGCGGTTCGATCCGGTAGACACCGCCGAGCATCAGAAACGCCGGAGCCAGGACGGCGAAGGCGACGACCGGCAGGAGTTCGCCGGCGGCGACTTCGGTCACACGTCCGCCGGACATGGCATAGCCGCCGGCGGCTACGACGATGACGGTGACGAAAATATCGAGGGATTGCAGGATATGGCTCAGCGCCTTGCGGTTCACGCGGTGCTGCGGCGCGCGGGCCTGGGCCTTCAGCTGGGCACGGGTCAGCGACGCCGTGTCGGCGATGGCGGGCCGGATCGGCTCGGACGTATCATTGGCAGGGCCGGTGCCGGACGGCTTCGCAACGCTCGAATAATCCACGTCAAATCCCCTTGGTTCCGGCTCAGGATGCGCAGATCGAGACAAATATTTCGTTGAAAAGCGTAGTTAATGCGACCTTGACGATCATTTTTCATCGGCAATGCGTTGCAAGGGTGGCCATCTGCTGCGTTGCAGCATAAGAGGCGGCATCGCGACATCCTGCCGCGGGACCTGCATAATGCCGGTCTCGCCGAACAACGGACCCAGCCATGATCCGCACCTCTCTTGCCGCCTTCACGGAACGTCTCGCCGCGTCTGTCCGCGACCGGGGCACCCTGCCGCCGCTGACCCCGTCGCGCATCCGGATCGAGCTGCTGGCCGGCCTGACCGTCGCCCTGGCCCTGGTGCCGGAAGCGGTGGCCTTCGCCTTCGTGGCCGGTGTGCCGCCGCTGGCCGGGCTCTATGCCGCCTTCATCGTCGGCCTGATCACGGCCCTGATCGGCGGCCGCCGGGGGATGATTTCCGGCGCCACCGGCGCGCTGGCCGTGGTGATGGTGCATCTCGTGGCCGAACACGGGATCGAATACCTGTTCGCCACCGTCGTGCTGATGGGGATTATCCAGATCACGGCCGGCGTGCTGAAACTGGGCAAGTTCATCCGCATGGTGCCGCACCCGGTCATGCTGGGCTTCGTCAACGGCCTGGCCATCGTGATCTTCCTGGCCCAGCTGGAACAGTTCAAAGTGGTCAATGAGGCCGGCGAGCATGTCTGGATGACCGGCTGGCCGCTGATCCTGACCCTGGGCCTGGTGGCCCTGACCATGGCGCTGATCTGGGTGGTCCCGAAGGTGACGAAAGTGGTTCCCGCGCCGCTGGTGGCTATCGGTGTGGTCGCAGCGCTGGTGATCGGTTTCGGCCTGCGGGTGCCGCGCGTCGGCGACCTCGCCTCGATCGAGGGCGGCCTGCCGCAATTCCATATCCCGATGGTGCCGCTGAGCCTGGAGACGCTGCAGATCATCCTGCCCTATGCCTTCATCCTGTCGGCGATCGGCCTGATCGAGAGCCTGCTGACCCTCAACCTGGTCGGCGAGATCACCGGCCGCCGCGGCGGGGCGTCCCGGGAATGCGTCGCCCAGGGCGTGGCCAATCTGGTGACCGGTTTCTTCGGCGGCATGGGCGGCTGCGCCATGATCGGCCAGTCGATGATCAATGTGAAATCCGGCGGCCGCCTGCGCCTGGCCGGCGTTTCTGCCGCGCTCTTCCTGCTGGCCTTCATCCTCGTCGGCTCCAGCCTGATCGAGCAGATCCCGCTGGCCGCGCTGGTGGGCGTGATGTTCATGGTGGTGATCGGCACCTTCGCCTGGCAGAGCCTGAGCATCCTGACCCGCATCCCGCGCTCGGACGCCTTCGTCATCATCCTGGTCACCGGCGTGACGGTCTATGCCGACCTCGCCGTGGCGGTGATCGTCGGCGTGATCGTCTCGGCCCTGGTCTACGCCTGGAAGGCGGCTTCGCACATCCATGCACGCCAGGTCGCGGGTGAGGAGGGGCAGATGGTCTACCGCATCGAGGGACCGCTCTTCTTCGGCTCGACCGCCGGCTTCATGGAATTGTTCGACATCGAGAACGACCCGGACCGTGTGGTGGTCGATTTCGCCGACAGCCGGGTCGTCGACCAGTCGGCCCTGCAGGCGCTGGAAGACCTGGCGGCCAAATACGAGGCCGCCGGCAAGCAGCTGGAACTGCGCCATCTCAGCCGCGACTGCCACCGCCTCCTCTCGCGCGCCGGCCAGCTGATGGTCGACAGCGACGACGACCCGGCCTACGGGCTCGCCGTCGACTACAAGGTGAAGCCGGGCCGGCTGGGCGGATCGCACTGAGGATTGCCCATCCTTCCCCTTGATGGGGAAGGGGGACCGCGCCGAAGGCGTGGTGGATGGGGTGGCGG
>MDTG01287704.1_pt1 | contig 155120 bp, 129 predicted proteins | sample 811421 | NCBI WGS metagenome assembly MDTG01 (sample SAMN05326645, study PRJNA326480) | marine metagenome | isolation source: seawater | place: Pacific Ocean: South East | collected 2011 | reverse complement strand
GTAAAACGATTGTAAATAAGCGGTTTAGTCTTCTAAACCGTTTTTTTTATGCTTAATTTTAAACAGATTATTACATTTGCGTACGAAAGTGAATACGATTTGAGTACTAAAAATTAAACATCTAAAATTTACGACGCTAACTATACGCTTCTAGGATCTTTAAGTATTGCTAGCTTTTTACTCCAAACCACACTCATACTGTAAAAACCAAATCTATCTGTTATTTTTCCATAACATCTATAAACACCTAAACCGTTAACAGGAAACTGATTAACAACATCTGTAAAATGTACTGCATCAAAATAGGCTCCTTTTTGGTCAACAAATGTGCTAAGTCGCATTAGTTTGCCTTGTGACGTTTTGTTAAAACGTGTGGTCACTAAATTCCCGTAAATAAGCATGTTTTTGCCAATAAATTGATTCATTTGATCTGCAAAAAATCCATCATTCTTAGTTTCACTTATTAAATCAAAATAATTACATAACGGAAATCCAAGTAACTCCATTTGGTCATAAGCATTTTCAATCCAATTATTATCTAATTTGGGCAATGTAAATTGCTTATGATCTGTTTTAAATAATTTGGATTGTATGGTCTCTTTTTCTTTAGCGTTCAATTTAAAAATAGCTTCCCACAGTAATTTTACTTTAGATTTATTAGTAAACCTAAATGCATCAATTCTTATTAGAATGGTTAATTGTTCGATAGTAATCAAAATCCTATCGATAAAATCATCTAAAGATTTAAATGGACCATGTAATTGTCTTTCAGTTAAAATCCTATTAACAGTATAATCTTCTAAGTTTTTTAAATATCCAAATCCTAAATAAATAGATGTATTAATTAACCTGTTAGGATGATCACTTTTATTAATACAAGGCAAACAAATAGTTGCGCCTTGTTGCTTTGCTTCATGAAAATAATGTTCTGCGCTATAAAAACCTCCACCATTATTAAGTACAGCAGTCATAAACTCCAACGGGAAATAGCATTTTAAATACAAACTTTGATAACTTTCTACTGCGTAAGATGCCGAGTGTCCTTTTGCGAAAGCGTAACCAGCAAAACTTTTAATTTGATTCCAAACTTCAAAAATTAAGTTATCAGCATACCCTTTGTTTCTGCAATTAGCAATAAACTTTTCCTCGACTGCTTCAAATTCTTTTCTTGACCTAAACTTACCACTCATCCCTCGCCTAAGCACATCTGCTTCGCCTAAAGTTAAATCTGCAAACTGATTTGCCACTTTTAATACATCCTCTTGATATACCATTACACCATAGGTTTCTGGCATAATGTTATATAATATTGGATGTGCCTCTTTGCGTTTTTCTGGATGACGGTGTCTTTTAATAAACTCTTCTTTCATACCAGAACCCGATACGCCAGGTCTAATAATCGAGCTAGCTGCGACTAAACCTAAATAATCTTGAGTTTGTAATTGTTGCATCAAGCCACGCATAGCAGGTGACTCCACATAATAAGCACCAATTGCACCACCAGATTTTAATAAATTATTAATTTTGGGATCTTTTTTAAAAGCCTCCACATTTGTAATATCTATTGGTGGTAATTCTGGTCTATTTTGTGCAATAATTTCTAGTGCTTCTTTAATTTTTGCTAATCCACGTTGTCCTAAAATATCATATTTAAACACGCCAACATCTTCTGCAATAATCATATCAAATTGTACCGTAGAAAACCCTTTTGGAGGTAAATCTGTCGCAGAATAATAATGCACAGGCTTATCTAATATTAATATTCCTGCAGAATGCACGCTTAAATGATTTGGAAAACCTTCAATTAATTTACCATATTTTAAAACCAATTTTGAAATATCATCCAAATCAGAGACATCATAATTATTCTTACTAAGCTTATCTATTTCTTCTTTTGGCAAACCAAAAACCTTACCTAACTCTCTAACAACTGCTCTATATTTAAACGTATTGTAGGTTGCTAATAATGCGGTGTGCTTAAATCTTCTAAAAATATAATCTGTCACATCCTCACGATCCTTCCATGAAAAATCAATATCAAAATCTGGTGGAGATGCCCTGTATGGGTTTATAAAACGTTCAAAATACAAATCTAACTCGATTGGATCTACGTCTGTAATCCCAATAATATAAGCCACTATACTATTGGCACCACTACCACGTCCAACATGAAAATAACCTTTACTTTTAGCATAAGACACGATATCGTGATTGATAAGAAAAAAGGACACAAAATGCATGGATTTTATAGTCTCTAATTCGGTTTTTAAACGCGTAAACACTTTTGATGTTGGATTAGCATAGCGTTTTGGCAAACCTTGATCACATAATTTTTCTAGTAGTAAACAATCATTTTCAAACGAGTCTGTGTATAGTTTTTGATTTTGAGATTCTCTCTCATCACCAAAGTCAAAATTGATATCGCATTGCTTAATTAGTTTTTTTGTGTTTTCTATTATAAAAGGAAATTCAGCTAAAGCTGTATTTAATTCGTCCAAAGACAACATTTTATCCAATGGGTTACACTCTTCCGTTTTTTCAAGTTTACTTAATAATGTATTATTATCTATGGCTCTTAATAATCTGTGTGCATTAAAATCTTTTTTATCTCTAACGGTTACTGGTTGTAATAAAACAATTTTACTTTGTTGTTGTTTTATTTTTGAAAACCTAAGTTTACGCAAATCATTAATTGACACGCCTACAAACTCGTTTTTAGCAAAAGTATTTTTATTTTGCTGCAATACTTTTTCAAAAGGGTAGATTATGAAAGCATTATCAAATGCTGGTGCAATATCAGGTAGTTTTATTTTTTGTTCGGAATGCTTAGACAAAAATTGGTTTAAGGCTTTAAAACCTTCATTATTTTTTGCTAAGCCTACATAATTTTGCTGTGCTCCAACCCTAAAATCGATACCAATTATTGCTTTAATTTTGCGTTTTTTTGCGTGTCGTACAAAATTTAAACAAGCAGATGTATTGTTAATATCTGTCAACGCTACAGCATCCAAAGCGTTAGCTTGTGCTAAATCTAAAAGGTCGGTTTCAGAAAAAGTTCCAAAACGCAAGGAGTAATATGTGTGACAGTTTAAATACATTATTGGTTACGATGTGCTAATAAAATTGGTGGTTCGCCATTAAAAGGGTTATCAAATCTACCAATGGTTTTTGCTCCCATTGCAGACGCTCTCATGATGCTTAAGTCACCATATCTGTTTCTTATGGTATCCATAGCATTGTAAAGACTTAACATTTCTTCGGTATCATCAAAAAGGTCTATTTGATAACTTCCTGTTACTATATCACTAATTTTTACACCAACTAATCGGATTAATAATCTACGTTGGTATAGTTTTTCAAACAGCTCTAAAACCTTAGGAATTATAACATGGTCTGCACTAGAATATGATATTTTAATTTGTTTAGAATAGGTATTAAAATCTGAATATCTAATTTTTACACTTAGTGTTCCTGCTAGTTTATTACCCTTTCTTAATTGAAATGCTAAATTTTCTGCCATAGCAAAAATGGTGGTTCTAAGCTTGACCATGTCAATGGTATCTTTTCCAAAAGTACGCTCTGTAGACAGTGATTTACGCTCATAAAAAGGGACTAAAGGTGGATTATCAATACCATGTGCACGCTTCCAAATAGTACGTCCATTTTTGCCCAATGCGCTAATCATCATCTCTAGTGGCATTTGTTGGATGACGCTAATTTTATCCACTCCTAAACCTCTTAACACCTGATAGGTTTTTTCTCCTACAGATGGTATTTTACGAATGGATAATGGTGCCAAAAAATCTTTTTCAAAACCAGAATCTATCTGTAATTGGTTATTTGGTTTGGCTTCACCAGTTGCTACTTTAGATACAATTTTATTGGTAGACAATCCAAACGAAATGGGTAATCCAGAGTCTTTAATTATTTTTTGTCTAAGCTCTGACGCGTATTTATAACAGCCATAAAACTTATCCATTCCTGATAAATCTGCGTAAAACTCGTCCACACTTGCTTTTTCAAATACAGGTACTTTCTCTTTTATAATCTCTGTAACTTGATGCGAAAATTTTGTGTAAATCGAAGCATTTCCTCTAATTACTGTAGCTTCTGGACATAAGCGTCTAGCAACTTTCATGGACATACCAGAATGTATACCAAACACTCTAGTCTCATAACTACAAGCTGCCACTACGCCTCTATCTCCTGTACCTCCTACTAGTAAAGGTTTTTTTTGTAAACGACTATCTATTAGTCGCTCACATGAGACAAAAAAGGTGTCTAAATCTAGATGTAAAATATTATTTTGCATGCTACAAAATTAGCTACATATTTAAGTAGTTATTGCTTATATTTGTAGCATTATGAATTATATATCTAAAAACATAAAACATTTAAGAAATCTCAAAAAGCTATCTCAAGAGGGAATTGCCGAAGAGTTAAATGTTACCAGATCGCGAATTGGCTCTTACGAAGAGAACCGATCTGCACCTACATTAGAGTTTTTAATTTCGTTTTCAGATTACTTTAAAATACCTATAGATATTTTACTGCGCAACGACTTAACTAAAGCTAAAGATTTCTCTTTTATAGAGTTAAATAATCAACGTGTCCTATTTCCAATTACTGTTGATGATGATAATGAAAATTTAATTGAAGTCGTACCTGTTAAAGCTTCGGCTGGATATTTAGCAGGTTATGACGATCCTGAATATATTGAGCAACTTCAAAAAATAAAACTACCTTTTCTTCCTACAGGAAAACATCGTGCATTTCCTATAAAAGGAGACTCGATGTTACCAATGAAGGATGGCTCGTTTGTTATTGGTCGTTTTGTAGAAGATAGAAGCGAAATTAAAAGTGGCAGAACCTATGTTTTAGTTACTTTAAATGACGGTATGGTTTATAAACGTGTGTATAATAATATTGATTTAAACAACTCATTATTACTAATATCAGACAATAAAACCTATAATGACTATAGTGTACCAATTAATGAAGTATTAGAAATTTGGGAACTTACATGCAGTATTAATACACAAGAATACACACAAGAAGAGTTAAAAATTAGCAGTATTCTAGGTATGTTTAACGAGTTAGGTGTCGAATTAAAAGCTTTAGAGAAGTCTATAAAATGATATATACAATTATTGATGTTGAAACCAGTGGGTCTAAAAATAAGATTACTGAAATTTCAATTTTTAAATATGATGGTACACAGGTTATTGACGAGTTTACCTCTTTAGTTAATCCAGAGGTTTACATCCCAGATTTTATTACATCTTTAACAGGTATTGACAATGCTACTGTTGCAGATGCACCTACGTTTGCAGAAGTAGCAAATGCTATTTTAGCAATAACTGAAGGCACTACTTTTGTTGCACATAATGTTAACTTTGACTATAATGTTATTAGAAATGAATTTAAAGCTTTAGGTATTGAATTTAACAGAAAAAAACTATGCACAGTCCGCTTATCACGAAAGCTATTACCAGGTCATAAATCGTATAGCCTAGGAAAATTATGCAAGTCACTAAATATTAATATTGTAGACAGACACAGAGCAAGAGGTGACGCAGAGGCAACCGTAGTTTTATTTGAAATGCTACTTAATCAAGAAGAAACCGAAAAGGTGTTTGCTGAATTTTTAAAAAAATCGTCTAAAGAAGCCACATTACCTTCTCACTTACCGACCACTGTTTTTAATAATTTACCAAATTCAGCAGGTATTTACTATTTTAAAAATAAAAAAGGACAGATTATATATATTGGTAAAGCAAAAGACATTAAAAAACGTGTTTTAAGTCACTTTTACAGTAAAGCACAAAAGTCCTTAGACTTATGTCGCAACACTGCTGATATAGACTTTGAGTTATCAGGAAGCGAGATTATTGCTTTACTAATGGAAGACGCAGCAATCAAGCAGCACTATCCAGAATACAACGTCGTATCCAAACGCACTCCAAAAGCATATGCTATTTTTAGTTATGAAGACAGACAAGGCATCACGCATTTAGCATTTAACACACTAAAAGCTACACCAAATCCAATTGAAACGTTTTCTAATATTACAGACTGTAGACAATATTTAGAGCTACTCTGTACTAAGTTTTCGTTATGCCCTAAATTTTGTCATTTACAAGATGGTGTTGCACAATGTTCGCATTACAAAATAACAACCTGTAAAGGTGTTTGCGCAAACGAAGAAAGTGTAACTAACTACAATTTACGTGTAACCTCAGCAATTGATTACATTAATAACAACAAAGAAAACGTAGTATTAAAACAACAAGGAAGACATAGTCAAGAGGAAGCTTTTGTGCTAATTAAAAACAGTATATACTTGGGTTATGGCTTTATAGACAAGTCTGAACAAGTCAATAATCCAGAAGATCTAGAAACCTTTTTGATACCTCAAAAAGATAATCTAGATGTTTGGAAAATATTACGTACGGTTTTGAAGTAATAATAATTGAAACAAAAAATATCACCAAATACAGTGATTAAAAAAAGTTGAATTCCATTTATATTGCAGTCAATAATTAAGCTTTTATTTAATAAAAGCAAATAGTTAATATTAAACACTGACGTAAAGGATTACAACATATGGTTCCAATAGAAGAAGCTAATAAATACATTAAAAAACATCAAAAACCAGAAGTTGATCGTTTTGACTTTAGATTATTCTCTACACCTTATAGGATACTAGCTAAAATTTTAGGAGGTATTGAAAAAGACAAACGCATAAGATATAATGTCACAGATTTTATAGAGGCTTTTGACGATCCCATCACTGTTAATCCTTGGGCAAATCAGGAAGGCATGCGTTTAGGAATACAACTTTATGGAGTCGTACAAGCACCATATTTGTCTGCCATGTGGGATTTTATGAACACCCTTCCTTATCAAACAGATTACAAGCGTAAAGCTTTTAGATCTAAACCATCTAAAGATATTTTAATTAACAAACTAAATCATTTTACAAGGTTTTTACAGCATAGTCGTATGGGTTTTGGTGGACTATCGTTACAAGAACATTTTCAATATAGCGTGTATTATCCTAATGCAAACAGTATTTTTTTAGCTACTATTTTGCATAATGCAGGAACCATGTTTGACCCATTATTAGACGACATTATTCAAGCAGAGGATGAGATTGGTGGTGTTAGTGCAGATATTATAAAAGCGTTATTACTGTCTGAAAATGAAACCCATTGGGATATGGTTGCTAAACTATTACTTGCTGCTCAGCGTCAAGAAGGTTTGCGCCAAACCATTATAGAAGCCTTAGACCAATCTAGTCTTGGTGCGCTTAAATATATAATCAATAGTATTCTAAAAAATGATCTTACGCGCTTTAGCAGTGTTACCAGAGCTGTAAGCACTTGGTTTGGATTAAATTGGGAAACACCTAAAAAATCAGTGATTAATCGTGTGCTAGAGTTAGCACAATCTTTAATCCTAAATCTAAAATCAGTTGACACATTACTTAAAAGCAAAGATAACTTAGAAGTTTTAGTCGCATTATGGTCTATTGGTATTTTGGATGTAGATACTGCAAATCTTAAAGCTTTAGACATTGTTTTTGATTCTGAAGATAGAAACAAGAAAATTTTAGCCTTGTATTTTATCTGGACTACAGAAAAAACAAACGATGCATTAGTACCCTATTTTATACAACATTTGGGTAAAGATTACGCCTTAGACCATTGGATGGCTGTTAACTTACCCTCAACAACCTTAGATAATACTACTTTTGAAAAATTACTTAGCGTTGCAAAAAATGTTACAAAAAAAGCAACAACCTTTGAAAGCAAAATTTTCTCTTGGTGGTCTTTTACTCCTGGTCCAACATACTTTTTTCAGTTTTTAATTAATAGTGCCACAGAACAGCAATTAGAGCTAATGGCTACTGAATTTGAAGCGTTTCCTACTGAATATAGAGAATCTTATATACGCAAAGTATTTCCGAAACATTACAGTTATTCTTTTTACAATTATAAACAAAGCCAAGAAAATAAAGTACAATTAGATTATGATCAATATTCCTGGAAAAGAGCTTTAGCTAGAAAAGCTATTTACAACAGGAATGAGTTGGTCATGGCTACAGGCCTAAATATTTTTAGTAAAATGCACCTTTATGATGCCGATTTAGAGATTGCTGAAGATTTATTAAGACGAAAAAATAAAGGCTTACGTACAGCTTTAATACATTTAGTTATCAAACTACCTGTGGAACGTTTAAGACAAAGTACTAGCAATTTAATAACTTCAAAAAATGTAGATCAACGCATTGCAGGTTTAGAAATTTTGACGCTTTTACATGATGATAATAGACAACCTGATTTTATTAAAAAACATATTACCAACTACAATCAGCGTCCTAAAATTACTAAAAATGAACAAGTCTATTTAGATAAATTTTCTAAAAACACACAAGAGTATAATCTAAGTAATGGTTTTGGTGTTATAGATTATAATAACTTAACACCACTTTATCAACCACAAGTTCATTTTAAATCAAAAACAAATTTCTTTGATAAATTAGGTATTTCAACATCTAAATCTTCTGAATTTAAATTTAAAGAATTTATAGATTCTAATAAGATTATTACTCAGATTAACCATTTAATTAATTTAGTAACCTCCAACGGAAACTTTGAATATCAAATAGAAAGCTATCAAGGCGAAATTAGAACGCTATATATAGAAAAGGGACTATATGCCATAAAACGCTTAGATGACACAGCAACTCCAGAGGACCATTTACATAACATTCCGTTAGCTAATTTATGGATAGAATGGTATGAAAAAAGTCAACTTAATGATTTTGAATTGTATGCTGCAATACGTTATATCAATAACCGTAGTTATCCCTTCGGAAACTATAAAGCTTTAGAACCTTTTGTAAGACAATATTATCCAGATTTAAATGGATTAAATTTAGATGCTACTAAAAATTAATCGCAAAGATTAAATACATATAATACTATTTTAAAACGGTTATTTAGGGTTTACTCAGACACCAAAACCATTGGATCATTCAAGTTTTCAATTTTTGAGGATATGATTGCCAATTTTCCTGATAAATATAAACTTACATCATTTCAAGATAGTGACAAATATTATACAACTACTTACCATTGGACTACTGTTATACTGCCTTTAGTACCAAGTTTTAGTGTTAATTATCTAAATCAATTCTCTAATAAACAGCTATTAAAGTATTGGTGTCTTAATATGTATTTAATAGCTCAAAATATAGCTTATCCACATGACGCTACAGATATTAAAGTCATTACAGAAGCTAACACAAAACCACGTAATTTAGAATTTCCTGATATACAAATCACCTTAAATCTTTACAAAAAAGGCTTAATTAATGATGACGATTTATTGTTACAAGCCTTACACTCAAGAGAACTAATGACGGTTATTGATGGTGGCTTTAATTATAGGATGAATTACAAAAATGGCTTTGAACGCAACATGGTTGCTAAACACGTTTTTATGCCTTTAAAAACTAATTTATTAGAAACCGAATTAGAACGTGGCGATTTAACAACTCCTGCGACAACCTACATAAATTCCATCCATAAGGTTGAAGGTGTCGCTTATGTGTTTAGAATTTTAGAACGTCTAGGAAAAGACAATTTTGAGCGTGGTTACAGCTATTATGGTGATAGTAAAAAAACAATTTTTAGTAATCTATTAAAAAAGACAACCTTTAAAGACACAGAAAGCTATACGGATTTTGCAAGATTGGCTGACCAAGCAAAACTACCTAAAAAACGCTTGATAGAGCTTGCTTGCTACGCAACACAATGGGCTGAAGTCGTTGGCATATATCTAAACATTCAAAACTTAAACAAAGCAGTTTGGTGGTTTCAAGCACACGCTTCGGATTATATGAATAGCGAAAAAGAAACCATTATCTCTCGCTATTCTAACATCCCTAAAAGCGATTTTGCATTAGGAGCTATAGATATAGATTGGTTTAATAAAGTTTATAAAACCCTAGGAAAAACCAACTGGAAACTGCTTCACGATGCAGCTAAATATATTTCTGATGGTAATGGACACCGACAAGTCAAACTATATTCTAGTGTCATGTTAGGCGAAGTAAAAATCACAGAAACACTTAAAAAAATTAAAGACAAACGTGATAAAGATTACGTGCGCGCATTAGGATTAATTCCGCTAAGCAAAACTATTCCTGAAAAAGATTTACTAAAACGTTATAACTTACTTCAAGATTTTTTAAAAGAAAGCAAACAATTTGGTGCACAACGTCAAGAAAGCGAAGCAGCAGCAGTAACCATAGCATTAGACAATCTATCCCGAAATGCTGGGTATCAAGATCGTGTCCGATTTAGTTGGGCAATGGAAGCTAAAGCCACAAAAGCTATTATGGAACAAGCGGTTGTCACTATTGATGATACAGTAATCCAGCTATTAATTACCAATATTGGTAAAGCCACAATTAAAGTATCTAAAGCAGATAAAGTCTTAAAAAACATTCCTGCAAAACTGCGTAAAGACAAACAAGTTATTGCTTTAAAAGACAATAAAACATACTTATCTAAACAATACAGTCGTACACGTTTATCGTTAGAAAATGCAATGGTTAATCAGGACCAATTTACAGCACTTGAGATTAGTAATATGATGCAACATCCTATAGTAAAAGCGATGTTAACTAAATTAGTACTAATTGTCCCAGAGAAAAAAATCACAGGGTTTTACAATAATGGTAGCCTGACAGACGCGACCGGAACGCAACATACTTTAGCAGAAGACGACGTATTACTTATTGCTCACGCCTGGCATTTATACCAAGCAGTACAATGGGACCTTTATCAAGAATACTTATTTGCAGCGCGTATCACACAACCATTTAAGCAAGTGTTTAGAGAACTGTATGTTATGACTGCAGATGAGCGTGAACATAGTAACCGATCAGAACGCTATCAAGGTCACCAGATACAACCTAAAAAAACCGTAGCACTTTTAAGAAGTCGTGGTTGGACTGTAAGCATGGAAGATGGTTTACAAAAAGTATATCACAAACATGGGTTTATTGCCACAATGTACGCTATGGCAGACTGGTACTCGCCTTCAGATGCCGAAGCACCAACTCTGGAAGACATCTGTTTTCAATCCATAGATAACTACAACCGTATTCCGTTAACAGAAATTCCGGAGGTCATCTTCAGCGAAGTCATGCGTGATATTGACCTAGTTGTAAGCGTCGCTCATGTTGGTGGTGTGGATCCAGAAGCCAGTCATAGTACCATGCAAATGCGTGCTGCTTTAGCTTTGGCTTCTGCAAAACTATTCAAACTAAAAAACATTACAGTAAAACAGCGTCATATCTTTATCAAAGGGACTTTGGGTGACTATAGCATCCATTTAGGAAGCGGACAAGTCAGCAAAAACGGACTGTCACTATCCATAATTCCAGTACATAGTCAACATAGAGGACGTTTATTTTTACCGTTTGTTGACGACGACCCAAAATCTGCCGAAATTGTTTCTAAAATGAAATTACTGTCCGAGGATAATACCATCCAAGATCCAACTATTTTAGCACAAATAAATAGCTAACTTTAAATTATTAGGGCGTTACCTCGCTTAGGCGAGGTCAGGCTTTCTGTTGCAAGTCCTCGTGCTATCGCACTGTGGGCTTTCCACGACAATCCTTAACGCAAAAAAATCAGCATAAAATGATATTCACGTTACAATTAAAAAGATTAGGCAAAAAAAAGTAAAGGAAGTCCCTTTTACTTTAAATCAAACGCCAAAAAACTTAGAAGCATTACTAATTGCATGTGTTAAAAACCAAGTCGATACCTTTAACACAAAACGTACTGCAGTAAATGTCATTGGTTTTTTAACACCTACTCAAATTGAAGAACAAGCACATAGCGGTAAAATAGATTTTGGAGACATAAGCAACACTAATTTAGCCAACCAACAACAAGCTATAAATAATGTACTACTGGCATTTAAAGACGGGTTATTTGTTGTTTTTGTAGATGACAATGAAATAACTGACTTACAAACACCTTTACAATTATCCTCTGACAGCGTCATAGCTTTTATAAGATTAACATTTTTAGTTGGTACTTATTGGTAGCATTTGTTTTTGATGTAGATGTTACGTTTTCAAAACTAAAATCAAGACTGTTTTTTTTTAGCTTTCATAATACATAAACACCTAATTTTGCAAAAAAACAATTAGTACTATACTTTAGCATTTATTCAGGCCAATGATTAAAATTATAAAAGCAACTCCCGAAGACTCAAAGCTTATTGCAACTTTAGGCCAACAGACCTTTAGAGAGTCTCATGGACACAGTGCGCCAAAGGAAGATATTGACCGATTTATTTTAAACACCTATAATACAGACGCTATTTTTAAAGAGTTTGAAAACAAAAAAGCAGTATACCATTTACTATATTATGATAACCAATTGGCTGGATTTTCTAAAATACAATTAGAAATGCCTAACGCTAATTTAAGTGATAAAAACATTACTAAATTAGACCGAATTTATCTTTTAGATGCTTTTCAAGGTAAACAGTTAGGTGTAACATTATTGGATTTTAATATCGCACTATCAAAGCAACATAACCAAAACGGATTGTGGCTTGTGGTTTGGGGAGAAAATAAAAAGGCCATTCAGTTTTACAACAAAAAGGGATTTAAAATAGTTGGAGCTTATGATTTTAATATTTCAAAAACACATAGCAACCCTAATCACGTTATGTTTTTAGAGTATTAAGACCCTATTTTTAAACTATATTTAAAAGGTGTTTACAAGCGTATTCACCTTTTTTTATGCTCAAAAAGTAAACCATTAAATCTATAAATGGCTGAATCCCGTGATATAAAAAACACTGTTGGATTATAAATTTGTAGTAAATAATTAAACAAATAGTATTATGAGCAAAGCCATTCATGGAAAAGAAAATCCTCAAGAAGCAGTTAAAAAAATCATTGCGCAAACAAAGCAAAGTGATCAAAAAATCTATCCTATTTTAAAACCTGGATCTTGGGTTGGTCTTAAAGCTGGTGCTTTAAATTCTAATTTAATAAACTCTGAAAACGGACCAAAAGTTGTTATTGGTTACGGTATAGATACGCCTGATAATTTTGTGTTTTTAACAAAAAAACATTTAGAGACAATGGATGGCCAACAAATTACACAACAAGCGTTTCAAAACTTAGAAAATTACAACACTGTGTTTGAATATTCTGAAACATTTGACAACAAAGTGGTTACCTCTAGTGGTAATGATTTTTCTAGCGAAAGAATCTTATCCGTTTCACATATGTTAAAAGCACATGAGTTGTTAGAAGCAGATGAGTTGTTGGTGTCATTGGCTAGGCGTACGTGTATGATGGCTATTTCTAGAAATGCAGATCAACAGCTGCTAAATAAATTTGTATACCTACATGAATACACCTGGAATGATGATAGCTTTGGAAATGCAGCTATCTCTGACATATTATTTATTGTGAAAGAAGGACGCATTACTGGACATATCCCATTATCTGAATAAAATAATTAACACCAAGTATTTACTGTTATTTAAACCTGATTAACAGTAAATACTTTTTTACAACTTAAAATTAAAAGATTTGAAATATTTAGACTTTAGCATAAATGGAAGAGTGCAAAATTTAATGGTTGATGTATTTGATGCCATAAGTAAATCCAACGCACCTCAACTTAAAATCAACGAGATTTTAGAAACCAGAAGTATCTTTGAGTTAGTTTTTGAAATTGTTAATTCTACAGGATTTTACAGTCAAGATGAAAATTTTAACTTGATTAAAGCCTTAAATATTGATACAGATAATAATGATTTTGAAGATGCTTTATATGCAACTTGGATTACAATGGGTAATAATTTAAATACATCAAAAACACAAGAAGAATTTAATGCTAAGTTTGCTTTATTTGTGCCTATTATCCTAAAAAAAATGGAAGCTATTAACCGTATTGCTGTTTAAATTATTCCTTATAAAATTTTAAAAATGAAGTAATAAATTAATTTACTTTTTAAACTAAAACTTAAAAAAAAGACCAATTACAAATCTGTAATTGGTCTTTTTTTTTAAAGCTTAAACTTGTTTTTTACTTAGGACTTAATTTATTAAGAATACGCCTTAATTAATTTATTTAAAGTCCATTTAGTTTTAAACAGACTACCATCATCATGACGAAAAATGTACAAAGTTTTACTATCATGTCTATCTATAAACAACAAATCTCCTTCTGTGTTACTACCAATAGTAATACTGCTTGACAACATTAACATAGACCAGTGTTTTCCTTTTTGATCATACATAGTTGGTCCCAAAATGGTTTTTAAAGTCTTTACATAAGCTTTTAAAGCACGTGCTTCGCTAACTTCTAGACCATCTATATTAGTTATTGCAATCATTTTTTCAAAACTATACAGCGTAAATGCTTCGTCTTGAATAGTGACTACTCTTGGTTGTACTGCAATAAATGCATTGTAGTTTTTATTAAATAAGTCGCTTGCTTTTTCTCTGGTTTCTATAATTAAATCTGTTTCCATTTGGTTTATTTTAAATCTTTGTTTTTTCTAATTCATTATTGGATATCACTATAATACTAATCACTAATCAAATCATATACATTGTCATTGTTAACCATTGATATTGGATATAAATCTTTATTTGAATACGTCATTTTTACATAATCAATGGTAGATTTTCTGATACCATAAATAAAATTGGTAGTTACTTTTCCAGCACCAATATGCATTGCATTTCCGTAGTTATTGTAGTCCGAACCAATTAACATGTAATTCTCATAATCCGTTTGATATTTAAATTTTAATTGGTAATCATGTCTCATGGATTGATGCTTTAAAGTAATTACGTTATTATTTAAAACGGTCAATTGTTTTTCTACAGAAGTATAAATAAAAGCATAAGTCAAATTACCTGTTTGGCTTTTAAGTTTGAAGGTTCCGTCTTTTTGTCCTTCAAAAATAGCAAGGGTTACACGTGTTGCATCAGCATAAGCATTGTGCTGAGTACCATTGGATAATAATACAGCGTAGTCATAAATATCATCTGTATTTAAATAGGCTTTAACTTTATTTAGCTTACCTCCTGTCCTAATAATCGTATAGCCTTCCGGAATAAAATGTTTTAAATGTTTAGGTTTTAAATCTTGCTTATCTTGGAATGCTAAAGTTATTTTTGAGGTTGTAGAATCTATAATATGGTCAGTACATGACGTCAAAAAAATTATAGTAATTAGTGTCATTAATTTGTGCATTGCTATAGATTTAAGGATAACTAAAATGATATAATAGGGTTAGAATTGATTAATACGATTTTCTACGGATTTTATAACCAAATCGATTGTATTCAATTTTTCAGTGTATTCTGCTTTAATAGTTAGTTGTGAAGCCTCAATAGCTTTGCTAGAATCATACTCCAGCTGCTCTATTTTCTCTTTTGTACTTAGTTGATTGTTTTGGGTTATTGGTTTAAATAAGGTAACAGTACCTTCATTAGACTTCTCCAAATCTTTTATTTTAATAGTTTTAATAGTACCCAATTGCGATAATGATAATGAATCTGATGCTACACGAGAATCATTCAGCGAAAGCGTAAATTTTACAGTAGATAAACTACGATACGCTACACCTTCCAATGGTTTTTGTGTCGCTACTTCTGTTACATTTTCCGTTGTTGGCATTGGTAGTTGTAAAGTTACAACATCGTTTAACGTCACGTGTTCTCCAAAAAGGTGATCTGGCGCAATAGTGTGATATATTTTATTGTCTTTAGTGGCAGACCAATGACCTTGTTTAACGTAGCGTTTTGAAGGATCAATAATGACCGTATATTTTAGCTTAGTTTTTTTTATGTAACGCTTTTCTTTATCGTCTTTTCTAGTCGATTGCTTTTTATATAAATGCAACAATTTTAGTGCGAACTCAGCTTCATCTTTTGTTGTAATTTTTGACATGTTATTCTTTATATTTAAAACTGAATTATACGCACCAACTTCAATATTAGAATCCGTTAAAAAGGATAATACATTATTACTTTTTACACTATTTGCAGAAACATAAATACTGTCTTTGGCTATACTATTTTGTGGCGTCTCACTTGTATTTACAAATAAAGTATTTGACACTTTTTGACCTATTATAAAATAGGTTTTGGACGTATCTGCTACCAACAATTGTGTAATCTTAATAGGATCTTCAATAGTTACTTTTGCGTTGTTATTTATAAATTGTGTGTTTCTTTCATGTTTATCCAACTTTGGCTCGTTTAGGGTATAAACAATCTCTATTTTTAAAAGGTCTTTAGATAAATGATAGGCTACCTCATCTCCTGTTAGCATAGAATAATCATTATGCATAACCGTATAACTTTTTTTACTGCAAGACGTACTTAAGACTAATAATAGTGCGAAAAAAAATAATTTATTTCTCATAAAAATAGCGTGTTTTAAACTGTTTATTGAAATAGATAATTGGTAATAATTGATGTGTTTATTAATACACGACAAAATTAGATTGTAGGATACTGAGCTGAATCACTGAAATTAATGATATCTAGAAATACTCAATTTTGGACGCTAAAATTTTTAGTGCGTTTTAAAACAAAAAAGCACGCTTTAATTAGTGTGTTATTTTATGATTGTTTTAAAAGTAATAAGGTGTTTACAATCCTTAACAAGTCCTTTTATCAGATTAAAATTTTTGCACTAATTATGTTTAAAAAATAAAAAATCACCCTTTTCAGTGATAAAAAAAACTAATGATAACCTCAACTTTGTTAAAACTAATTTTTCAACTAGTTGATAGCATTAAAACAGCAAAATTGCAAATAAAGCACTACATATAATGTCAGTAATTTTTAAAACAAAAATAGAAGCTACACTAACTAATAGCACTTTAAATCCAAATGAAACAAAAGCATTAGTGACTACTTTAGAGTTACTTAACTATCAAGATACGGAAACCTACATACAAGCAAAAAACAGCATATCCAACCAATCAACAACCTCTGTTTTTACAAACGTATTGGCTCAAAAACTATATTATCATCCTGAGGTTTATGCAGACCAAAATCAGGGATTAGAGTTTGTAGCCTCATGGTTTCCTTTGATAGATTATGGCTTTTATCCTGAAAAAAAAAGTAGTGATTTATTAGTTAATTTTTTAAAATTCAGCTTAAGCTTATTAACATCTAAAACGGTTAAGGAATCGCTTCAAACGCGTGTTTTTAATGTTATAAAATTACTTGTACAAAGTCCGTCGGACGCTTCAATTCCACTCTCAAAATTTTTATTAAATACAGCTTTTGATACCAGAGATTATTTAAGCTCAGACTTTATAATTCAGCAGTGTTTAAAACATGAGATATTAAATGGGCAATATTTTGTTAATCAAACCAATCAAGACTATACCTCACACACTTTTAAAATAAATCAGACGTTTGTTAATCATTTTTATTTAGGCGATTGGACACAATTAATAAGCAATATTCATCACCTCTTACCTATTGGTAAACCTTACTTACCTAATGCTTATAATATAATAGCACATTGGTTTACTGATGATTTAGCACAATTTTATGCTACTAATTTAGATTATGCAATACAAGCACTTCAAGCTATTAAAGAGCGTTATGCATTTATTGAAGATAAAAGTGACGCTTTATTAAATATAAAAACAAATGAGGGACTATATCCTCTACTCCATACATTAGCCAATAAAACATGGGATTCTGGTGATGTGATACTATTTAAACTTAACACTAAAAATTTAACGCAAACGCAATTGGACGCCTGCTATTTAAGATTGTTAGATTGGTTAACAGTAAATGAAAGCAGTAATTTTTACACCGAAACGTTTAAAGATTATGCTAAACCTTTTTTATTTGATAGTACTACTAAAGCACTACCAGTAGCATTCATTCCGTTTTGGTTTGAAAAGTGTCATCCTAAAACAGGAATTGAGACTCAAAAAACAGTTTACAATGACTTATTTCTTCATACATTAACTAAAAATCCAAAGTCCAAACTTCCTATTTTGCGATTAGATAATAGTGATTTTCAAATTACAGGAACGTATTTAATTACAACAGTATTTAAAATTGAAGATAATTTAAAAGAATGGCTGGCTCCTTTTGAAACAGCAGGTATAAATGATCCTTTAAACCAGTTTTTAATACTTATGTTTTATGATGCTCGCGAAGCGTTACTTACACTATATAATGAAGCTGATTGTGAGGTGTTACAATCTTTTGCTTTAGCATTAGCACACTCTGCAACAGAAGCTTCAGACACCATAAAAACAAAAAACCTACCCTTATTAGTTAGCATTTTAAGCTCATTATGCAAAACCTCTGGAAACTATACACGCGTAAACCAAATTTGGGCACTTAAAAACATTGATCATGTTATAAAAGATCAATGCAATTTGTTTGCGCAATCACATTACATAAATATAAAAGCACCTTTAAAACTTAATATCATTCAGTCTTGGTATAACTTTTTAGGCGATTATTATTACAGTGTAACAACGGAAGCTGTTTGGGTAAGTCACATGCTAAAAACACAAGGATTACGCACTGGTATTTATTTTAATAGTCTTAAAGACGATGTCACTTTCTTTTTAAATAAAAGCATCAATCGTATGCTTCATTTTCATAAAAAAAGTAAACAGAAACAAGATAGTAATAGCGTTTTTACTACTATTACTACAGAGATTGAAACTTATCTAGCCGATTTTCTTCAAGAATTAAATCCAGACAAATTAAACCAACAAACGACCAAGTATATTTATAATTATAGTATTGATAAAAGTTATGGTTTTATAGATAATACTGCTTTAAACAAAACCATTACAAGTATTTACAACTTTCATTTTAAAGAAGAAGCAACAACAAACATCAATATCCTTAGAGAACAAGGTCTGCTAACAAAAATAGACGCAAAGGACATTCCGATAGACAATACTTTAATAACTAAAGCATTACATAATTTAGAACATTATAAAACCGAAGCTACTAATAACACTAAACTACTAGAGGTTTTAAGCACAAAAATAGTAGCTTTTAAATCTTGGCTAGCACAAGATACAACAGGATTACAAGCGCGATTTATACAAGCGCTTTACATGACTTTGTTGGACACCGATTTAGCACCAGAAACACCATTAGAACCTTACGGAAACCTTTGTAGACAATTGTTTATACAATTAGCAAAAGATTCTAACATGGCTATGACTTATGCTTTAGGATTAAAAGCTATGGCTAACTCCGGAGCTTATTCTGATCCATTAAAAACAACTTTATTACAAGTTGTAAACGACTTAAATGCTTAGACAATGACAGCAGACATAACACCACAAATACAACAACAATTAAATTTATCCGCTTTACTACTTAAAAAAGGCCATAATAACGCAAACCTTAACAGCTGGTCTGGTTTTGATAGTGAAGACCAAATGCAAATCAAACAAGCTAAAAGACTACTAAAGCTACATGGTATTGCATCTGGTTTGCATTTACGCAACAGCTTGCAACGTTACCAAAGCGGTCAAATGGTATCCAACACTTTTACTAAACTAGCAACAGAGCTTAGAATGGATACTTCCACGACGTTTGATGGTAAATATAATGCGTTAGAAAATCCAAAACTTAAACACAAATATAAAATGGTATGGACATATCGTTTTAGCTTAAAGGACCAACAATTTATTGGTTATGAACTAGCCTACTACATTTACCTAATGCGCTTAGCTACAGTTGTAGGTTATATAAACACTGACGAGTTAATTTTACGTATGGAAGATGCTAACGACACCATAAAAAAAACATTTTCTAGTTGGGGAGAATTTCATCGTAATGTGTGTTTGGGTGACGAATTTGTTTTAGGAGCAACTGAGCAGGACAACAGCAAATTTCCTGGAACAAAAACCCTTTGGGAACACTACCAACGCCTTAACGTACAACATGCCAATTGGTTTAAAACATGGAACTAATGACTAAAACAAGACAAGATCTAATACAACATATTGAGCGTGCAGAACAACTTTACGCAGCTAATCTTTACTCGCATTTATCATCGCATATTACTACAGTCCAAGAACATTTTGAACAGTTAAACGAAACAGATTACGCTAGATTTTATCGTATCGTTATGTTATACATTTGTGCTTTTGAAGACCTAAATATGCCTGTAATGGAGTCTTATTTGGAAGCTTTAGAAAGTCTAAACGAAGTCCAAGCTTCGGATTACGAATTACTTTGTAGTCATTACCAACACTGTCAGGAATCTGTATACAAAAAAGCAGTCGTCGCTTTTCCATATAATGATACATTACATCTTCATTATGCCTTAAAACTTAAACATGAAAAACGTTTTACTGATGCTATTTTAATTTTAAAATATATTTTAGAATGTTATCCCGCTTTAACCGAAGTTAGATTTTTATTACATGAAGTACAGTCGGAATACTTACAAATATTATGCGACACTGACGAAGCTGCAGATTATAAAGCTATTTTAGGTTTAGCATCTGCCACACATAATTTAGACATTTTAAAAGGCTTACAATTAGATGATCAATTAGATCAAGAAAGTCAAAGTTTAGTGCACATACAATTAGCCCTTTGGAATAATAAATCTGCAGAAATTGCCAAACTTTGGAAAAACGAATGGAAGTTATTAGACCTTACACCAAGCACTCGTTATTTATTAGCTGATTATGCTAAAACATTTATGCGTTATGACTTAGTTGCTCAAATGTTAAGAGCACCTAAAACACCTGATTTTCCAGAGGAAAACTTCAAAAATTTTGAGCAGTACAAAGCTTATATGCAAGGTTTAGCAGATTCTGGTTGGCAATTAGCACAACATCATTATTTACTAGTGGGTAATTCGGCTTATTACCACACAGGTAACGAAAAAATATTTAACATTTGTGTCACGCAAGGTTTAGCGCAAAACCCTAATAATCCTTTATTATTAGTACTTAAAGCCCACTATTTTTATGCCAAGGAAGACTACAATCAAACAGGTGCTGCTTATCACGAAGCCTTTAAAAATGGATTACGCTTAAGCGAATATCTTTTTTATCTTTTAGAAGTCAATAACCGCATAAAAAACTGGCAAGGTATTTTAAATATTGTAGAGCAATTTCATAAAGGACAAACGCCTACACTTAAAACCTTGTTTTTTCAAGCACAAGCCTTAGTTAATTTACAGCAACATGATGCAGCATTAAAGGTTATAAATGAAGCGCTTCAAGATTTTCCGCATCCTATGCATTCTTATGCTCCTTGGTTGTATAGTATGCGTATGGACTATCATAAAAAAAAATCAAAATTACACAGCCTTTTTAGAAGACTTAAATGAAGAGATTTACTTTTACAAAATAGGTGACAATGATTATTGTCAAACCATAAATAGTGGTGTTGAAGCCCTTCTAGAAAAAGGTGATTATCAAGAATGTTATAAGTACGCCATCTACAACCACGAACAAGATAAATTATACCCACATTTATATCCTGTATTGCATTGGCTATGTTTTTATGATTTTTTAATTACAAAACCAGACTATTTAGAGGATGTTACAACAGCAGATTTAGTTGAAACACCAACCTCATTTATTGATTACCGTAACAATGGATTTTTACATTGGATTTTAGGTGATAATAAATCAGGAGCCAATGCTTTATATGAAGCTTCTAAATTAGCATCAAACACAACGTATTATCTAAAGTTAGCCTTAGAATGTGCTAATGAAGGCTATGATGATTCACAAAGTCTTCAACTATCTAAAACTATTAAAAATCAATTTCCTGAGATTCGGGATTGGCATTTAGATTTAAATTACGCTGAGTTATTAAAAAAAGAAAAACATTATACAGCTGCATACAATGCCTATTGGGACCTAATACAAAGCTATTTAGAAGCCTCCTTTTTTGGTTTTCCTAAAGATGAATACAACCTTTTAGCACGTGCTTTAAAAGAATGTGCTTTAGGTATGGAAAATAAAAGTGAGTACCATAAGTATAATGCTATGCTTTTAAGCAAAGACCAACCCAACAAAAACCTTTTAAAAGAACAGCAAACCTATGCAGATCAGCACTATAAAGACGACTTGTTTTTAAGACATAATTTACTAGAAAGTAATAGCCTATTGGATATTGAAATGACAGAAGCAGAAAAAGATGAATTATTACAAATCAAATCATTAATAACAGCCTCTTATTTTGTCTAAACATCTTAAATTTACGTTTTTTATTACATGGCATTAAAAGCAAAACATACCTTAATAGCACTATTCCTTTTTTTAGGAATTAATACTTGGGTTATTGCTCAAACATCTGCTAATACACCATTAATTGACTCGTTATCCCAAACCTACGCACAAAACTTATATACCAATCCAATAGTTGCTAAAAAGGCAGCACAGGACTGGTTAAAGGAAAGTAAACGACTAAAAATAGATTTACAAACCATTAGAGCGCATTATGCTTTAGGTAATTTAGGTAATATTTCAGGAGATTATAAAAGTACTATTAAAGAAACAAAAGCAGCAATTACACTTTTAAAAGCGTTAAACATTACTAATGGTCTGGCTGCTTGCTATAACATTTTAGCCTTGGGCTATAAAAACCTTGGTGATTATCCCAATGCAATGGATAGTTTTATACAATGTTTAAGTTATGCTAAGGCAAATGATGATAAAGTACAAGAGGCCAATGCCTATCAAAATATAGCCACACTTTATGTGCTTCAAAAAGAATATAAAAAAGCAACCGAAAACTTAGATCGTGCAGCAAACTTATATCGTGCTTTAAAAGACGATGATGGTGTATTGGTAACCTTGTTTAACTTTGCTAATATTTTAAAAGAGCAAAACAAGTTTGACCAAGCCAGAAAGCACTATCAAACGGTACTTGGATATCGAGAAAAAGAAGGCAATAAAGCTGTTATTGCGTATATAAATATCAACCTTTCGCAAATGCTTGTGGAAGAAGGTAAATGTGAAGAAGCTGTTGTGGCTTTAAAAAAAACATTAACACAATTAAAAGCACTTAATTTTACGTCAGATATTGTAATTGTGCTAAACGACTTAGGTTTATGCGAAAGTAAATTAGGACATACAAAAGCAGCAATAAATTATTTTCAGGAAGCCTTAACTTTAGGAGAAGAACAATCTTTACTTAGCTACAAATCTGATATTTACAAAAACTTAGCACAATTATATCAAGACGAAGGTGATTATAAAAATGCATTAACTTTTTATCGAAAAGGAATCACTACAGTAGCAGAACAAAACGCTCTTGACAAAGAAAAATATGTTGTTAAAATACAAGAACGTTATGAGACACAACTAAAAGAAACACGAATTAAGTTATTAGAAAAAGAACAAAAATTAAGTGATGCCGAGTTACAAAAAGCCGAACTTACCTTAAAACGTCAACGTTTTGTTAGAAACGCATTTATTGCTGGTTTTGTGTTAGTTTTAATAACACTAATAGTTTTAAGGTTGTTGTATATACAGCGATTACGAGTACAGAAACAATTAAATCTTCAACAAGAGGAAAATGCAAAGCAGAAAATTAATCAAATGATTCAGGATCATAAATTATCTGTAATAGAGCGTTATCAGGAAGGTCAAGATGAAGAACGTGCTAGATTAGCAAGAGATATACACGATGGTATTGGAAGTGATTTAGCTGGTATAAAAATAGCTTTTGAACATTATGTTGAAAAACACAATACAGAACCACAAGCCAAACGTATTGGCACTGCTATAGAAAATGCTTGTATTGACATACGCAGTCTCTCTCATCAATTACATCCTTTATCGTTTTCTAAAATAGGGTTTACTAGTTTTTTAAACGATTTTGTCTCACAAATTACTAATAACACAACATTAGCTATTCAAACTTTTTTCTTTCCAGAAGAAGACATTGATAAACTACCTGAAGACCTTTTGGCAGATGCCTATCGCATTGTACAAGAGTTAGTAAATAACATTATTAAACACGCACAAGCAACACAAGCAGAAGTGCAATTGACTAAACATGAAGACTACCTAAACATTGTAATAAATGATAATGGCAAAGGGTTTAAAACCAATAAAAAACAAGGTATTGGGCTTCGTAATATAAAAGAACGTTTACAAAAAGTTAAGGGTTCAATCACTATTGATAGTAGTTCTGGAAACGGAACTTCAATTACCATAGACATTCCTATAAATTAAGACATTTTGAAAAAAACAAATATCATTATAGCAGACGACCATTTAATGTTTTTAGAAGGCATTAATACCATATTAAGTGACATGGAAGAGATTGGAGAAGTACATCTAGCTACCGAAGGAAAACAAGTGGTTAGATTACTTAAGCAGTTTGAAATTGGCTTAATTATTAGCGATATAAATATGCCTAAAATGGATGGTATTGAGTTGCTAACCGAAATAAAGAAAAAGCATAGTCACGTTAAAATTATCATGCTAAGTATGTTAGACAATCATAGAACAGTCCATAAAGTTATTCAAAAAGGAGCTGATGGATTTGTTCCAAAATTTACTAGTAAAGACGAATTACAAAAAGCGGTTAGAACTGTTTTAGGTGACGAACAATATTTTTCTGAAATTATCAAACAGCGTTATATGGAAAGTGTTTTTGAACGAAAAAAATATAAAAACATTGAATTATCACCTCGTGAAAAAGAAGTCTTAGCGCTTTTAGCTGAAGAATTAACGTCTAAAGAAATTTCGGAAAAACTTTTTATTTCTGTTAATACCGTAGAAACACATCGAAAAAACATCTTATTAAAAACGGGTTCTAAAACAACAACTGGTGCTGTAAAATATGCAATAGAATCTGGTTTATTTGATTAATTAATAATTAACAGCAATGTTACTTTACCAAGTTAAAACCCCTTCTGCTTGAAGCGTTTTTTTTATCAAAACAAGTTCTTCATCATAAGAGATTTTATCATTTTTTGATGTAATTAATTCGCCTTTATATATATGACCTGTTTCTAAATCAAAATAGGTTGCATAAACCCCTTTTAGCGGGTTTTGGTATTTTACTGTGCCTTCATTATTAACAGTTTTATCGCTAAGGTATTGGACACTAGCTGCTCTTGACAACGCATTTTTATCTAAATACACCTTTTTAGAATCATAAATCTCAAAGTTTGGTTGTGACTGCTCTAAATATTTAATAAGATCACGTTTAATTCTGGATTCTATAATATTAAAATTTGTTGCTTTATCTGATAACATAAAACAGGACATACTCCATTTGTTATCGTAAACCTCTAAAGGGACTTCAATAAACCCTTCTGGATGATTAGGTGTTTTTATAATTAAAGCAATATCAGAATAGATATCTAAATCTTCATAAAAATAATTTAAACGTGTAATAAACTTATTTAGCACCAATTGTAAGGCTTCAGATTCTAAATTAACGTCAGTGGTTAAATCAATACTATTGTTATTAAATACAATTAAAGAAAATTCAGTTTTAAAAATTCGTTTAATAGCTTGCCTTGTGTCGTAACGTTTAATTGCTTCTAAATAATAATCATTTATCGTTTTTTCATCCAAACCATTCATCGTTATTCCTCCATCCTCTAGTATTGTTTTTAAGTTTATATGACAATAAAATTCAATTTCAGGTTTATCTGCATTAAAAATATGGACACTAAACATATTTGGATTCATGTTTCCGCTGTTAAAAAAACGGTTTAAATCTTTAAAGTTAAGCTCACCTTTATATTCTCTGGTTAAATACTGCACTAAATTATTTGATGCTTGCCTTTTAGAAATACCTCCAACTAACCTGGTAAATCCTTTGGCTAATATTACTAGTACAAATAGGCATATACCTAGTATAATTACAATCCTCATCTTTTAATTTTTTAGAGTATAAAATTAGAGCTAATTAAAAGCTACCACCTCACGGAATTCCGTGAGTTTTAATATTCACTTAAATGAGGTGTAAAATTTATAAGCTCTTAAAATACCTTTGAATCATAAATAACACCTAAAACATTTACCATGGGATTAAAAGAAAAAAAAGCAGCAAAATCAATTGAAGACCAATATTTATCAGATTATCAAAAAGAGATTAACGACATTGTTGGTAAAGCCTTACCAATTAATATTAATTGGGATACTTTTGAAATGGATTATATAAAGTTTGTACCAAGCGTTTGTTTACAAAGACTTACAGATGGATTAAAAGAAGTTTGTAGTGATGATATGGGAAAAGAAGCAATACAAGAAAGCATTAACTCCATTGAAGTCTATTGTATACCTAACGAAGGTGCTGAAGACAAAAAATCTTTAACATTAGAAGCAGGCGTATTTGCATTAACCGCTTGTTGGGGAGGACACCATAGTGGATTTTTTACGGACTTAGTAATACGCGAGTTTTTAGAAAACAACTTATAAGCTAAATTATATTTTTGAAAAACTATAAAAAAAAGGAAAGCATAAAGCGCTTTCCTTTTTTTATACAGTCCATCTTAATTTAAAATTTAGATATAAAAAAAGCCTTTAAGGATGTAATATTAAAGGCTTTTTATCTGATTATTTTATTAGCTATTAATTAAGTGCCAAATCATTAAAGACAACACCTTTTAAATTAGCATTAAAATAAGTTTCGTTAATACTTGTATTATACTCACTAAAAGATTGACTACAACCTGTAGCAGTAGCTTTATCAAACTTTAATGACACTGCAGGTTGGTTGTTATCCTCAATAAAAATGGTTATACTACCAGACCAAGTTCCTGGTTGATTAGTAATCCAAGCTATAAACAAAGGATCTAAACCGTTTTTAATTCCGCCAGATAAATTAACCTCTACAGGTCTACTATCCTCCTCTTGATAATAATTTGTCGAAAAATTATAGTCACATTGGGTAAGCTCAAACTGTTTTGTAGTCGTGTTATCTTTTCTAATTATTAATTCTATTTTAATATTACTAGCGTTTTCCATAGTTAATGCATCTATTAAATTATTGTTATACACTTATGCTACAAAATTGAGGTATTTAGCAACAAATAAACTAACGGTATTCCGTGAAATTATAAATTAGTCATGCTAAAACTTGTTAATTAAACAAAAAAACAAGGTAATTGGACTACTAATTTTAGCATTAAATTCAATTGAAAAAAAGACAATAAAAAGTAAAGAAACCTCTTACTTTTTACCTATAAATTAGAATAATTTTATGATTTTACAGCAGCTAATTATAATATTTAGTTAACAAAAAGTGCATTTTATCGAAGATTTTTGCAAAAAATTACACTTTATCGATAAAAAAAGCATTTTGTAAATTACACATTTTCAACTAATTAGATTAAAAAGATGTATTTTGTCGTGTTTTTATGCATTTAAAAGAAGATTTTCGTAATATTTTTCCTAGTTTAGCGGTCTAATTATAAAATCCTTTATACCTCAAACCAACAACAATGAATAAAATTACATTACTTATTCTTATTACACTTACTTGTACGTTTTCTTTTTCACAAGAAAAACATTCTAGAATTAAAATCACAAATCCAGACGCTGCTACAAAACGTATTATTGCAACTGGAGGTATTGATTTAAATTGTGGAGCATCTCATGATCATGATAATTTAACTTTAGAGTTAGCAGATACTGAACTTGAAATATTATCTGAAAACAATATACAGTTTGAAGTCGTGATAGATGACTTAACAAAATTTTATGCGGATAGAATTAAAAATGACATTAATACTACAACCAGTAAACAAACTTATAACAACGATGCATCACAAGGTCAACTAAGAGCTTCTGTATCTAATATTATTAAAGACAATATTATACAATATACAGGGTGTGACGAATTTAATTGGGTAGAACCAACTAATTTTCATTTTGGATCAATGGGAAATTGCTTAACAATAAGCGAAGTATTAACCGAACTGGATAATATGAATTCCTATGATGCTACAAATAACTTAAATATAGTATCTGCTAGACAAGATGCATCATCTAATAATAAAAAAACTTGGGGTAATCCACAAAATACAATTACCAACAACGGATTAACTTATTCTGGACAAGGTACATCTAGATGGAACCCACAAACCATTAACTATATACGTATTACAGGTAACGAAAGCGCTACTGCTGAAGGTACAAAACCACAAATATTATTTACTTCTATGATACACTCTAGAGAAGTAAGTGCTTTAATGAATAACATATATTTTATGTGGTATTTAATTGAAAACTATAATACAAACGACGCGATTAAAGAGTTAGTTGATAATAACGAGTTATATTTTGTACCAGTAGTTAATCCTGACGGTTTACGTTGGAATCAACATTTAAGTCCAGGAGGAGGTGGAATGCAGCGTAAAAACTTAAGACCAAATACTGGAAGCACATCTAATTCGACTGCATTAAGAGGTGTAGATTTAAACCGAAACTTTGACTACTATTGGGACTATAACGATGTTGGATCTTCTGGATCTCCTACAAGTAATTTATATAGAGGTCCATCTGCTGCTTCTGAACCAGAGACACAAATTATGGTAGATTTTATTACTAACCGTAATTTTAAAACAGGTGTTTGGAATCACTCTTATGCTAATTCTGTTCCGCATCCATATGGTGGTGTACCAACTTTAAGTTCTGGTAGAGAAAATGAATTTTATAAATGGCATGAAGAAATGACTAGGTATAATAGATACCTTTATGGAGCAACTATTTTTTACGAATCTAATGGTTTACCAGATGATTGGATGATGGGTGGAGCTAACGATAATAATGGAAAAAATGGTTCTGGTCAAGCTATTTTAGCAACAACGCCTGAACATGGTGCAAACAGTTCTGGATTTTGGCCTAATAATGCAAACGTAAGATTAAATGCTGTAAACTCCATGCGTATTTCCTTAGCGACTGCTTATTATGGAGGTAAATATGCTAAGCTACACGATTTAACACAAAGTACAATTAACAATGCTATTGGTGATGATATTGTATTAGGTATTGAACGTATTGGACAAACAGCAAGTAATTTTACTGTAACTGTAACACCAATATCTTCTAATATTTCTAGTATAGCTTCTCCAGTAACAGAAGTAGGCATGTCTGTACTAGAACAAAGAAATGTTAGTTTTTCTTTAAATTTAAATACTGGAATTTCGCCAAACGAAAAAATTGTCTACAACGTTGCGTTATCAAACGATAATGGAGTTATTTATGAAGCTGAATACACAAAATACTATCAACCTACGATATTGTTTCAAAACAGTCCTGATACAGACGGATTAAATGGATGGACACAATCTGGAAGTTGGTCTATTACATCAAACTCTTATGATGGTAGTAGTGCAATAAGCACAGGGTCTTATCAGGCAAATGCTTCAAAATCTTTGACAACAACTAATAGCTTTGATTTTACAAATTCTAATGAAGTAATAATTCAGTTTTATTCAAAATGGGATATAGAAAGAAATTATGACTTTGCAGAAGTTTTAGCTTCACCAGATGGTGGATCAAATTGGATTTCGCTTTGCGGAAATTACACAAAACCAAACGCAACTAGTAACACAACTAGTCATGACAATAAAAGTAGTACTTATGCTAATTATCAAGCTAATAGTTCTGGACAGATATATGATGGTGACCGAATGGATAATTGGGTTATGGAAGAGTTTTCAATTGACAGTGATTATGCCTCAATTTTAAATTCTGACAATGTAAAAATCAGATTTAACTTCATGACTGACGCATTAAATGTTAATGAAAACTACTCCACAACTAATGATGGTTTTTTTATTGATGACTTTAAAATTATAGGCATCACTTATGCATGTGAACCTATTGTACCTAACAACGTAACTGTAACAAATATTACAACAGCTACTGCAGAAGTAAATTGGGATGAAGGCGTGTTAGCAACTTATGATTTACGTTACAGAGAAACAGGTTCTGGATCTGCTGGATGGACAACCATTACAGATATTACTACAAATACGTATACTATTTATGGCTTAGATGAGGCTACAGATTATGATGTTAGAGTAAGAACAAAGTGTACTTCTAGTAATTCTAGTTACAGTGCAATAACTAATTTTACAACAACTACCTCAGCGCCTTGTACAGGAACAGCAATTGCGACCTTCCCCTATTTTGAAAGTTTTGAGAATACATTAGGTGTTTGGACAGATCAAACCTCACCTACTGACGACTTTGATTGGACAATGAAACAGCAAGAAGGCGATGGTAATTCTACACCATCAACAGGCACTGGACCTTCTGTAGCATCAGATGGTACTTACTTTATTTATATTGAAGCATCAGACCCTAACTTTCCTAGCAAAACAGCTAGTTTATTAAGTCCATGTATTGATTTTTCTGACAGAGAAAATGCATCTTTCAATTTTGATTACCACATGTTTGGAGACTTTATTGGCGTATTAACAGTAGATGTAAGTACAGATAATGGTGCAAACTATGTTACTTTAAGTGATTATACACTTTCTGGAAGTCAACAAGCTAGCCATACAGAGGCTTGGAAAACTCAAACTGTTGATTTATCATCTTTTGATGGTCAGGTTATTAAATTAAGGTTAAGTGCTACAACTAGCTCTAACGCAGTTGATGGATGGTCTGGAGACATTGCAATTGATAAATTAGGTATTACCTCTGATTTAGCGACTTCTGCTCCACCTGTGGCTAATTGTCAAAATATAAATGTACAATTGGACGCTACCGGAAACGCATCAATAACAGCATCTCAAATAGATAATGGATCAACAGACGATGTTGCCATTACAAACTATAGTATTGATATAGACACGTTTGATTGTTCTAATGTTGGTACGCCTATTACAGTAACATTAACTGTGGAAGATGCAGATGGTCAAACTGATACCTGTACAGCTACTATAACTGTATTAGATCAAATTAAGCCTGTATTTGCCAATGTACCAGAAAATATTGCATTGACTTGTGGCGCTAATAATCCAACTTGGACAGATCCAACAGTTACGGATAATTGTGATACTTCATTAACAGCTAACAGAACAGATACTACTGGATTAAATAGTGGAGATACTTTTCCTAACGGAATAACAACAATTAGTTACAACGTAACTGATAGTTCTGGTAATACTGAAACAGCTTCTTTTACCGTAAATATTATTGAAGATTTAACTAATCCTGTTGCCATAACACAAAATATAAATGTGCAATTAGATCAAGACGGAAATGCAACCATTACTCCTGCTGATGTTAATAATGGATCAACAGATAATTGTGCAATTGCATCTTACAGTCTATCACAAACCAGTTTTGATTGCTCTAATATTGGGGAAAACACAGTCACACTTACCGTTACAGACACAAATGCTAATATAGATACAGCAACTGCAACCGTTACTATATTACAACAAGATGCTCCAACAACTGCTTGTTATGAAACAGCAACTTACAACTCTAGTACTTGTACTTGGGTTGTTACAGGAACACCTCCAGAACCTGTAATTACCAATGTTGCTATTTGCTCAAACGAAACCTACACATGGTCAGTAAACAGTGTAACATATAATGGTGCAGATGGAGATACATCTGTTACAGTAACTGGTTCTGGATGTGATGCAGATCAAACTTTAAACATCACTGTAACAACTGCTACTAACACATATTATGCAGATAATGATGCAGATGGTTTTGGAGACGCTAGTAATTCAATATTAACATGTACGCAGCCTATTGGTTATGTAACGGATAACACAGATTGTGATGATACTAATGACACTGTATATCCTGGAGCAACCGAAATCCCACAAAACGGAATTGATGAGGACTGTAATGGATCTGACGAAACCGAAACTTTAGGAGTTACTGAATTTGAAAATGAGAACATTGTTATTAGTCCAAACCCTTTTAATGCTTTTATAGACATTAAACTACCAATACGCCTAAATAACGACACCATATCCGTTTCAATATTTGATTTAAATGGTAGAGTGATATACAATAAGGTAACGCAACCTATTAATGGAAAGATTAGACTAAATCAGTTAGAAAGCTTAGAACAAGCACCTTACTTTTTACGTATTTCAGATTCTAAAAACACATTTGTTCAAACTCAAAAACTAATTAAATTTTAACCAACAACAACCTACAAGCAAGCAATAAATAGCCTGAAAACGGTCTAAAGTAAGAAACGATCCATTCGTCGACAGTTAATTGCTTTCTAACTAAAGTTAACCTATTTAGTGCTTGCTTAAATTTAATTTTACATCATATTAACAAAAAAAGATTCCCCTCAAATCGACCTTTTAAACTATGAAAAACATTACCCTCAACAAAACCCTACTAATTCTTTTAGCATTATTAAGTAATGCTAATAACTATTCTGCAATTGGTCAAACCGAAACGACTTTAGGATTTTATGATTTTGAATCTGGAACTCAAGGTTGGACACAGTCCTCTCAAGCCTATAGAGCAACTAATACCTTTTATGCTTACGAAGGAAATACCAGTTTTTGGTTAAGAGATAATTTAGGTGACAACTCTTCAATGACTTCTCCATCTTTTTATGTTGGAGCTTACGACAAAATTGACTTTAAATTTTTCTTTACTACCTATAGTATGGAAAATGGCGAAGACTTTTTTATAGAATACAGCTCAGGAAGTTTCTTTGGAGGTGGCAGTTGGCAAACCGTTGCACGATTTGTTAGTGGTAGTGTTGCTAATAAAAATGGTGACTTTCAATCAGGTAACTCAACTATATTTTATAGTAAAACAGCAACCTTAATGGCTACTGATTTTAACTTTCCTTTATTTGGAACAGGTAGATTTAGAATAAGATGTGATGCAAGTGACACTAATGATTATTTAATGATAGATAACATTACAATTACTGGTACAACATTTAACACACCAACTACTGGACCTGGAGGTGTTGTAAGTAATTTAGACTTATGGTTAAAAGCAGATCAATTAGATGGTTCTAATTATGGTTTAGATGGTGCAAACGTTAGTAAATGGGTAGATAACGGAAAAGGGAACAATGCAGAAGTTGTAGTTGCAGGACAAGAACCAGTGTATAGAGACAATAGCGCTAAAAATTTAAATTTTAACCCTGTTATCGAGTTTGAAAATAACAATAATTCGTCTCAATCTGATATGACCTATATAAATAATAGAGACGAATTAAAAGGAACTGGAGGTTTTAGTACAAATGATGTTTTTGTAGTCTTAATGCCAGATCCAGAAATTACCACAAACATGAATCCTTTAGATACCTTTACTGGATCTGATCCATTAACAGATAGTTTTACTGAGGATGTTACAGGTTTTGGATATGGATCTTATACTGCAAGGGTTGTTAATGAGCGTCTTTCTTATTGTATTGGTACGACTAGTGAAACGCCATCAAACCCAACTGAAAATGGTTATGGATTATCCGATACAAATTCAGGGACAGATTACAATCAAATTCAAATAGTTAACGTTAGACAGAATGCAGCTAATAGTAACATGGAATTATATTTTAATGCCAAACAAGTTGGTAATCAAACTAATGACATATCTAGATATGCAACAATTAATAATGGTAGATATTGGTTAGGAAGAAGTCAATATTGGAACGGAAGTTTTGATGGTAGAATTGCTGAGGTTATTACTTACAATTCAAGAAAATCTGATAACAACCTTACACAAGAACGTAATAGAATACAGTCCTATTTAGGTATAAAATATGGAATTACATTAGGTGTTAACGGAATCTCTCAGGATTATGTTGATAGTCAAGGAAATGTAATTTGGGATCAATCTGCAAATAATGGATACAACTATGATATTGCTGGTATTGGACGTGACGATAGTGCTGAGTTAGACCAAAGACAATCAAGAAGTGTAAACTCGGAATTAGATGCTACAGGAGAAACTAGAGGATTAATTACTATGGGCTTAACGGACATTTACGACACAAATAGTTTAAATAAAGCGTCAAATCCTGTATCATTAAATAATCGTGAATACTTAACATGGGGAAACAATAATGCAGATCTAGATGCAGCTCCAGAAGTTATAAGTGTAGACATGAGTAGTGGTATACCAGGTTTATCAACATTAGTAAGCTTTTTAGGTATGCAACGTACTTGGAAAGTAGTAGAAAATGGTGGAGATATTGGTAAGGTAAAAGTTTCCATTCCGCAAAACGCGATTAGAAACATTTCTCCTCCAGGTAGTTACTACATGTTTATATCAGACACTCCTGTTTTTGACCCAACTGCAGATTATAGATTAATGACCATGAATGGTACAAACTTAGAGACTACATACGATTTTGATGGCACTAAATACATAACATTTGGATATGCATCACAAGTAGAAGTTATTAGATCTGTATATTTTAATGGTGCCAGTAACTATATTGACATGGAAGATAATTTGGATTTAAACCCATCTGCTTTTACAGTTTCTGCTTGGATAAAAAGAGATGCTGGAGATTCCGGAACTAAATCAATATTATCTAAACGTAATAGTGCTTTTAATGCAGGATATGATTTTCAGATTTTAAATAACAATCGTATAAGAATAGAATGGCAAAATGGTAGTAGACAGCGACTAACAAGTGCAACAAGAATTCCTGATAACGAATGGCATCATGTTGCAGCAATATATAATGGATCTAATGTAAAAATTTATATAGATGGTGTATTAGATAGATCTGCAAACAGGTCTGCTCCTATTGATACTGACGAGTCTTTTTTAATTGCTGCTGCTTCAAAAACATCTACGGATCAATTTTTTAGAGGAAATATTGATGAAATTAGAGTTTGGAGTACTAATCTAAGCGAAGGACAATTGCGCTATTTAATGAACCAAGAAATTGAAGAAAACGGTTCGTTTACAAGCGGAAAAATAGTACCTAATACAATAACAAATAATGAGGTAGCTTCATTACCATGGAGTAATTTAAAAGGATATTATCCAATGTCAATTTATACCTATACTAATACTAACGACGCTTCAGGGAATAATATACAAGGGGCTTTAAAAAACTTAAATACTGTTGATTTCCAAACAGCACCTTTACCATATACTACTACTACATCTGGTGATTGGGCAAATAATAACACATGGACTAATGGAAATACGTATTACATTCCTGGATCTACATCAATAGTAGATGCTGATGTTACTGTAGATTGGAATATTGTTGAAATAAGTCATGACGTAACTTTAAACAACAGCAACCTACCAGCTAATAACAATGATAACAGAACGGTATTAAGTTTAAATGTTATTAATAACACATTATCTGTAAATGGTGATAACGATTTAAATACAGGTAACGGAATAACAGTTTCTCACTATTTAAAATTAGACGGAAAAATAGATTTACAAGGTGAGTCGCAATTAATTCAATCTTTAAATAGTGATTTAGATCCATCAAGTACAGGATCGATAGAACGTGACCAACAAGGGACTAAAGATTTATTTACTTACAACTTCTGGTCTTCTCCAGTTGGTGTAACAAATAATAGTACTAATAACAATGCATATACTTTACCTCAGGTATTTAAAGATGGTACTGACCCTAATAATCCGGTTGATATAAACTTTATAACAAATAGTTATAATGGTACCGCAGGATCGCCAATCGGTATTGCAGATTATTGGATATGGAAATATTCTAACCAATCTGGAGCTTATGCAGACTGGCAACATGTTAGAAGCACAGGATCACTTTTAACAGGAGAAGGGTTTACTTTAAAAGGAGTTACAAATACTGGTAATGATTTGTCACAAGAACAAAACTATGTTTTTAACGGAAAACCAAACAATGGAGATATTAACCTACCTATTACTGCAGGAAACGAATATTTAGTTGGTAATCCATATGCATCAGCACTAGATGCGCATCAATTTATAATGGACAATGCGCCAACAATAGAAGGTGCTGGTAGTACAACCGGAACATTATACTTCTGGGAACATTGGGGAGGAGGATCTCACAATTTGGCAGATTACCAAGGTGGTTACGCTACTTATAATTTATCAGGATCTACTCCTGCTGCAAGCTATGGTACCAATGATCCATTAGTCGCTACAGGTGGTACACCTGTTAAATTACCAGGTCGCTATATTCCAGTGTCTCAAGGATTTTTTGTCAAAAGTGAAAACTCGGGTAACATTAGATTTAATAATGGACAACGTATTTTTGAAAAAGAAGGAGCTTCTTCAGTATTTGTAAGGTCTACTTCTGATGTTGCAACAACATCTAATAGTTACAATGCAGATGACAGATTAAAAATTAGATTAGGCTTTAATTCTGTTAACACTGTACACAGACAATTATTAGTCACAGAAGATACTAATGCTTCTACTGGATATGATTGGGGTTATGATGGTGAAGCCAAAACAGAGCAAATGGACGATATGTATTGGATGATTAGCGATAATAAATATACAATACAAGGTACTAATGTTATTGATTACGCAACTATTTTACCTCTAGGAATTCATGTTGATACTGATGGAATAAACACCATAACAATTGATGCTTTAGAAAATGTTCCAGATGACTTAGAAATTTATATCTATGACAACGTTACAAATACTTACCATGATCTTAGACAAAACGACGTCGCTTTAGACTTAGCAACAGGAGTGTATTTTGATAGATTTGATTTAAGGTTTAGTCAAGTATCTAACTCATTGTCTACAGAAGATTTTGAAATAGAAACTACAATCAATTATTACTATGCAAATGGGTCTAATACTATAGTAGTAAATAACCCTAAATTAGAAAATGTAAAAACAGTAAGTCTTTATAATATATTAGGACAAGAAATTGTTTCTTTTAATGATTTTGAATCTACAGATTTAATCGAATTAAAAACGAACAAAATAAGTACTGGTACTTACGTTTTAGAAGTAATTACAGAAAATGGTAAACTATCTAAAAAAGTTTTAATCGAATAATATAGCCCAAATCTACTTTATTCTTATTAACTAAAAAACCAAGACATCATGTCTTGGTTTTTTTTATTTCACCTTAATCTAAAAACATAATATTTTATACCCTTTTTTATGCTTTTAAACCCATAAATGATTCAACAAAATCTTCAAAAGTGTATTTCATCGGAAATATTTGTATTTTACCTAATAAAGCGATAGTTTTACCTCGAATTTTGAATTAGTCCCCAAACTAAACACATTCCTGCTTATGACAACCTTTACTTTTAAAGCTTTATTAGCTAACTTATTCAGTAAGAAACATATATTACTGATAAGTCTATTTACTTTATGTAATACGTTTGCTCAGACATCTATAGTACAAGTCTCTGTAAATTGGCCAAGTTGGTCCTCTGAAAACAGAGTTGAAATTTATAATCCTGGAGGCACTTTATTAGCTACTATTGATAATGGATATAACGGTAGTGCTAATAACTCATACAGTACTACATTAGATTTAGGCTGTATAGCAGATGGTATTAATTATTACGCAGTACTTTATGATACTTATAATGATGGTTGGAATGGAACGACATCTAATATAACCATTACATCTAGTGGTACCACTGTATTAACAAACTCAGGTAATGGAGCAACACCAGGAGGTGTTACTCAATTTTTCAATGTATCTGGAGGTTGTGCAACTAGTTGCTCTTCTATAGTAAGTAGTTTTCCTTATAACGAAGGGTTTGAATCTGGTTTAGGAAGTTGGACACAGGATACTAGTGAAAATTTAAATTGGACAAGAAACTCAACAGGAACACCATCTAGTAATACTGGACCTTCAAATGCTAATGGTGGAAATTGGTATTTATATACTGAAGCATCTAGCAATAACAACAGAACAGCAAACTTATTAAGTCCATGCTTTGATTTAACAGGAGCGACTTCTGCTCAATTTTCATTTTACCATCATATGTATGGTGCTAACATGGGAACCCTAAATGTAGATTTAAGTACAAATGGTGGTACAACATACCCAGTTAATCTTTGGTCACAAAGTAATCAAGTACAAACCAATAATGGATCTCCATGGGTTTTAGTTACAATAAACTTGACCGCTTATGTTGGGCAATCTATTAATATAAGATTTTCTGGAAACACAGGAAATGATTACAGAAGTGATATGGCTATTGATGATATTTCATTAACTGCGGTTACTACGCCTCTACCTGAAATTAATATTACAGGAAATGGTACAACAATTAATAGTGGAGATAATACACCTAGTACAACAGATGACACAGATTTTGGGTCTATTGATGTTGCTTCTGGTAGTAATACAAATATGTTTATTATTAACAACGATGGTACACTACCTTTATCATTAACAGGTGGATTACCTTATGTTAGTATAACTGGAGCAAATGCTTCGGATTTTACCTTAGCTAGTATTCCAACTACTCCAATTGCCTCAGGAAGTAATACAACTTTTAGCATCACCTTTGATCCTTCTTCAAATGGTTTAAGATCTGCAATAATTACTATTGCTAATGACGATTCCAATGAAAATCCTTATACTTTTTACGTTCAGGGTTATGGAAATACGCCTTTAGCACAAGGTCCTGGAGGTGTAACATCTAATCTTGAAACGTGGTTAAAAGCAAATGATGGAGCAGGACTTAGCGACAACCAACCATTAACAACTTGGTATGATCAAGCTAATACTAATCATGCCACAGTAAACATGGCTGGACAAGAACCTACGTACAGAGATCATCCTAGTTATAATGTTAACTTTAATGCTGTTGTAGATTTTGATAGTTCTTACAGCTTAGCTCCTACAGATAATGACTACTCTTTTGACAATACTAATGGAGACTTTTTAAAGAGTGATTCTGGTTTTTACACTCAGGATATGTTTGCTGTTGTTTTACCTGATAACAACATTAACACCTCTTTTGGAAACATGGACATTTTCTGTGGTGACGAAGATTTAGCAACAGATACAGAAGACGTTACAGGTTTTGGATATGGTCGTTATTCGGCTAGATTTACTAATGAGGTTTTTGCCTATTGCGTTGGACCAACAACTAATTCGGCTCCATATACAGGTTATGGTGTCGCAGATAATAATACGACTACAAATTATAATAATGTTGGTATTTTAAATGCTAGAAACAATACTGCTGCAACTAGACAAGAGTTGTTTTATAATGCTAATAATGTAGCAACAGTGCACAATGACGTTGCCGATTTTTCTAATGTTAATGATTCGCGTTATTGGATTGGAAGAAGCGAAGGTTATGAGGCTGCTACTAACGCTAGAATTGTAGAAATCATCTCTTTTTCTTCAAGAAAAAATGATGCTAACTTATTAGACGAACGTAATAAAATCCAATCCTATTTAGCTATCAAATATGGCGTTACCTTAGGTATTAATGGTACGTCTCAGGATTATGTAGATTCCAATGGAAACGTAATTTGGGATGTGTCTGCAAATTCTGGTTTTAATTATGATATTGCAGGAATTGGACGTGATGATGATTCGGATTTAATCCAAAAACAATCTAAAAGCGTTAACAACCCTAGCATTGTTGCTATATCATTAACTAACACAGCTTTAACAAACAACTTAAACTCTAGCTCATTTAGTACTGATAAAGAGTTTTTAGTTTGGGGTAATGATGGTCAAAACACCAATACTTCTGGTGCTTCTGTTACAGTAAGCTTAGGACCTGCTACTATTACAACTATTACAGATGTAATGAACAGAAAATGGAAAATTGTAGAAACTGCTGGAGATGATATTGGAACGGTCGAGGTATCTGTATTTGATACTGATTTAACCGGATTACCACCTTTAACAGGAAATGACGCTTATGTTATGCTTGTATCAGATGATGCTGGTTTTACAACTAACTTACAAACGGTATTTTTAGACCCAAGTAGTTTTAACGGTCAAGGCACTAGAGAAGGTACTTATGATTTTGATGGTACTAAATATTTTACTTTTGGTGTGGCACACGAAGAGGTTAAATCTAGACATTTAGGATTTGATGGTGTGGATAATTTTACTTTAGTAGGTAATAAAGTAGATTTAGCTGGTGACTTTACTGCTTCGGCTTGGGTAAAACCTGAAGGTTCTAACAACTTAGCTAGCGACAAAACAATAGTTGCAAAAAATGATGGTGTAGATGGTTACAAATTTTTCTTAACAGATAATAATACTGTAAGTTTTTCAATAGGAAACAATCCAACAGACCGAATAAATTCTATTACAACTTTACCAAACGATATTTGGCATCATGTAGCTGTAATTTACGATAACAACATTGCTAGTCTTTATATTGATGGAGTTTTAGATAATTCAAAAACCATTGTCAATCCAACACCTAATGGTGCCGAGTTTGCTATTGGTGCAATTTATATTGACAAATTAAATATTTTAGACTTTTTTAAAGGAGATATTGACGAAATCAGAATTTGGGACCAAGCATTAACATTGACTCAATTACGATATGTCATGAATCAAGAATTGCAAAAAGCAGGCACTGTTGTAAATGGTGTTGTAGTCCCAAATGCAATTACTAAAAATGATATTGAAGTTGTTGACTGGTCTAATCTAGAGGCTTATTACAACATGAATTCTTATATTGGAACGCATCTTAACGATGTCTCTGGTAATGGTAACAGAGGTAGTCTAACAGACCCTAATCAATTTACTTTAGAGTACCAATCCTCTCCTTTACCTTATAACACTTCAAGTGATGGTAGTTGGGATAATAACAGTACTTGGGTTAATGGAGCCGAGTTATATATGCCTGGAACAGCTAGTATTGTTGATCCTAGTGTAACTATAGATTGGAATATTGTTAAAACCAACCATAATTTAACATTAGATAACAACACGCTTCCTTCTGGAAATAATCAAAACAGAACAGTTTTAGGTTTGTTTGTAGAAAGTAATAAACTAACTGCCAATGGTGACACCAGTTTAAATCAAGGTAACGGTTTGACTATTACACACTATTTAAAATTAGATGGTAAGATAGATTTAGAAGGCGAATCACAATTAATCCAAACATTAAATAGTGATCTAGATGTTACAAGTTCAGGAACATTAGAGCGTGACCAACAAGGTACTCAGGATTTATACACCTATAACTATTGGTCGTCGCCTGTTGGAACTAGCAATGCAACTACAAATAATAACAGCTACACATTACCAACAATTTATAAAGATGGTACCAATCCTGCTGCTCCAACTAATATCAACTTTATTACTAATAGTTATAATGGTACTTCTGGAACACCAATTGGTATTGCAGATTATTGGATATGGAAATACGCTAACCAATCTGGTGCTTATGCTGATTGGCAACATGTAAGAAGTACAGGATCTTTACAAATTGGTGAAGGCTTTACAATGAAAGGTGTTACAAACACAAGCGGAAATGTAGCTTTAGAACAAAATTATGTGTTACAAGGAAAACCAAATAATGGTGATATAACTTTGCCTATAACTGCTTCAAACGAATATTTAATTGGTAATCCATATGCATCTGCAATAGATGCTCATCAATTTATTATGGATAATGCACCAACAATATTAGGAGCAGGAGGAACGACTGGTACATTATATTTTTGGGAACATTGGGGAGGAGGCTCTCATAATCTAGCAGATTATCAAGGTGGATATGCAACCTATAATTTATCGGGTGCAACTCCTGCTGCAAGTTATGGTACTAATGATCCTATGGTAGCAACAGGTGGTACACCTTCTAAACTTCCAGGTCGCTATATTCCGGTTGCACAAGGATTTTTTGTAAAAAGTGAAAATACAGGTACACTAAGATTTACTAATAACCAACGTGTTTTTGAAAAAGAAGGATCATCATCTGTGTTTGTTAGAATGTCTTCTGAAAACTCTGTAGCAGATAATTACAACTCTGACTCTAGATTAAAAATTAGATTAGGATTAAATTCTGTTAACGGAATACACAGACAATTGCTAGTAACTCAAGACAGTCATGCGACTCCAGGATATGATTGGGCGTATGATGGTGAGAAAAAAGACGCTCAAATGGATGATATGTATTGGACTATTGACAACAATAACTATATCATACAAGGGACAAATGTTATTGACCAAAACACGGTTTTACCAATAGATCTAATTACAGATGCAGCTGGTGATAATACACTTACCTTAGACGCTTTAGAAAACGTACCAAATAGCCTTGACATTTACTTACACGATGTTTTAAATGCTACTTATCATGATTTAAGACAAGGTGATTTTATAATTAATTTACCTGCAGGAGAACATAGTAACAGATTTGAATTGGTATTTAACAACCAACAAGAAAGTTTAAGTGTAGAGGATACTGAATTAGAGAACGACATTAACGTCTACTACTCTAACAGCTTACAACACATTGTTATTAATAACCCTAAGTTAAACACCATTACGTCTGTTAATTTGTACAATATTTTAGGACAGCACATCACTAACTTTAAGGATATAAATACACAAGATTATATAGAATTAAATTCTGGCGAGTTAAGTACTGGAAATTATATCATCAAATTAAAAACGAGCGAAGGTGAAATTTCAAAGAAAGTTTTAGTCGAATAAGTATTGCCCCAAATCATTTTATAATTCACTAAAAAGAAAAGCCGAAACATATGTTTCGGCTTTTTAATTTTATACTATTTAAGCATTAAGAATAATGACTATTACCAGAATAAAAAGTACTGACAAAATATAATTATAAACACTGTTATTTAAATCTTTAAACTTAATTTTTCCTAGATAAAACAACCATCTTATAGTTTGACCTGAAAATCTAAGAACAAAATCGATAATTATGTCTAAAGAAAAATCCAAGAAACAATTATTTCAACTTAGTAATTAGTACCTCTAAATTTACTTTATCCTGTTCCCCTGAAATCATATTTTTTAAAGTGAACTGATTATTTTTAAGTTCCTCCTCTCCTACTAAAACAACAAATGGTATGTTACGCTTATTAGCATAATTCATTTGCTTTTTCATTTTAGCACTATCAGGATACAACTCGGCATTTATATTATTTTCTCTTAAAGCTTTAATTGCTTTTAAGCTAAATAAGGATTCTTTATCACCAAAGTTAATAAACAATACTTCTGTAGATTTTGTAATAGTTTCTGGAAACAAACCTAATTCTTCTAAAACTAAATAAATACGATCTAATCCAAAACTAATGCCTACTCCACTTACATTTTTAAGACCAAATATTCCTGTTAAATCATCGTAACGACCTCCTCCACCAATAGATCCCATTGCTACACCTTCTGGTGCAGATACCTCAAAGATAGCTCCTGTGTAATAATTTAAACCTCTAGCTAAGGTTACATCTAACTGTAATTTAGCAGATTTTAAACCTAATGCAGTTATAGCCTCATTAATAAAACTTAACTCTTCTATTCCTTTTTGACCTTCTTCAGAGGTACTTAAAATAGATTTTAAACTCTCTATTTGCGACCCAAAATCACCTTTTAAAGTAAACAAAGGTTGAAGCTTAGCTATACCGTCTTCAGAAATACCTTTACCAAGCATTTCTTCTTTTACCTTATCCTCTCCTATTTTATCTAATTTATCTAAAGCAACGGTAAAATCGATTAACTTATCACTTGCTCCAATAACCTCAGCAATACCAGATAATATTTTACGATTGTTAATTTTAATTGTAGCACCTTCTAGCTTTAAAGCTGTAAAAACGTTGTCATACAACTGTACAAACTCTACTTCTTGCCATAAACTATCACTACCAACCACATCTGCATCACATTGATAAAACTCTCTAAAACGTCCTTTTTGTGGTCTATCAGCACGCCAAACAGGTTGCATTTGATAACGTTTAAACGGAAATTCTATTTCGTTTTGGTGTTGCACTACGTATCTAGCAAATGGCACTGTTAAGTCGTAACGTAATGCTTTTTCTGAGATTTTTGGTGTTATTTTTCCTGAATCCTTTAAAGCATATAATGGCTCGTCTACTTTTGATAAAAAGTCACCAGAATTCAAAATTTTAAAAATCAAACGATCACCTTCTTCTCCATATTTACCCATTAAGGTATCAGAATTTTCAAAACTTGGCGTCTCTATTGGCTGAAATCCAAAACGTTGAAATTGTGATTTTATGGTACTAAATATATAGTTACGTTTTGCAACTTCTTCTGGATTAAAATCTCTTGTTCCTTTTGGTATACTTGGTTTTTGTGCCATATATATTCCTTTTATTAAAAGGGTTTTATTTGTGTTACTTTAAACGTATTCTGTACTTATACAGAATAACAAAAATAGTGGTTTTAATTTATTTTTTAAACTACTGTTTTCAGGACTTGTTTAGTTAATTAACTTGTTCATGTACTCATACAATTCTCCTTTTGTAATAGCACTTCCTGATTGAATAAGCTTAAATTTATCTAAGTTTTTATCCTCAGAATAGTCTTTTTTACCTTGTGTAAAGGTTACTGTTTCGTCCATTAAATTTTCGCGCAACCAGTTAAAACCATCTGGTGTAGTTACATCTATTGGACCATCTATTTTGATACCTATGACGTGCATATGGTCGTCATTAAAAGTAAATAAATGTAAGTTGTGTGCAGATATTTGCTCCACATACTTTACTTGGTTTAAGACACCTTCCCAAACTAAATCACTAAAAACATCTAGCTCCTGTTCTGCTACTTCTGGTTTATCCTTTTTTAAGGTTTCCCACTCGTCTGCTGTAATGGTCTGTGTTGCTAAAAAGTTTATAAACTCTTTATGTAATTCTTCAAATTGTTCTTTTGTAAGTCTAGAATACTTCATTTTTTCTATTTCTTAATATTTAACGCTTTAGCGACCTCAAAAGGTCTGTCTGTTGCAAAAACATCTATTCCTTTGTCTTTCCATATGGTATATGGTACTTCTCCTTTAGCTTGAGCTTGTTTGTCTAAGTTACCTAAAGTTCCTAAAATAGTTTTAATACCATGAGATTGTACTGTTTTATAAAAGTCATTTGGTGATAACTTAGTACCTGTAAAGGCTAACATATTTTGAGTTGGTATGCTTGAATGTAATAACCAATCTAATTCTTTTTGATTTCTGGCAGAAACAGATAGTAATAAATTAGGTGCTAATTTATGTGCTTCTGTTGCTTGCTCCATATCATAAGTTATAATTATTGATACATCTTCTGCTTCTACTTGCTTTACTAATGCTACAATAGCATCAAAAGACACGCTTTTTTTCTTGTCTAAAGTTAACACAACATTGTTTTGTTTAGCCCATATTAAAACGTCTTTTAAAGCTGGAATTTTAAAAGTAGTCTCATTACCGTAATCATCTTGTAGATTAAAAGCCTGAAGCTCTTCAAATGTATATTTATTTAATCTATCTGTTCCAGTTGTTGTACGCTCTAATGTATTATCATGCATTAATACTAATACGTTGTCTCTAGTTTGTGCGACATCAATTTCATAAATAGCAGGTATACTATCATTAATATACTTTAAGGTTTCTAAACAGTTTTCTGGATAATATTTTAACCCTTTACCTCCTCTATGCACACTAATAATAACATCTTGGTCTGGTGTATATTTAAAAGCGTTAATTAAAGCCGAAGGTTTTGATGTTGGCGTTGTTACTGCTGTTTCATTTACAACCGTTACCTCTTGCTTATTATTCTTGCACGATATAAAGCTAATTACAATTAGTAAAAAATATAGTGGATTAATGGCTTGATTTCCGCGAAAGCGATTTAATAATTTCATTGAGTATTATTTTTTGTATTTTTTAGTGTAAAAAAAATGCGCTCCTATAAAGGAGCGCAAATTTAAAAAATATCTGTGACGTATGGACTAGAAAATGTATCTAACTCCAAATTGTGCTTGCCATCTTGATAAAAGACTTGTATCGTATGAAAAAGTTTCGGTTACACCTGTAAATGTATAGGTTGGTACTCCAGATGCATCTACATCTACACCAACTGGTTGTACAGATGTTGGTTGTTGTACTACTCCCCAATCACTATTTAATAAGTTACCTAAGTTTAAAATATCAACGCTAAATTGGATTGTATTATAATTATCACCACCAACGTTAAATTTATAGTCTTGTAATAATTTTAAATCCCATCGTCCTCTCCATGGTGCTAATGCTCCGTAACGCTCTACATAATCTCCACGACGATCACTTAAATAATCATCTTGTTGGATAAATGCTTCAAAAGCTTCTGCTTGTCCTGCTCCAGAAAATTGCATTTGCTGCAACTCTGAAGAAGTTGGAACATATAATAAATCATTTAAGTTAGACCCATCTCCATTTAAATCTCCACCATAGGTGTAGTTAAAACGTCCACCTTGTGCATATTCAAAAAATGTAGAGATTGTAGTAGCCCATTTGTCTTTACCATAAGTAAACTTTTTACTTGCTACACCAATAAAACGGTGTGTGTCTCCATATTTAGAGTAAGACAACACGTCGTTATTAGCATTACCAACTACTGGGTTAAATGCAAAAGCATCTCCAGTGATTTCTGCCTCGATTGAGTTAACGTCTTTTGAATTTAAATAGTTGTATGCTATAGTTGTATACAATCCATTATCAAATGTTTTTTGCGCTTTTGCTGTAAAATTCCAAACGCGTCCTTTATCTGAGTTTGTAAACACGTAAGCATTATTAATAATGTCTCCTGAGGTATAAATTGGTCTTGTATCTCCTGGAGCATTTAATGTTCCTGACGGATTACGAAGTCCCCAATTTTGAACATGCGCTCCATTAATATCTTTTGTGTAAGAGATATCTCCTGTTGCTATAATACCGTTTTCAAATCTGTAATCTGTACCAATATTTGTTCTCCATACTTGTGGAAATTTAAAATCAGGATCTACTACTTGGTAAAAGAATACTTCTGGATTAGTAATTTGGTTACCTAACCATACAAATGGTAAACGACCTGTAAATAATCCTGTTCCACCACGTACTTGAAAGCTGTTATCTCCTTTTACATCGTAATTAAAACCAACTCTTGGAGAAATTAATACTTTATTTGAAGGCATTTTAGTGTTATCTAAAAACACACCTTCTCCTGTATTTGGATTGATATACTCAATACCTGGAGAATAACAACATGCTCTGTCAATAACCTCTTGTGCTTTAGTAGAAGAATCAAAAAATAATGGTTTGTCAAATCTTACACCATAGGTTAATTTAAAGTTTTCTGTAACATTCCATTCATCTTGTAAATAAAATGCTAATTGTCCAACATTAGTTTCTGCTAGAGCAAATCCTCCTGCAACACCTTCTCCGTTTGCTTGTAAACTTGCATCTGCAGCAGCTGCTTCGTTAAATAAATTTTGTAATTGACCAGAATCCACAAAGTTTTGGAAATCATCCATTGTTGTGGTTGGGAAGAAAACACCTTGTGCACCATAAGCACCTAAATTAAAAGAGTTATCAAATTGAAATTTTTCATATGAAAAACCAACAGTATATGTATGATCACCTTCTACATAATTTAAATTATTAGAAAATTGAAACACCTTTTGGTCTAATCTATTATTAATTGAAAATGGCTCATGACCAGCAATTATATAGTTTGATCCACCATCTGTAATTGTAATCGTTGGTGCTGGCGAAGATAATGCGTCTCTAAAGTCATCAAAATGCGTATAACCCATTTGAAATTTATTAGTCACATTTCCTGATAAAGTAGAGTTTAACTCAACTTGTACTGACTGTATATTGTTATTAATCTCATAACCCGTATTTTCAAATTGTAGTGTATTAGTATTAGGACCTCTAAATCCTAATGCAGATGGATGGGCTGGCTTTTCTTTAGAGGCATTTAAAAAATTATAAATTACCGCTAAACGGTTATTATCATTAATATTCCAATCTAATTTAAATAACCCTTTAGTAGAGTTTGAGTCGTAATTAAATCCTTCAAATCTTCCTGGATCATATCCTAAATCCAATAATGCATTTTGTACAGTTAATAAGTCTTCTAATTCTACTCGACTTTCATTAATTGCACCTGTACCTCTATTTGGAGCAAATCCGTTTGTTCCTAAATCTGAACGCTCATCTTTTTCAAAGTTTGCAAAAAAGAATAATTTATTTTTAATTACTGGACCACCAATACTAATTCCGTATTGATTTTGCTCTAAATCTGATTGAAACACGTCTTCTCCTCTTATTTTACCACCAGTCATGTCTTCATTTCTTGTAAAACCATAAACTGTACCATGAAACTCATTAGTTCCACTTTTTGTTACTGCATTTACTGCAGCACCTGTAAATCCAGATAATGTCACATCGTAAGGCGCTAATGATACTTGTATTTGATCGATAGCATCTAAAGATATTGGTTGCGAGTCGGTTTGACCTCCAGGAGTTGCTGCATCTAATCCAAACGGATTATTAAATACTGCTCCATCCAGTGTAAAGTTGTTAAACTGGTCGTTTCTACCTCCAAAAGAGTTTCCTGATGATGAAGGCTCTAGCCTTGTAAAATCTGAAGCTGATCTAGAAATTGTTGGTAACGTAGTTAATTCACGTCGTCCAACACTTGTTTCTGCTCCTGTTCTATCACTTCCAAACGTTCCGGAAGACGATCCTGTAATTACGACCTCATCTAGCGATACTTCACTAGAACTCATAACCGCATCTAAATTTGTTGTTTTACCTAATGTTAAATATACATCAGAAAAAATTTGATCTTTAAAACCAACATAGGTTATAGATACTTTGTATGGTCCTCCAACCCTAAGGTTAAGTAAATTGTAACGACCATCCAAATTTGTAATTGCACCATACTTTGTTCCTGTTGGCTCATGGATAGCAACAACATTAGCTCCAAATAATGGCATATTAGCATCTTCTGTAATAAGTCCCTTAATATTAGCTGTGGTAACTTGCGCAAAACTTAATACTGTAAATAGCAATAAAGCTATAGTTAAATTTAGTTTTTTCATTGTGTTGTGTGTTTGTTAGACATTATGCGTGCATAATATTTAACAAAAATATAACAAAAAAAGCCACTCTAAATAGAGTGGCTTTAATATTATGATATAATTTATTAACGTATTGTTAACAAATCTAAGTTATGCTTGCGCTACAACTTCAAATTCTAAATCAACATTTACAGCTCTGTGTAAACGTACTGCTGCGTTATATTTACCTAAACGCTTAACTGTAGTTACAGAAATGTATTTTTTATCGATGTCTTGACCTTCTTTAGCTAATGCTTCAGCAACGTCAATGTTGTTTACAGATCCAAATAATTTGTCTCCTTGACCAACTTTAGCAGCGATTTTGATTTCTAAAGCTTTAATTGCTTCAGCCACTTTATTAGCTTCTTCAACTTCTTTAGACTCTTTGTAAGCACGTTGCTTTAAAGTTTCTTCTAATACTTTTTTAGCAGATTTTGTTGCTAAAACAGCATGACCTGTAGGGATTAAAAAGTTTCTACCATAACCGTTCTTAACCGTTACAACATCGTCTTTAAATCCTAAATTCTCAACGTCTTGTTTTAATATAAGTTCCATTGTTATGATATTTTTATTTTAATAAATCTGCTACGTATGGCATTAAAGCTAAGTGACGTGCTCTTTTTACAGCTACAGACACTTTTCTTTGATACTTTAATGACGTACCTGTTAAACGTCTTGGTAAAATTTTACCTTGAGCGTTAACAAATCCTAATAACCAATCTGCATCTTTGTAATCTACATACTTGATACCAGACTTTTTGAAACGACAATACTTTTTGTTTTTGTTAGTTTCAATATTTAAAGGAGTAAGATATCTAATTTCTCCTTCTTTTTTTCCTTTTGATTGTTGTTCTATACTTGACATAATTACGCTTTTTGTTTAAGTTTAACTCTTCTACGTTCCGCCCATGACACTGCATGTTTGTCCATAGTTACAGTTAAGTAACGCATAAAACGCTCATCACGTCTAAACTCTACTTCTAAAGGATTGATTACTTCTCCTTCTACTTGGTACTCAAATAAGTGATAAAATCCACTTTTTTTGTTTTGTATTGGGTAAGCTAACTTTTTAAGTCCCCAATCTTCTTTTGATACCATCTTTGCTCCTCTAGATACAAGAAATTCTTCGTATTTCTGTACTGTTTCCTTTATCTGTGTTTCAGATAAAACGGGATTTAAGATGAAAACAGTTTCATAATGATTCATAAAAATCTAATTTATTTGTGTTAAAAATGAGTGCAAAAATACTTCTTTTTATTTAATCCCACAAATAGTTTTTAATCTAAATTTAAACTTAATTTACAGCCAATTAAAAGTCTTAACTAAATGTTAAAAGTTACATTTTAGCGATGTTTTTTGGTTTTAATCCCTTTTTTTTGTACTATTGTCGATAACTTAACCTATAAAGAACATATACTATGATATTAAATTGTGTAGTAGTTGATGATTCAGCGATACAAAGACTTTCTATTGTAAAATTAATAGAGAATAATAATCATCTAAATTTAATTGCTGAATATAGCAGTGCTTTAGAGACTAAAAACGGTTTAAATACCCACAAAGTTGATCTTATCTTTTTAGATATTGAGATGCCTGTTTTAAATGGTTTTGAATTACTGGACGTACTTAACAATAAACCCCAAATTGTTTTTGTTACAGGTAAAACAGAATACGCTTTTAAGGCATTTAATTATGATGCGACTGATTATTTACAAAAACCTATTACTAGAGAACGTTTTAGTCAAGCTGTAGATAAAGCTGTAGAGCATCATAAATTAAAGTTAGATTATAACCAAGAAGAAGGAGAACATATCTTTGTTAAGAGTAATCTTAAAAAGCGTAAAGTTTATATTAGAGATATTAAATGGATTGAAGCACTTGGTGACTATGTAAAACTAGTTACTGAGGATACAAGCTTAGTGGTATTATCTACAATGAAAGCTTTTGAAAGCGAATTACCTGACGGTAAGTTTTTAAGAATCCATAAGTCTTACATTGTAAACCTTGACAAGGTTGATCGCTTTAACAGTAAAAATGTTGAAGTTGGTGCTTATGAAATCCCGTTAAGTAGAAATAAAAAAACACAATTAGTAGATGCTTTAAACAGTATCTAATCACAAAATAAAATGCCCTAAAAAAAACCTGCTTTTAAAAGCAGGTTTTTTTTATACCTAGTAGTTAATTAAACTTAATAGTTATCGACGTTAATAACAACTCTAACACCTTTAAAATTACCAATAGCCTCAAAACTAGTATGTACTTTTTTGATAGCTTCTTTAGTTTTACCTAAGGGCTGACCTTGCGGAATCTTTATTAAAATGTTTTTATGGTATTGGTTTCTTATTCTTGATATTGGCGGAAACTCTGGTCCTAAAACATTATGCTTAAACAACTGTGTTAATGCTTTTGCTAGCCAATCTCCTGACAAATCTACCTTATTATAATCCCTATGCTTAATCGTAATTTTAATTAATCTGTAAAATGGTGGGTATTTATAGTTATAACGTTCTTCCAGTTGCTCCTTATACATTCCAATATAATCATTGGTAGATACTTGTTGCAAAATTTTATGGTAAGGATTATACGTCTGGATTAATACTTTTCCTTGTTTTTGGGTACGTCCTGCTCTACCAGAAACTTGTAACATTAATTGAAAACTCCTTTCATGCGCTCTAAAATCCGGAAAGTTTAACATATTGTCAGCATTCATAATTCCTACCAACTTTACGTTTCTAAAATCAAGTCCTTTAGTTAACATTTGTGTACCAACTAAAACGTCAATTTCTTGCTGCTCAAACGCTGTAATAATTTTTTCGTAACCAAACTTACCTCTTGTAGTATCCAAATCCATACGACCTACTTTAAGATCTGGAAACAGCACTTTGACTTCGGTTTCTATTTGCTCTGTACCAAAACCTTTAGTATCTAAACCTGGTGTACCACACGCCATACATTTTAGCTGCATAGCACTATTATAACCACAATAATGGCAACGTAATTGTTTGCGGTATTGATGATACGTTAAACTAACATCACAGTTAGGGCATTGTGGCGAATGTCCACACGTATTACACTCTACAATTGGAGAATATCCTCTTCTATTTTGAAACAATATAATCTGATGTCCATCTGCAATAGCTTCAGTCATTTCTTCTATTAATCTATCAGAAAAATGACCTTTCATTTTTTTCCGTTTCTGCTTATCTTTAATATCTACAAGCTCGATATCAGGCAATTGCACATTATTGTATCGTCGATTTATTTCGACTAAACCGTATTTTTTTTCTTGTGCATTGTGATAGCTTTCAATACTTGGAGTTGCACTTCCTAGTAGTGTTTTTGCTTTAAATATTGAAGCTAAAACTACAGCGACATCTCTGGCATGATAACGTGGTGCTGGATCAAACTGCTTAAAGGAAGACTCATGCTCCTCATCGACGATAATTAAACCCAAATCGTTAAATGGTAAAAAAATGGACGATCGTGCTCCTAAAATTATTTTCGCTTTCGCGGAATTATTTAGCACCTGGTTATAAACCTCGACACGCTCATGAGCAGAATACTTGCTATGAAACACTGCAACTTGCTCTCCAAAGTAATTTTGAAGTCGTGTTACTAATTGAGTTGTTAATGCTATTTCTGGCAATAAATACAACACCTGTTGTCCTTTACTTATAACCGCTTCTATTAGTTTTACATATACTTCTGTTTTACCGGAAGATGTTATACCATGTAATAACACAACATTTTGTATTTGAAAACTGGTCTGAATTTCTTGCAATGCTTCAGTTTGATACTGATTTAATGCTTTTGAATCCTCTGTATCTTCACCATCATAAACGACGCGATCTGTTTGGATATGGTAATCCTCCAGAATATTTTTATCTATTAAAGCCTTTACGGTTGCAGATGACGCTTGACTTTCTGTAATCAAATCTGTTACTTTAACAGGTTTTTTGGTCTTTGCCGAAATAGAAAATAATGTAAGCACAACGTCACGTTGCTTTTTGGCTCGATTACTTAACGTTTCTAATAATTGATTTAAAGCGTCTTGAGAGCTGTATGCTTCTGTTAGCTTAACATACCTAACATATTTTGGTTTGTACTTATCGTAGATTTCTTCATTTAAAATAATGGCTTCTTTTTCTACTAATCGCTTAACAACAGGTAGCACATTTTTTTTATCCAAAATATTAGAAATATCCTGAATTTTAAGCGACGATTGATGCTGCAATGCTTCGTAAATCAAATACTCGTCGTCTTTTAAATCGTTCTCATTTAAATCTAAAGCATTGTTTTTACTTATTATAGTTTCGCTTTCAAGCAAAAAAGCATTTGGTAAAGCTGCGCGCATTACTTCGCCTTCTGTAGACATATAATATTTAGCAATCCAATGCCACAATTGTAATTGTGTTTGGGTTACAATGGGTTGTTCATCTAAAATTTGATGAATCTCTTTAGCCTCATATATAACAGGTGCTGTTTGATGTATTGCAGCGACAATACCTGTGTAAATTTTTGTTTTCCCAAAAGGGATAGACACACGCATACCAATAGTTAAAAACTCGCTTTCTGCTTGCGTGATACTATATGTAAAACGTTTTTCTAATGGTATTGGCAGTATGACATCTATAAAATGCAATGGTTAGGCTGTTGTGTTTAATTAATATATTATTGTATTCTTTCCCAATATTGTGTCGAGTAGAAAAAACCAATATAGCCTCTAACCTGAAGTTTTCCTTCATCTGTTACGATTAGTCTTAAATCGTACTCTTTACCATTTTGCGGATCTACGATAGTTCCGTTTTTAAAGTATTTACCATCTTTGGTCATACTTTTAATAATATCTAAACCTAAAATTGGCTTATTATAATCGTCACCTTTACACTTTACGCAAGGTAAGTCACGTCGATCTTTATTAAAAATCTCGATAATTTTACCAAAGACCTTTCCGTCTTTTTTGTAAATCTGAACAATAGACTTAGCCTCTCCAGTTTCGTCATCAATGGTTTTCCATTTACCTAAAATATCTTGTGCGTTTACTGAAAAACCAAAGATTAATACTATTACAATAATGATACTCTTTTTCATAATTAAAAACTTTTACGTAGTTGTTTTAAAGACATGTTTAACTCAAAACCCAATAACAAAATATTAGCATTAAGCCATAAATAAAATAATAAAATTAATAGTGCTCCAATTGATCCATATAACTCATTATACTGAGCAAAATTTTCAATATAAACACCAAATAAAAAGGAGGTTACTAAAATTAAAATGGTGGTAAATAATGCACCAATCGAGAAAAATTTAGACGACTTCCCTTCTGCTGTACCAAAATAGTACAACACTGCTGTTGCTATGTATACCATGACGACAAAAAATCCGTATTGTGCCAAAGTACTCCATATACTAACTTGCCTTTTGGCAATATAACCATGATTGGTTAAATTATCTATTACATAGATATTAAAATAACCTAAAACAGCAACGGTTATAATTAGTAAAAATGACAAAATTAACGCAATGCCTAATGCGTAAAAATACTGTTTAAACACATTGCGTGTTAATTGATCGTGATACGAGTTTTCAAACCCAGAAAACAAAGCATTAATACCATTAGCCATTAAAAAAATGGATAATAAAAATACGGATGATAATAATCCTCCATTTTGATTTCCGCCAATATTGTTAAATATATTATCCGAGAAAAAATCTGATGTGGTTGGCGGTAAAATAGACTCTAAAAACACCAAAAAATCTGTTTGAAAATCTTCTATTGGAATATAAGGAATAACAATAATTACAAATAACAAAAACGGAAATAACGCCATAAAAAAGCTATAAGCAATTGCACTTGCTCGTGCTGTTAAGGCTCCTCTAGCGATACCAATTATGTACAACTCTATTAAATCGTATAATGACAAACCCTCTAGTCCAGGCAGTTTAAACCTACCTAATAGCTTAACCAAAAGGTTAACCACAGGGATTTTACTAAGCTTTTCTTCTATTGCTTGAGACATTATTTAGATAAAATTATTGTACTGTTACAGGAAGTATTAATCAACTGCTTTTAAGCTTAAATCCATGTTATAAACCGAGTGCGTTAATGCACCAGAAGAGATAAAATCTACACCACATAAGGCATATTCTCTAATCGTTTTTTCATTAATACCACCAGAACTTTCTGTTAAACATTGATCACCAATTAATTTAACTGCTGTTTTAGTGTCTTCGTAATTAAAATTGTCTATCAAGATTCTGTAAACGCCATCCGATTTTAAAATCTCTTTAATTTCGTCTAAATCTCTAGCTTCTACAATTATCTTTAAATCACGATTGGTTTCTTTTAAATATTGCTTTGTTTTATCAATAGCTTTTGTAATGCCTCCTGCAAAATCTATATGATTATCCTTTAACATAATCATGTCATAAAGTGCAAATCTATGGTTTTCTCCTCCTCCAATTTTTACAGCCCATTTTTCAATAGCTCTAATACCTGGAGTAGTTTTACGTGTGTCTAAAACTTTAGTACCTGTGCCTTCTAACAAATCTACAAATTGTCTTGTTTTTGTTGCAATAGCACTCATACGTTGCATAGCATTTAATACTAAGCGTTCTGCCTTTAATATAGATTGTGATGCACCTGTAACATAAAATACAATATCACCATATTTCACTCTGCTTCCATCCTCAATCAAAGTCTCTACAACTAGGTTTGGATCTACATATTTAAATACTTGTTTAGCAAACTGGACACCAGCAATAATACCATCGTCTTTAACTAACAATTTTGCTTTACCTTCTGCAGTAGCAGGAATACAAGATAATGAGCTATGATCACCATCGCCAACATCTTCTCTAATCGCGTTGGTAATGATTAAATCTATTTCTTTATCAAATTGGGCTTGACTTATCATGTGTTTCTTATTTGATGTAAAAATAACAAATGCTTGTTGAATAATTATTTAAGAAACATTATTTTTGAAAATAAATCTATCACTATTGACCTTTAACAACTTACAAAACTAAGTTAGTAAGCCTCAAACCTAAATAATACAATTATGTTTAATCGTTCTACTTTTTTACTGCTATTAATTTTTCTTTTTTGCACTGCTATGCTTAGTCAAAACTCAGTTTACATTGATGAAGATTTTACAACAATGGATTCTATTAGCTATTATAAAAAATGTAAAGGGATTACAAAAAAATGTTTACAATACAAAACAGATAGTTTGACTGTAAACAAGCTTTCTCCAATGTATCGTTTTGGCAAATTAAAGGTTGATGAATACGATCAAATTAAAACCTTAATACAATCCAAGTCTAATAACACTAAGGAAAACAAATATATTGTTATAAAATATTATGATTCGATTTTTGGATTTGAAAGAGCAGAGAAAATTCATGCTAAACACAAAATAACAGAGTCTTTTAAAAGAAGTTCAGGCAAAGTTTATGTAAGACAAGTAAAAAGTCATCCGTTTAATGAAGACATATTTAAAGAAGAAAGAGCCGATTGGCAAAAAAGAAGAGAAAAATGTATTGAAAAATACGAAAAACGCTATCCATTAGATTTTGTTCATATGTACAAAACTGAAGAAAACGCTTTAAGTACTTACGTGGATTTTGAATGGATTAAAGATCAAGGTGCTTTTAAAAACAAGTTTTTTGACGTTCAGAATAATTATAACCTACTAATAATTAAATCTGATGGCGAATACTTTTTAAGTGGTGGACATCTGACAAATAGTAGATTTGAAAAACTACTTAAAACAGACGATTGGACAAAATTTAAAGCCGACCTTGAAGCGTCTAACACTAAAAATTTTACCGAAGGAAAAGGTATATTTAGTAAATATGAATTTTACCATAACAGCAAACACTGCTTTTAGTAATACATCAAACTAATTCTAAAATTAACATATGACTATCAAACTGCTTGCTATAGGCAAAACAGACAATAAACAACTACAACAGTTAATTGATGATTATACAAAGCGATTAGGCTTTTATATAGGTTTTGATTTAGAAATTATACCAGACTTAAAAAAAGTAAAAAACCTTAGCGAAGACCAACAAAAACAAAAAGAAGGCGAACTAATTTTAAGCAAACTTAAACCTACAGATATTTTAATATTACTAGACGAAAATGGCAAACAATTTGACAGCGTTGGTTTTGCAGATTATTTACAAAAACATATGAATTCTGGAGCAAAACAAATAGTATTCGTAATTGGTGGTCCTTATGGATTTAGCCCAGAAGTTTATGCCAAAGCACAAGGAAAAATATCGCTATCTAAAATGACATTTTCTCATCAAATGGTACGTCTATTTGTAATCGAGCAATTATATCGTGGCTTTACCATTTTAAGGAACGAACCATACCATCATAGGTAAATAAATTTAAATTAATAATCAAAAATTATATACATGCAACTTGTTTTTGCTACTAATAATCTAAATAAAGTTAAAGAAGTCCAAGCTTTAATTCCTGCGCACATAAAACTACTTACCCTAAAAGATATTGGATGCTTTGAGGATGTACCAGAAACCCAACCAGATATCAAGGGTAATGCTATACAAAAGGCAGAATATATAAAACAAAACTATGGTTATGATTGCTTTGCAGATGACACAGGATTAGAAGTAGATGCGTTAAATGGACAACCTGGTGTTTTTAGTGCCAGATACGCTGGACCACAACGCAACGACAGTGATAATATGGATTTATTATTAAACAATCTTAAAGATAAAAATAATAGAAACGCACAATTTAAAACAGTCATTGCGTTACACATAAATAACAAACTAGACACGTTTACTGGTATTTGTAAAGGCGAAATAACTACAGTTAAGCATGGAGAAAAAGGCTTTGGTTACGATCCAATTTTTAAACCAAATGGATACACATACACTTTTGCCGAAATGGAATTAACAGAAAAAAACAGCATTGGACATCGTGGTAAAGCAGTACAATTATTAGTCAATTTTCTTAATAATCTTTAAATAGGTTACAAGATTTAAAAAATTGAATTCAATTAAGCCAATAATTATCTTTTCAAGGTTAATTTCACTACTGTTTGCAATTCATTTATCATAGTCATAATAACACTTACGCCTTTTATTTACAGCACTTGCAGAGGATAAAATAATAAAAATTGAATATCAGAAATAAAAACGTACCTTTGCACCTTGAAAAACCCAAGAGGGTTATTTTATTCCTCAGAGAGAGGATGTGTTATTAGAAGTTTAGGTTAAGTATATTCAATGCGCTTCTATTTGTAACACCAAACAGATTGACATTGAAATACATACTATAAAAGAATGAGCACATTCCAAGATTTAGGTCTAAACGAAGATCTATTAAAAGGTATTGCAGATTTAGGTTTTGAAACACCATCTGAAGTACAAGAAAAAGCAATCCCAATTTTATTAAACCAAGAAACAGATTTAGTAGCCTTAGCGCAAACTGGAACTGGTAAAACTGCAGCATTTGGTTTTCCAATGTTACAAAAAATTGATGTAGACAGCCGTACTACACAAGGGTTGATATTATCTCCAACTCGTGAGCTATGTTTACAAATTGCTAACGAGATGAAAGCCTACGGAAAACACCTTAAAGGGTTAAACGTTGTTGCTATTTATGGAGGATCAAGCATTACTGATCAAGCAAGAGAAGTAAAAAGAGGTGCACAAATTATTGTAGCAACTCCTGGTCGTATGAAAGATATGATCAACCGTCGTTTAGTAGATATTACTAAAATTCAATATTCTGTTTTAGACGAAGCAGATGAGATGCTAAACATGGGTTTTAAAGAAGATATTACAGATATTCTAGCTGGTACTCCTGAAGACAAAAACACGTGGTTATTCTCTGCAACTATGCCAAAAGAAGTGGCAAGTATTGCAAGAGATTTTATGAACAGCCCACAAGAAATTACTGTTGGTCATAAAAACCAAAGTACAGATAACGTATCGCACGAATACTATTTAGTAAATGCACGTGATCGCTACCAAGCTTTAAAACGTTTAGCAGATGCTAATCCAGATATTTTTTCAGTTATATTTTGTAGAACAAAACGTGATACTCAAAAAGTAGCAGAAAACTTAATCGAAGATGGTTATAGTGCTGGAGCATTACATGGTGATTTATCACAAAACCAACGTGACATTGTCATGAAACAATTTAGATCTCGTCAAATCCAAATGCTTGTTGCAACAGACGTTGCTGCACGTGGTATTGATGTAGATGATATTACACACGTAATTAACTACCAATTAAGTGACGAAATAGAAACTTACACACACCGTTCTGGTCGTACAGGTCGTGCAGGTAAAACTGGTGTATCAATGGTAATTGTTTCAAAAAGTGAAGTACGTCGTTTAAAAAGTATCGAACGTATTATCAATCAAAAATTTGAATTAAAAGAAATTCCTAACGGAATGGAAATTTGCGAAGTACAATTAATGTCTTTAGCAAACAAAATACATAACACAGAAATTAATCACGAAATTGACAAGTATTTAGAGGACATCAACACGTTGTTTGCTGATACGTCTAAAGAAGAGTTAATTAAAAAATTCTTTTCTGTAGAGTTTACACGTTTCTTTAATTACTATCAAAAATCTAAAAACCTAAACGTTACAGCTGGAGACTCTGGACGTGATGGTGGTCGTGAAGGAAGATCACAATCCTCTGGAAGTGCTGCACGTTACTTTATTAACGTTGGAGAAAAAGATGGTTATGACTGGATGAAATTAAAAGATTTCTTAAAAGAAGTTTTAGATCTAGGTCGTGATGATGTATTTAAAGTTGATGTTAAAGAAACATTCTCTTTCTTTAATACTGAAAAAGAACACCAAGAAAAAGTCTTAGCATTTTTTACAGACTACAAGGACAACGGACGTTTTGTTAATGTAGAAGTTACAGAAGACAGAGGCGGAAGTCGTGGTGGTCGTGATAGAAACCGTGGAGGTGGCGGAAGACGTCGCGATGGTGGAAGTGGTGGCGGAAGACGTCGTGACGATAAACCAAGAGGAGAAAGACGATCGTCTAGAAGAAGCGATGACAGTTCTGGTAACAGAAGTGACAGACGCAGAAGTAGCGATAGTAGTTCTGAGAGATCTAGTCGTTCTAACAGAGATAAATCAGAGTTTAAAACCTCGCACTCTAGACCTACACGCTCTAGACGTAAAGATTAATACAACCTACTAGTTAACTTAAAATTAAACCTTTTTGTTAATATTTAGTCAAAAATAAAAGAAGACGCTATTTATAGCGTTTTCTTTGTTATTTTTATAACTGAAATTTCATACATGAAGTACTACTTATTTATTTTACTAGTTGGTTTAAGCACAACTTTTGGTTTTTCTCAAACTAAAAAAGAAAACACAAAAGCAGTAACTTCTATCAAAAAAAGTATTGACTCTACTGCTGCAAAAGCAGAATCTACTGTCAAAGGTATCATTATTGATGCCACTTCAAGACAACCCTTAGAAAACGTAAACATTGTTAATCTAAATCAAGTTATAGGTACAGCTACAAATGATAAAGGTGAATTTGAATTGCGTGCACAAGCAAATGATACCCTTCACCTATCCTATTTAGGTTTTAAATCCATTAAAGTTAAAGTAACCAATGACTGGGTTGATCAAATCGAAAAATCTACTATTACATTAACAGAGTTAGCTTTAGCTCTAGAAGAAGTTGTTGTTACTGGATTAAAGTTAACAGGTTATTTAGAAGTAGACATTAAGCAAGTAAATATAAACACAAATTATAGATATAGTATTTCGGGTCTTTCTAATGGTTATGAAGCCGGAAAAAAGCAACCTAGTGCTGTAACTAAGGTTTTAGGATCAATATTTAATCCGCTTGACTTTTTATACAACACCTTTAGTAATAAAGGGAAAGAGCTTAGAAAGCTAAAAAAAATGAAAGAGGATGATAATATACGCAACACGTTAGCTACACGCTTTGACAGAGAAATGTTGATAGCATTACTTGGTGTTAATAAAATTGATTTAGACGAAATTGTTAGCCAATGTAACTACTCTGAAGAGTTTGTAACAACAGCTAACGACTTACAAATATTAGATGCTATTAGTGAGTGTTATGAAGAATATAAGGTTTTAAATCGTGGTCGTAAAAAAAGACTATAATTAAACTATTATACAAGAAATACAAAAATGCTCAAATTAAATTAATTTGAGCTTTTTTTATATACTAAATCAAAGTCAATCACGATTTGTCGCTGTAAAATCGCGCAACTATGTCGTCATAACTCTTAATTGTTTTTTTACACCAATCTAGTCTTTTTTCTAACTTTTCATCTTCAGTTAATTGCCAATTAATATCTGTTTTTTTTAATTTAGATGTTGCATGTTGTAAAATAATTGCAGCACTAACAGATATGTTTAAACTTTCAGTAAAACCAACCATTGGTATTTTTAAAAAGCTATCTGCTTGATTTAAAACAGCATCAGATAAGCCTTCCGTTTCTCTTCCAAAGAAAAAACACGCTTTTTTAGTGACATCAAAATCATACAAATCACAATCATCTGTATGTGGTGTTGTTGCTACAATTTGATACCCTTTTTGTTTTAAGTTTTTAATACAATCTGTTACAGTATCAAAACGGTTTAAGTCTACCCATTTTTGCGCTCCCATGGCTATTTCACCATCAATACTTTTACTATTAGTTTCTTCTACAATATTTAATTCTTGTAAGCCAAAAACATCACAAGTACGCATGACAGCACTAGTATTGTGTAATTGGTAAACATCTTCTGTTGCGACAGTAAAATGTTTTGTACGTTGATCTAAAACTTGTTTAAAACGTGCTAATCTATGGTCTGTTAAATAGGTTTCTAGATGTTGTAATAATTGTAAGTCTATCATGGTATAAAAATAAAAAACCTGATGGTATTAGCATCAGGTTTTTAAATAGTTTAATATTATAATTAATTGGCTCCTATGTTACCTTGTGCTAGTATAACCCCTAAATTAGTTGCGCTTAAGTGCACATTAACGTATCCATTTACAGTAAAAACATCGTCAAACCCAAATGGTGTACCGTTATCTAATTGTGCCACATTAGTTTTACTAATTCTAGAAACTACAGGATTAAATGTAAAAGCAATAGCTCCTGGTGCTGTTGCTACACTTCCTGAATGGATATGTGCTGGATGTACACCTCCTTCAGGACTTCCTATTAAAGATATTTCAGCAAGAGCTTCTCCATTAACGCGTTCAGTAAAGGTTATGGTTCCAGAAATATCACTTACATCAACTTCGCTTAAAGGATAACTAAAAGTATTTGTTGTTAATATATTTTGACCAATATCTGACTGTGTTACAATAACGTTGCTTGTTTCGCTTTGATTGATCACAATATTTCCATCAAAGTCTAATAAGGCTTCATAAGATATCGTGGTACCATCTTCTAGTTTAGAAAAGGTGGTTCTGCTTTTTCCAGAATTACCATCAATAGGAACTAAATTTATTGCTACTTGGCTATTTGCACCATCATAATCTGCTGCTGTGTCAAAAGCGATTTTGGCAGGATAAAACTGATTAGTTTCGGTTCCAACCAAATTAACTTCGATAGTTATTGTACTGTTGGAATTTTTAAAATATTCTATTGTTCCAAAGATATTAGAATCACCAAATGCTTCGATATTAAAAATTTCTGAAGCTATAGATGTTATTTGTTCTGAAGCATCATCATCAGAACAATTGGTAAATAATGTAATAGAAATACAAAGAAAAAGATACTTGAGGGTTTTCATGGATTAATTTTTTAAAATGAATAACTTAAATTTTTTACTAAGCTTTAAGATATTAAAGGGAATTAATCTTAAGTTTATAATCGAAATTCAAATGTAGTAAAAAAAATGAAACATCTAGTAGTACTTACAGGTGCAGGTATTAGTGCTGAAAGCGGAATTAAAACGTTTAGAGGTGCAGATGGGCTTTGGGAAGGTTATGACGTTATGCAAGTAGCCTCTCCAGAAGGCTTTGCTAATAATCCAGCATTAGTCCTAGAATTTTACAACCAACGTAGACGTCAACTATTACAAGTAAAACCTAATAAAGCACATTTAGAGTTGGCTAACTTAGAAAAACATTTTAAAATTACTATAATTACTCAAAATATTGACGACTTACATGAACGTGCTGGAAGTACAAATGTTATCCATTTACATGGCGAATTATTAAAAGTGCGAAGTACTAAAACCGAAACTAACATTTTAGATTGGAAAAAAGATTTAAACCTTGGTGATTTAGACAGTAATGGTCATCAATTACGACCACATATTGTATGGTTTGGAGAAGCTGTACCTTTAATAGACAAAGCTGTAGAGGTTTGCGCTACTGCAGATAAGCTGCTAATCATTGGTACCTCTTTACAAGTATATCCTGCTGCCAGTTTAATTCATTATGTCCCAGAAAATACACCTACTTTTTTTATAGATCCTGACCCTTCAATTTCTAGCACAAAAAACTTAACTGTCATTGCAGAAACTGCTACTAAGGGTATTGACACATTTATCTCTGTTTTATAATTATGAGATATTGGCTTGTAGTATTAATTTTGTTTTTATGTACAATTGTAGTTGGTCAAAACACAGTACTTTCATTTAGAGAAAATCTATTACTAAAATCAAATATTAACACGCAAAACGAATCCTTTTCAATACAAAACAACAACCAATCTATTCTTGTTAATGCTAACAATACCTATCGGTTAGAAGTTGGTGCTAACTATAAATTTTTAGGATTAAAAATCGGATTTTCGCCAAGCAGCAGATCTTCTGATTTTAAATCAAAATTTTTGAATTCGCAATTAAATATCTTTATTAAACAGTGGATACAAAGTTTTGAGTATAGAAAAGTAAAAGGTTTTTATCAAGAAAACAATGCGCAGTTGTTGGCTCAATTTCCTGATTTAAAAACAACAAGTTGGCTTGGTACAACATCTTATGTTTTAAATGATAATTTTTCGTTGAAACATTTAACACATCTAAATGAATGGCAACGAGAAACAGCTGGTAGTCTTGTCCCAACTTTAAAATACGGTTTTAATAGATTAAGTAATATTATTGATTATCAAAAAGTCGCAGAAAATAGTTTTGACCTTTCCTTTGCTCCTGCTTACTATTATACTTGGGCCTTCAAGGATCATTGGTTTATATCCTCATCTATCGCTCCAGCTGTAGGTGTTAGGTTTACTACCGAAAAACTAAACACTGCTATAAATAAAGACACTTTTATATCGCGAGCATTAGATTTAACATTACAATTTGGATATACTTCTGAAACGATAAGTGCAGGAGCTAGTTTTAATTTTGACTCCAATGCTATTAATAAGGATCTGACACAAAGTATGGTTAACGATAAAAGTTATGCTAGTCTTTATTTTGGTTATAGGTTTACGCCTCCAAATTTTTTAAAACGAACGGTAGAACAAATAGAATCCACCATAGGCTTATAAAAAACAATCAAACAATTTGAAAACCAACAGGTTAAATATATTTAATCAAATTAGTTATTATGGTTAAGGTGTTATATATTTAATCAATAATCGCTATTAACCAACCACTAAATAAATATGAATACTAAGAAGATAGACCTTCTTAATATTGGACTTATTACCATATCATTATTGATTGCAATAAAAATTCCTTTTGAATTGTTTTTGTTCTCTTATGCTATTTTAGGACCATTACACTATTTAACCGAAATTAATTGGTTAAAAGAACGTAATTACTTTGTACAGAAAAATATAAAGTGGACGTATTTTTTTACTGTTTTTGCCATAATACTGGCTATATATCCTGTTTACAAATTTTTAGATTTAGGCTTAAATAATAGCTTTAATGATCTTTTAAAATTAATAAACCAAAACACAAACGCTTTACTGTTAATAGGATTTTTTCTTGCTGTAGGATTAATATTTGTTAGCAAGGTTAAACATCTAATACTCATATTATTTATTGCTATAGTATTAGCCTTCACTTTAACATTGTATGTGCCAAAATACTTGTTATTTGTTGGGCTATTTTTACCAACGCTTATACATGTGTATCTGTTTACTTTTTTATTTATAATTTTTGGAGCTTTAAAAGCTAAAAGCAAGTATGGATTTATATTGGCTTTTATATTATTGTGCGTTCCTATTATTATTTGGCAAATTCCGATAAATGCCAAAGGTTATAATTTGTCACAAAGTGCTATTGACACTTATGTAGATAGTAACATGATGGGAGTAAACAGTACTATAGCTGGCTTTTTAAATCTATTTGAAAACGGAAAATTTTATGCACTATCTGAAGTAGGTTTAAAGATCCAAATATTTATAGGTTTTGCGTATACCTACCATTATTTAAATTGGTTTTCAAAAACATCAATAATAGGTTGGCAAAAAGCTATTTCTGTTAAAAAAGGGTTTTTAATATTAGGTATATGGATAGCTTCTGTTGCATTATACTTATATGACTATAAAACTGGATTAGTTGCTTTATTCTTTTTAAGTTTTTTTCACGTATTTTTAGAGTTTCCTTTAAATGCTCTAACTATAAAAGAAGTCTTTTCTATTAAAAACTATAAGCTAAAATAGCTATTTCATTAAATTAATATCTGCAATACTTTTAATACGGTTTCGTTCTAAAAAGGCATCAATAGTTTCAAAATGCTCAATAACACGCTGGTCTTTAAATTCGAAAACTTTTTCTGATAAACCTTGTAAAAAATCTCTGTCGTGAGACACCAAAACTAATGTACCATCAAAAGATTTTAATGCTTCTTTTAAAACATCTTTAGATTTTAAATCTAAGTGGTTTGTTGGCTCATCTAGTATTAATAAATTAACAGGTTCTAATAATAACTTAACCATTGCTAATCTTGTTTTTTCTCCTCCAGATAGCACACCTACTTTTTTATCAATATCATCGCCTTTAAACATAAAACGACCTAAAATATTTTTAATTCCAGTCCTAGCGTCACCTTTAGCAACCTCATCTACAGTTTGAAAAACCGTTAAATCATTATCTAACAAAGCTGCTTGGTTTTGTGCAAAATAACCGACTTGCACGTTGTGTCCAAGACTACACGCTCCATCATAATCAATTTGACCCAAAATAGCTTTAATCATAGTAGATTTACCTTCTCCATTACGTCCAACAAAACTAACTTTTTCGCCTCTTTTAATAGACATATTAGCGTCACTAAACACAACGACATCGTCATATTTTTTTGTCAAATTTTGTACAGATACTGGATAATCTCCTGATCTTGGTGCTGGCGGAAAGCTAAGTTTTAAAGCTGAGTTATCAACTTCATCAATCTCTATAATTTGTAGCTTTTCAAGCATACGCTCTCGTGATGTGACTTGGTTTGTTTTAGAGTAAGTCCCTTTAAAACGCTCAATAAAAGCCATATTGTCTGAAATAAATTTTTGTTGCTCTTGATAGGCTTTAATTTGATGACTACGTCTATCTTCTCTTAACTGTAAATAATGACTATAATTAGCCTTATAGTCGTAAATACGACCCATTGTTACCTCAATAGTACGATTAGTTATATTATCAATAAAAGCTCTGTCATGCGATATTACCATTACTGCATTAGCTTTATTAACTAAAAAGTCTTCTAACCAAATAACAGATTCTATATCAATATGGTTTGTTGGCTCATCTAATAAAATTAAATCTGGCTTTTGTAATAAAATTTTAGCTAGCTCAATACGCATACGCCAACCACCAGAAAACTCGTTAGTTAAACGCGCAAAATCTTCTTGTTTAAAACCTAAGCCTTTAAGTGCTTTTTCTACTTCGGCATCGTAATTAACATCCTCTAAAGCATAATATTTTTCGCCTAAATCTGATACTTTTTCAATGATAGCCATGTACTCATCACTTTCATAATCTGTTCTAGTTTCTAAAGCTTTATTAAGCGCTTCCATTTCGTCACGCATAGCATAAACGTGCTTAAACGCTTTTGCTGCTTCTTGAAAAACAGTACAATCATCCTCTGTCAATAAATGTTGCGGTAAATAAGCAATAACAGCGTCTTTAGGTGCTCTTACATGACCTCTTGTAGGCTTTTGTTCGCCTGCAACAATCTTCATCATAGTTGATTTACCTGCACCATTTTTACCCATTAAAGCGATTTTGTCTGTTGGATTAATTACAAAAGACACATCACTAAACAAGGCGGTTCCGCTAAACTCTACTGCTAAATTATCTATAGAAATCATAGTCTGTTTTTTAAAGTTGCGAAAGTAATAAAAAGTGTGGATTTACTTCTATTTAATATTTGATTTTGTCTGTTATTTCAAGTACCTTCGATAATATTCTAACCCTTTTATAATTTAGACAACTATCAATTTATCTCAAACCCATATTGTACCTAAACAACATGTACCAATAAGACTTCAAGATTATGGTGTTGGTATTTTTGAAGCTGCATTAACAAAATCTGCTTTAAAAAAAGTTTTAAAAAAGCAATACATAACTGTAAATGGTAACATTGCAACGTCTGCAACTTATATTAATGGAGGTGAAACTATTTGCTTAACAATAACACAAGATGCACCTCCAAGAAAAAGTCTAACGTTTAAATTAGAGGTTTTATTTGAAGATGATTATCTAGCTGCTATACACAAACCAGCAGGTATTTTGGTTAATGGTAATAGCTTTAAAACTATAGCCAATGCACTAACACAAAATATAACTAGAAGTACACTTAGCGACGTTGCAAAACCACAGCCTGTGCATAGATTAGACTTCCCAACCACTGGTATTTTACTAGTTGGTAAAACTAGTAGTAGCATACGTGCCTTAAATACTTTGTTTAAAAACAGAGCGATAAAAAAAACGTACTACGCAGTAACTATAGGTACTATGGAACACGAAGGTTTTATTACCACTACTGTAGATGGTAAAACTTCAAAATCAAAATATAAGGTACATCAAACGATAGATTCTAAACGTTTTGGAAAATTAAATTTAGTCCAATTAGAGCCTTTTACTGGAAGAAGACATCAATTACGCAAACATCTTTTTAGTATAGGCAACCCTATTTTAGGTGACAAAGATTATGGCTTTGAAAATTTAATATTAAAAGGAAAAGGTCTATATCTACATGCTTATTCTTTACAATTTATCCATCCTTTTACAAATGAAAGCTTATATTTAAAGGACCAATTACCTAAACGTTTTAAAAAGTTATTTGCTGACATTTAATTTTTATTTAATTTAAAAAAGAAACCTCCCACAAATGACACGCTTCCATTTTACAAATTTTATTATTATAGCTGCTACTGTATTATTAATTATTAATATTTATGATTTAGATTTTAATAATATTAAAAATGGACCATTTAGCGGAATCGTATCTAATCTTCTTATAATTATAGCCATGATACTTACCAGGAGAGATATAAAAAAGAGAGAGAGCAAAAACTAACTTTTAAGACTAATTAGCTGTTTTAGAGACTATAAATTATAAATACGGTAATTTATTATAACTTTCTAACACTCAATTCAAAACAAAATAGTACTTTCGCGCCTTATTAAAAAAAAGCATCTGTTATGAAGCGTATTAATGAGTACAAAAAACTATTTAACGTAGATCAAGATTTATCTTTAAAAACGTTAAAATCGTCTTACCGTAATTTGGTTAAAGAATGGCATCCTGATAAGTTTCAAGCAGGTGATGAAAAAGCGCAAGAAGCAGAATTAATGAGTCGTAAGGTTATTGATGGATACCACTTTTTAGTTAGTATCTCTCCAGAAACTATTGAGGCTAATAAAGAAGAATACGCAGTAACAATTACTAGTCCTATTATGGATTGGAAGCATAAAGGATTGTTATTAGAAGTTACTTTTTTAAATGGAGATACTTATGAGTACTTTGGTGTAAATAAAGCATTATACATTAAGTTTTCTCAAAGCGACAAGCAAACACGTTTTGCTAAACGTAGTATTTTTAATTCTTTTCCTTACAGAAAAATTAAAAAGAGTGAAGTTACAGCTTAATTGCTAATACTTAATACACATAAAAAAAGAGCTAAAATTTTAAATTTTAGCTCTTTTTTATTTAATATTATATGACTACTAATTTTTAACTCTTTAATCTTTAGTCTTTAGCCTTAGGTTTATTTTTTTCTTCAATCCATTTGCTCATAAACTTAGTACTTTGCATTGTATGATGCATTAGCATTTGCCCATAAAAATGTTGCTGCCTATGCACTTTTAATCCTGCTTTAAGCAATTCTATTTTATATAAAACATCCTTGGTATAAATAGCTTTATCATACAATGTATTAATAATCATAAATCCATTTTTTTGCTTCCCATTCCAATAAATTTTATTAGAATACAACTCCACTGCTTGCTTAGCAAAATTAACAGGATCATCAGCAATAAAAGCATTAGTATCTTTTAAGGTTCCGTACATACCTTCTGCTCCAATAGTTGTGGTAACACATGGTGTACCATTTAACATCGCATCTATTAATTTTCCCTTAAGTCCTGCACCAAAACGTAAAGGTGCTAAACAGACTTTAGCGTCTTGCATAACCTGATTAACATTGTCCGTAAAACCTTTTATTAAAAATCCTTCTTTTGGATTATGTAATTGCATTGCTTTTTCTGACACGTAGGATCCATACACATGCATTTCGGCTTTAGGTAATTCCTTTTTAATAAGAGGCCAAATATTAGATTTTAAAAACATGACTGCATCAACATTAGGTTTATGCATAAAATTACCAATGGTAATAAAATGGTTTCTGTCTTTAAATTTAGGGCTATTTCTTTGGGCTTCTGGCGATACAGGATCTAATAAAAATGGTAAATAATATAATAGATGCTCATCTATTTTAAATTGATTTACTAATATCTCTACCTCTACTTGTGATATAATAAATGATAAATCGCAACGTAAAATACTTGCAATTTCGCGTTTAGCAGTATCATTTTGCAAGTAATTTTTATCAAAAATAGCTTGATCTTTAAACGCTTGCTCACGTCCTTTACGCAAACAATGTAAATCTTCGGTATCTAAGATACGTAAGGCATCAGGACATTGTTCTGCCACACGCCAACCAAACTGCTCCTCCACCATAAATCTATCAAAAATAACTATGGATGGATTTAGGTCTTTTATAAATGTATCAAAACTAGCATCGTTTAATACAATGTTTTTTATGGTAACACAAATACTTGATAAATCAAATGCATTATCCGATTTAGCACAAGCACTAGCAAAAGTAATGTCATAATTAGCTGATTGAAATACTTCAATCAATTGCATCATCCTACTTCCTGCTGCAGAACTTTTAGGTTCTGGCCAAACAAATCCAATTATTAAAACTTTTGGTGCCAATTGAGGGATATTTTAGATATTAAAATTTATTCTGCTTTTGGTGCTAATGCATAGCCCATCCTAACTTGATTTACCCAATCCACTACTGCTTTTATTTGCGAATCGGATAATTTAGCGTCTCCATGCGTCCAAGTATAACTTGGTAATGGCATTTTCTTTTCTTCAACTTCTTCTGCAAGTTCTTCAAATTTATGGTCTTTACGTTTTATAGAGTAATCTGACCATTTAGAAAAATCTAAATGTTTTTTACCGTCTTCAATGTGTTCATTCAACCAAAAATTTATTGGTGTAATTTTATCATACCATGGATATTTAGTATTACTGCTATGACAATCAAAACAGGTAGTTTCAAGAATGGTTTTAACTTCTGGAGAAGGTTTTGTTTCGTTTAAAAAAGCGGTTAAATCTTCAGTATTACCTTGGTTTTTTTCAGGCGAAAAAAATTGTGCAACTATAAAAACCAGTAATAAAACTAGTCCAATCTTTTTAAGTAATTTCATTTTAGTTATTTTTAGACTTTAAAAATAACAAATCTTTGACGACTGACGCTTTATATCAAGAATTAAATTATGTTAATCATTCTCGTGAAAAGCGTTTGTATTATGCACACATGTTATTGGCTAATACCAGTTTGATTCCTAAAATTTTAGATATTACCTTTAAGGTAGATGATAAAATATCTCCAAGAGCTGCTTGGGTTTTAGAGTTTATGTGTAAAGAAAACCTAGAAGCCTTAATCCCTTATTTAGATACATTTACAGAAAACATGGGTCGTGTGCACTTAGATTCGGCAGAAAGACCTGTTGCAAAAATTTGCGAATATATTGCTATTGCCTACTATGGTAAAACGCCTTCTAAATTAAAAGAGGCCTTACTTCCGAGACATCGGGAAAAAATTATTGAAGCTTGTTTTGATTGGTTAATTACAGATGCTAAAGTTGCTGCAAAAGCGTATAGCATGAATACTTTATTTTTGTTTGGTAAGGACTATGATTGGGTCCATCCAGAATTAACAACCATTTTGGAACGTGATTTTGCTTCTCAAAGTGCTGCTTTTAAAGCCAGAGCAAAGCAAATTTTACATAAAACTAAAAAATAAAAATTGTTATTTTAATTAATTCTTAAAGCGTAATCCTTTAGTCTTCCCGTTAAAAAAACTATATTTATAGCTTGTTAAAAAACAACTATTTTTATGTCTTTAAATCAACTTAATGCGATCTCTCCAATTGATGGTCGTTACCGAAATAAAATTGAAAAACTACAAGATTTTTTCTCTGAAGAAGCACTAATTAAATACCGTGTTTTAGTAGAAATTGAATACTTTATTGCTTTATGCGAAGTGCCACTACCACAACTTAAAGGTGTAGATTCTAGTAAATTTGAAGCATTGCGTGACATTTACAAATCGTTTACTACTGAAAATGCTCAGGCTATAAAAGATATTGAAAAGGTTACCAACCATGATGTTAAAGCGGTTGAGTATTTTATAAAAGAACAATTTGATGCTTTAGGTTTAAGCGAATTTAAAGAGTTTATACACTTTGGATTAACGTCTCAGGACATTAACAACACAGCAATCCCATTAAGTATTAAGGATGCTATGAATGAGGCTTACGTACCAGAATACTTAAATGTTTTAAAAGAATTAAAGCGTCTTGCTAAAGATTGGAAAGATATACCAATGCTAGCTAGAACACATGGTCAGCCAGCGTCTCCAACCCGTTTAGGTAAAGAAATTGAAGTATTTGCTGTACGTTTAGAAGAGCAATTTAACTTATTAAATGATATCCCAAGTGCTGCCAAATTTGGTGGTGCAACCGGAAATTTTAATGCACATAAAGTGGCTTATCCTAGTATAGATTGGAAAACTTTTGGAGGTACATTTGTACAAGAAAAACTAGGTTTATACCACTCGTTTCCAACTACACAAATCGAGCATTATGACCATATGGCTGCGTTGTTTGATTGTTTAAAACGTATTAATACCATTATTATAGATTTAGATAGAGATATTTGGACCTATGTATCTATGGACTACTTTAAACAAAAAATTAAAGCTGGAGAAGTTGGTAGTAGTGCTATGCCACATAAAGTAAACCCAATAGATTTTGAAAACAGTGAAGGTAACTTAGGAATAGCTAACGCTATTTTTGAACATTTATCTGCAAAATTACCTATTTCAAGATTACAACGTGACTTAACTGATAGTACTGTTTTACGTAATGTTGGTGTCCCTTTTGGTCATACTTTAATTGGTTTTGGATCAACGCTTAAAGGTTTAGGTAAATTATTATTAAACCAAGCTAAATTTGAAGCTGACTTAGAAAACAATTGGGCTGTCGTTGCAGAAGCTATACAAACTATTTTAAGACGTGAAGGTTATCCTAATCCTTATGAGGCTTTAAAAGGATTAACTAGAACTAATGAAGCGATTAATAAAACCTCTATTTCAAATTTTATTGATACCTTAGACGTGAGTGAAGCTATTAAAACAGAATTAAAAGCCATATCACCAAGTAATTATACAGGAATATAACATGTTTAATGACAAGACATCTTTAATACTTTGCACTGTAACCGTTTTACTTTTATTTATTGGAGGTATTACAGACTTATTAAGTAATCCGATTTACGTTGGGTTGGTTGTTATTGTTTATTTAACCGTTATTTTAAACCTTGTGCTAGTTAAAAAGTCCAGTAATGGAGACGATGACTTTTTTGAAACAAAAATTAAAAAGTAAAAACAACAGGTTTATTGTTATAATATAAAAAAAGGCTTATCCAATGGATAAGCCTTTTTTATTAAAAGTAATGTAATTATTATTTAAAAAAGCTAGTTAAGCTTTTAAGTTGTGCTTGATCTATGTCTGCGTTTTTAAGTTTGTCGCTTAGCTTGATTAACTCTTCAGGCTTCATGTTATCACCTAAAATTCTAACGATAGTAAATCCAAAATCATTGGAGCTTGCAAGTACTAAAAACTCGTCAATTGCATCTGCGTTACCTAATGTACTCACTTTTACATTAACACCTTTGTCTTTAAACTCCATTAACTCTTCATACTTTTCGTTATTAAAAACTTTTTTAGCTTTTTGTAACTCTGTTTTATAGCTTTCTAGGTTATTATCTTTAATTCGGTAAGCTAAAATGTCTAGTTTATCTACAGATTGATATGCTTTTTGCTCGTCTGGATTTAAGTTAGCTTTAGAAAAATCTATTACATCTGCAGATACGTCATAGGACATAAAAGCTGGTAACTCTTGATGATCTACAAAATAGGTTTGTATAGAGTTTTGGTCTTTACAACTTACTAGAACAATACTTAAAGCAAGAAATGTTATTACGGTTTGGAAGGTTTTTTTCATGGGTTTATTTTTTAATTTTCTTTTTTAACTCCTCTCCTCCTGGAAGATTCATTTTTTGAGTTAATTTAGAAATTTGGTTTAAATCAATATCACCTGTTAAAGAGATTACTACAGTTTCGATAGTACGCTTTTCTCCATTAATTTCAATATCAGAATCTTTCATTGCTGCTTCTAATCCATTAATAAACATTAACAACTCACTTACATGGTCACTGTCTTTTCCTTCTTTTACATAAAACTTCATGACCACTCCATTGTCCTTAACCTCCATTAATTCTTCTAAAACAGCGCTGCGTGTTGCAACCCATTTAGTGATGTCCTTAGCTATAGTTTTGTCACCTGTTGCCATAGTTTTAAAACTAGTAATACTATTTACCATATCCATATAAGCTTTAGCTTCAGCATCATTTGTATTAATATCTATTTTTGCTAACATCTGAAACATTTTAGGTTTGATGGACACATAACTTACTTTGTCATCATCACTATATTTTTCAAAAATATCCTGAGCCATACCTGTTAATGGCATTAATAATATGGCTAATACTGTAATTGTTATATATTTTTTCATTGTATTTGGTTTTAAATTTTAATATTATTTTATGTTTCTAATTTTTAAAATACGTCCTATTGGGTTTTCCATTTCTTTTAAATAGTCAACTTGTGTGCCAGCCTTATTAATTTCACCTAAATAACTAACTTGTGCAGTTCCTTTATTAAAGGTTTTGGAGACCAACTCTAGATAAGCTTTAGCTTGATTATAGGCTATCCTATCAGCTTCTGTAATTACCTCTTCTTTTGGTCTAGTCAGATAAATACCAACCATTAACACTGCTACTGCTGCAACGCTTAACCACTTAAAATTAATTTTCTTTTTAGTGTTTAGTGGTACGTGTTTAGTAAAAGTCTCCTGTTGGTTTACCGTATAATACCCAAAAATTGCTTTATAATACTCTAAATGCGGAGCGACAGTCTCTTGGTTAAAATAGTCTTTTAACTGTGCTTCTTCTTGTAGAGTGGTTTGACCATTCTCGTACTTTTCTAGTAAGTCTTCTATATTATTTAACACCATAATTATGTGTACTTGTTAATTTTTCTCTTATTATTTTTCTAGCTCTAGATAGTGCTACACGTACTGCTGTAGGATTCATATCTAACATTTTTGCTATTTCGTCAAAATCATATTGCTCAATATCTCTTAATTGTACTACCATTTTTTGTTGTTCTGGTAGATCTTCAATAATCTTTGCTACCCATTGTAAACTATCATTTAATTCTATTTGTTTTTGTAGTGCTACATTGTGGTCTTGATAATTACTATGTACTATTTTTAAATTTTGCGATTGCTTGGATTTTAATTTATCCAAACAAAAGTTTTTGGTCATGGTCATAGAAAATGCTTCTACATTTTTATAATTTTCTATTTGACCTTTGTTTCGCCATAATTTTAACAACACCTCCTGAGTGGCATCTTCTGCTTCCTCTCTAGAGACTAGCAATCGTTTTGCTAAACGAAAGACCTTATCTTTAAAAGGCATTACTAATTTTAAAAACTCTGACTGCGTCATTTTGGTTGGTTGGTTTCTATTACGACGAACAACTATTATAATTGTTACAATTTATTTTCAATATAAAATAAAGTAAGTACTTTTATATTGAAAAAGAACCTTTAGCGCTATGAAAATTATTAATATAAAACACCTAGTACTTTTACTTCCGTTTATTATTTTAGGTTGTTATGAAGATGTGGACGACAACCCAATCTCTGACACAGAGATTAAAGATTTTATTTGGTCTGGATTAAATACTTGGTATTACTGGCAAGATCAAGTTACGGACTTAGCAGATGACCGATTTTTAGACTCTGCAAACTATACTCAGTTTTTAAATAGTTTTGATACGCCTGATCAAATGTTTTATAGCTTATTATCTGATCAAGACCGTTTTAGTTGGATTGTAGACGATTATTTTGCTTTAAACAACGCTTTAAATGGTGTATCTAAAAGCAACGGAATGGAATTTGGTGTTGGTTTAATTGATGGTGGCAGCAATGCTTTTGGTGTTGTACAATATGTATTACCAAATACAAGCGCATCTACAAACAACTTACAACGTGGAAACTTTTTTTTAACCGTAGACGGAATACAATTAACTGAAAACAATTACAGAAACTTACTATTTTTTGGAAGCGATACTTATACTATTGGTCTTGCCGAATTGGATACATCCAACAATCTTGTTTTAACAGGTCAAACCGTTACGCTTACTAAACAAGTTTATGAAGAAAATCCGATTTTAATAGCTAACACCTTTACTGTAGAAGGTATTAAAGTTGGTTATTTAATGTATAATCGTTTTACAAGCGGTTATGACCAACAGCTTAATAATATTTTTGGTCAATTTGCTGCAGAAGGTGTCCAAGACTTAGTCCTAGATTTACGTTACAACCCAGGAGGTAGTGTTAATAGTGCTATTAATTTAGGAAGTATGATTGCTGGAGAACCAACAACCTCAGTATTTTTAAAACAACAATGGAATAATAAAATACAAGCCATCCTAACTGATGTGCAGGTTAATAAATATTTTACAAATCAACTCTCTGACGGTACATCTATTAATTCCTTAAACCTAAATAAAGTATACATTTTAGCGCAAGGTAGCTCTGCATCTGCTAGCGAGTTGGTTATAAATTGCTTAAGACCATACCTTGATGTCATACATATTGGTGATGTAACTGTTGGTAAAAATGAGTTTTCAACCACCTTATATGATAGTCCAAGTTGTAATTATAGTTGCACCACAGGTATTAATCCAAATCACACTTGGGCAATGCAGCCTTTAGTTGGTAAAAGCGAGAATGCTAATGGCTTTTTTGAATACGAAACTGGTTTGATCCCAACTTTAACTTTAGAAGAAAACGTTGCAAATTATAGTGTTTTAGGACAACAAGACGAACCACTTTTAGCAAGAGCCATTCAGCATATTACAGGAAATGGACGTTTTAGCAACCAATCTATTTTAAATAACTTAAAAATAAAAGACTACTCAAAGCTTAATACTATTACAAAAGACAACATGTACATTGATAGTGAAGGATTAAACGTATTTAAATAAAGAAAAAACAAAACCTATTGAGCTATAAAACATATTTTAATTGGAGCACAGGAAAAGATTCGGCTTTAGCCTTATATTATTTACAACAAGACGAGACTTATTCTGTCCAGCAATTAATTACAACGGTTAACACCCATTTTAATCGTGTGACCATGCATGGTTTAAGATTGGAGCTACTAACTGCACAAACTGAGGCTTTAAATATTAAATCTAGTCTAATAGAACTTCCAGAAATGCCAAGTATGGACACTTATGAAGACATCATGCTAAAGGCTGTGACTGCGTTAAAAGATGACAATTTTACACATAGTGCATTTGGGGACATCTATTTAGAGGACTTAAAAGTATACAGAGAAAACCAACTGGCCACGCAAAACATAAAAACCGTTTTTCCGTTATGGAAGCGCGATACAAAACAACTTATTACTGAGTTTTTAGCTCTGGGTTTTAAAACCATAGTGGTTTGCGCTAATTCTAAATATTTTGATCAAGATTTTGTTGGAACTATTATAGATGAAAATTTTATAGATAACCTACCCGATGGTGTTGATCCTTGCGGAGAAAATGGCGAGTTCCACACGTTTTGCTTTGACGGTCCAATTTTTAAAAACCCAATACCATTTACTATTGGCGACAAAGTATACCGTGAATATAATGCACCTAAAACCGATAATAATTCCGTTTGTAAAAGTGATGCTGAAACCTATGGCGTTTGGTATTGTGACTTAATTCCAAAGCCATAACCTAAAAGTCTAAAAAATTTAAAACAAAAAAAAGCCTCTAAATAATTTAGAGGCTTTTTAATGGTTGGTTGATTTGTGGTTTTTTATTACCTATGTTTTAGTTGAAGTAAAACCCGTTTGGAGCACTACCTGCAACATTAGAACTTAATAAAGCGCCTGATGTAGAATATTCATAAAATGATCCATTAGAAGCAAAATCTCCTGCATCTCCAATATAAATAACATCATCATTTACTGCAAAACCGTACATTACACCATATGCAGATGTAGAGTTGTAAGTTAAAATTGGTGTTTCTGATACGGTTGTATCTCCTAAATTAAAACTATATACAGATGCTTCTGAAGTAAAATATACAGCATCATCATCTATATTTAAATTTTTAGTTCCCGCAATAGTTGAAGGTATATCTACAGTACTAGCAACAGTATTAGTATCTAAATCTATTTCCATAAATTTACCAGAACCTGTTAAAACATAAACATCGTCACCTGATACTGCAATAGAGTTAGATGTATTACCTGCTCCTAAATCGATATCTGTTACAGTTAACGTATTAGTATCTACTACAGATACAGAATGTGCTGACCCATATTGATTGTTAGTCGTTATTACTTTATCTCCCACAGCTGCTATACGGTCTAAATAATTACCAATTAACACTTGAGATGTCGCGTAATTTGACAAATCAATTACTGTTAAAAAATCATCTGTTACAGATGCAAAACTAGCATTGTTTGTTACATACGCTTTACCGTCTACAACAACACCATATCTTGGACTTTCTAAATCCGTACTTATAGTTGTAATATACTCAAAAGTATAACGGTTAACAACAGTTACAGATCCACTTCCAGCAACGATAAATGCTCTTGTATCATCAAAAAAGATATTCTGAATATAAATTCCCATCTCTTCTGCATCTGGATTTTCTATTCTAAAAACATCATCAGTTCTTGTTCCGTCTTCACCAATAAAAATTATAGAATTTGTAACAGAGTTACCTCCTCCTTCATTTAATACAAAATAACCATCTTCATAAGCACCTAAAGGCTCAGAGTCAAATGGTATCATATCGTCATCGTTACTACAAGAGGTTAGCAAAAAAGCACTTGCTACTGCTAATAATACTATTTTTTTTAATTGTTTCATCGTACTGTTTTATTTATTAGTGTTTAAAAATTAAAATTCAAATATGTATTAAAATGTGTTCCTGGCATAAATCGCCCTAACACACTTTGATAATTATGGTTAAAAACATTGTTAAGCTGCGCGCCAACCGTAATATTTTTCTTTCTACCTAAAGTATAGTCTATCCCTAAATTAGATAAGTAATACGCATCAATATTATACTTTGGATTGTTATCTGATTGTGTAAAAACCTCTCCTACAAATACGTATTGGTAATAGGCAGACAAACGGTTGTAGTTATAGCCTAAAGTAGCTGTTGCCTTATGATAAGGCACATATATTAATTGTGCTTTGCGTTGCTGATCTTCTGATATAGTATAAGCATAATTACTAGTCAACGTCAATTGGTTTTCACCAAAATAATGCGTTGCATTTAATTGCGCTTCTACACCGTAAGTTTTAACATGATCTGTATTTATAGGCCTCCAAACAGTAGTGGTTGGCAACCATCTAATCATATCTGTAATATCATTATAAAACCCTGTAACAGAAAAATCTATAGTTTTAAAAGTAAACGAATTCCCTAATTCTAATTGGTAAGAGGTTTCTGGTTTTAAATCTAGATTACCTCCACTTTGCCAATACAAATCATTAAACGTTGGTACTCTATAGTTTTTAGACCCATTAAGCGTTACTGTATAAGCGTCGGAAACGTCATACTTTAAACCTAAACTATATAAAAAAGGACTTTTATAATTATCAGTTATTTCTTGTCTTGTTGTAATTTCATATAAAAAACGAGAACTAACCTTTTGTTTAAACAACAAATTAAACCCTGTCACATTACGCTTTACTTTACTTATACTGGAGCCTTCTCCGGTATTTTGGGTATAATCTACAACCGGATTAATGGTAATGTTATCACCTAACTTATAAGACAAATCATACTTTAAAATTAAAGTATTTACACCGCCATCGGTATAATCATCTCTTTCTATATTAGAAAAATACTTATAACTTTCAGTTAAATAAGCTACTTTAAAATTAGAAGTAAAACCACCAAATAATCCTACATATTCCAAAAGATTTCTAGAATCTCGATTTTTATATTTAGATGGTGTTTCTGTTGGTAATTGCAAAGAAAAATGACGTTGACCATCATAAAAATTACTGTAAGCCTTGATTATATTATTATCGTTAAACTTATATCCTAAATTTAACCCGATAGTATTACTATAAAACTCACCATTCAAATTTGTCTTATTACTGTCTACATAATCGTAATCATTATCAGATTTTAAATAACTAACATTAGCATTAACACTTAATTTATCTGTAGAAAAATGCCCTTTATAAGTACTATTTATGGTATTAAAGCTACCGTAGTTAACGCCTACAAAATGAGAATTTGCAGTATTATAAGCAATCTTATTATTTAAATGGATTGACCCACCAATAGCACCACTACCGTATAAAACACTTCCTCCTCCACTTCTAACATCAATATTATCAAATAGCTTAGTGTTTACTGTGCTAAAATCGGTTTGTCCATTAAGTTGAGAATTAATATTAATACCATTCCAAATTACTGCAGTTTGTTGCGCTGTAGTCCCTCTAAAAGATGGCGAAGACACCATACCATAGCCATTTTCTTTAAAGTAAATTGTACTATTAGTATTAAGTAAATGCGTCAGTAATGGATTTGCTTTTTTTATAACACTATCAGACAGTTTTAAAACCGTTTGTGTATTTGTAAAGGCTTTCAACTTGACATCACTCAACTCGATAACATCTAAATATTGGATAGAATCCAGCTGTGTTTGTGCATAAGACACAACACTACAACATACAGCAAGTAATAATACAATAGTTTTTTTCATAAATCTTAAAGACCTTTCTCCCGAAGATCGTATTAGATGACAAATTCTGGCAGGTCTCCTGACTTGTTATATGTTACTCTACCTTCCCATTTTTAATAAAACAGTGGTCTAAGTTTGAATAACATCCTTTAAAAGGTGTCCAACTAATGTTGAACATAAACTTACAGTTGCGGGAACAGTTCTGGATTTAAACCAGATTCCCTTTTAATCGACTTTGCATTAGCACAAAGTCAAACCAAAATTCAGCGCGAATGTACTATTTTAAATTAATTCATTCTTCATTTTTCTTATTCATTTTATAGATTAAATAAATAAAGCCAATTAAAAAATGTAATAATATAATTCCTCCTACTATATATATTGTTAAATTTGAACCGTCTCTCATGACTAAAATTTTATATAAATTTAAAGGAAAATATTCCGCTAAAGCGCTACAAATGTTACATAACAAAGCTTTTTTACTACTATTACTTTCATTTTTATTATTTCTAAATTGTAAGGAAGATCCAGGTATTGACAGGAAACTTCCTGCCTTAGTACAAGAGGATAATAGTATCGCTTACGCTGAAGGATTTAGTATTACAAATCATAGTAATTTTAAAGTATTAACCATTAACAACCCTTGGCCTAAAGCAGAAAAAACCTATAAGTACGTTTTAATTAGTAAAGAAGATGCAGCAAAAACATCGTTTATGAAAGATGAATATGATGGCATTATCATTACTCCTGTAACGTCTATAGTAGTAACCTCTACAACGCATATTCCTGCTTTAGACCTTTTAAATGAAGAAAAATCGTTGATTGGTTTTCCTGGCAGTGATTATATTTCTTCAGAAAAAATCAGACAGCGTATTGATAATGGACACGTAAGAGAATTAGGTAAAAACGAAGGTTTAAACACCGAAGTTTTATTAGAGTTAAATCCAAATGTTGTCGTTGGATTTGGTGTTGATGGCACAAGTAAATCTTTAAAAACAATAAGTAATGCTAGAATACCTGTAATTTATAATGGTGATTGGGTAGAAAAAACACCTTTGGCTAAAGCCGAATGGATTAAGTTTTTTGGTGCATTATATAACAAAGAAAAACAAGCAGATTCTGTATTTAAAACTATCGAAACCAATTACAAAGCAGCAAAACAATTAGCGCAAACCGTCACTGAGCGACCAACCGTAATTAGTGGTGCAATGTATAAGGACGTATGGTATTTACCAAATGGAACCAGTACCGAAGCTCAATTTTTAAAAGATGCAAATGTCGATTATTTATATGCAGATACTAAATCACAAGGCAGTTTAGCATTAAGTTTTGAAGCTGTTTTTGAAAAAGCAAAACATGCTAATTTATGGTTAAGTCCATCTTATTATGGTAGCATGGAAGCTTTACAAACCGCTAATACGCATTACACGCAATTTGATGCTTATAAAAATAATGCCATCTATACTTTTGCAGATACAACCGGAAAAACAGGAGGCGTTTTATATTATGAGCTTGGTTTATCTAGACCTGATTTAGTATTAAAAGACATCATTAAAATTTGTCATCCAGACTTATTGCCAGATTATCAAACTTACTTTTTTAAACCGTTAAAGTGATAACATCCAAACCTTATACCATTCCCTTTATAGTATTAGCAGTTTTGCTTTTACTATTATTTATGGTAAACATTAGTTTAGGATCTGTATCCATAGCTTTTAATACTATTATAGACAGTTTTTTTACTAAATCTGATAATTTAAACAATCATCAATATATAATCCAAAACTATCGTTTACCCAAAGCAATTACTGCTGTATTGGTAGGTTCTGGTTTAGGTATTTCTGGGTTATTAATGCAAACCCTTTTTAGAAATCCTTTAGCTGGTCCTTTTGTTTTAGGGATTACCTCTGGAGCAAGTCTAGGTGTCGCATTGGTTATTTTAGGTAGTAGTATTTTTGGTGGATTTTTAGCTACTTTTTTACTTACCAAATGGAGCTTAGTTATTGCAGCAAGTTTAGGTAGTTTTTTAGTGTTATTATTAGTCCTAATTGTATCCTCAAAAGTTAGAGATACTATGGCTATTTTAATTATCGGATTAATGTTTGGCAGTATTACAGCTGCAATAGTTAGTGTACTATCCTACTTTAGTAGTGCAGAACAATTACAGCAATACATTTTTTGGGGTTTTGGTAGTTTAGGAGATTTGGACTGGAACGAGGTTACTATTTTTACAATCATTTATTGTATTGGCATCCTATTTAGTATCCTGTCTATAAAAGGTCTTAACACTTTATTGTTAGGCGAAAATTATGCTAAAAGTCTAGGTTTAAACATTAAACAAAGTCGATTATTAATTATTATTGCCACTAGCCTACTAGCAGGTACTATTACTGCTTTTGCAGGACCAATAGCCTTTATTGGCTTAGCAATTCCGCATGTTACTAGACAAGTTTTTAATACGTCCAATCATAAAATATTATTACCTGCTGTATTTTTATTTGGTGCAATTATTATGCTAATTTGTGACAGTATTGCTCAATTACCAAACACAGATTATATGCTACCTATTAATGCTATAACCTCCTTATTTGGTGCACCAATTGTAGTTTGGTTATTAGTAAGACAACGTAAAATGGTGTTTTAAAATGAAAGAAAACAACCAACATACCATCCTAAAAACTGATAATTTAACTGTAGGTTATCAGTCTAAAAAAAACCAAACTATTGTATCATCTAACATTAATATTGCTTTAACTAAAGGCGAATTAATTGGATTAGTTGGTGGTAATGGGATTGGTAAATCCACACTTTTAAAAACATTAACAAAGGTTATAACACCTTTAAGTGGTCATGTTTTAATAAATAATATAAATTTAGATAACTATTCTAATTTAGAGCTTGCCAAAACTTTAAGTTTGGTATTAACAGAGCCTATTGCTGCAAAAAACTTAACCGTGTTTGAGCTGGTTGCTTTAGGACGTCAACCTTACACCAATTGGGTTGGTAATTTATCTGACACCGATTTAACTATTATTAATAAAGCAATAAATCAAACGACTATTGAAGATTTGAAACATAAAAAATGTTTCGAGCTTAGTGATGGTCAACTTCAAAAGGTTATGATTGCTCGTGCTTTAGCTCAAGATACAGATTTAATTATTCTAGACGAACCTACGTCGCATTTAGACATGTATCACAAAGCATACATCTTAAAACTGCTTCAAAAATTAGCAAAAGATACCGGAAAAACCATCTTATTTTCGTCTCATGAAATTGATTTAGCCATCCAATTATGCGATAGTATGATTGTCATGTCAAACCATGGAATAGTTGGTGATTCACCTTGTAATTTAATCGAAAAAGGTGCGTTTTCTAACCTGTTTCCTGCAGATATGATTGTTTTTGATGAAAAAACAGGCAGTTTTAGGGTTAAAAAGTAGTTTTACGTCAAACTCAAAATTACAAAACAACAATTCACATCATACCAAACTCGTATCAGTATCACATATTAATTAAAGTATTTTTAATCATCGTTTACAGACTCAAGTTCATCTAAATTATAATCATAAAGAAACACTCCACGTCATACTGAACTCGTTTCAGTATCTCACATTAATGAAGGCTTAAAACATCTATCACAATACTTTATAAAAAGATCTGTAATCACTTTCTAAATTAAAAAAGAATTAAGCTTTTAGCATATAAAAACACTTAACTTCTCACTGAGTCACAAATTAACTATCTTTGAACAAACTACGTTTTCATTAAATGAACGACAACATTATACTAATTATTACTATTTTAATTGCTGCTGCTATTGGTGGTTATTTAGGTATGCTTTTCACTAAACTTAAAAGTAAAAGCGAAAAAAGTACTTTAGAAGAAAGAAACACCAATTTACAACAGCAACTCTCTGACTTAAAACAGTTTTATTCCGCAGAAAGCGAAAGACAACACGCAACATTTAACACCCAATTACAAGAGTTGAAACAAACTATTTCTAAAATTGAAATAGAACGTGAAGGCATTCGTCGTGAAAAGGATATTTTAAATGAAGATTTAGCTAGAAAAAATGCTGATTTTGAAAACTTACAGCAATTAAATCTTAAACGTGAGGAAGAAGTCGAATTACGTCAAGAACAACTACGCAAGGATTTTGAGTTATTAGCAACTAAAATTTTAGACGAAAAAAGCGAAAAATTCACCCTTCAGAATAAAGAAAATATCAAAAATATTTTAAATCCACTTCAAGAAAAAATACTAACCTTCGAGAAAAAAGTAGACGATACTCAAAAGGAAAGTATTAGTATGCATAGTGCTTTAAAAGAGCAATTATTGGGTTTAAAAGATTTAAATCAGCAAATGACTAAAGAAGCCACCAACCTAACGAGAGCACTGAAAGGTGATAGTAAAATGCAAGGAAATTGGGGAGAATTAGTTTTAGAACGTGTTCTTGAAAAATCTGGTTTAGAAAAGGATAGAGAATATTTTGTACAACAAAATTTTACCAGAGCTGATGGTACAAGAGTACTACCAGATATAGTGTTGCATTTACCTGACAATAAAAAAATGATTATTGACAGTAAAGTGTCTTTAACAGATTACGAGCGTTACGTGAATGCAGAAGATGACGAGCGTGAGATATATTTAAAAGCCCACATCAATTCTATAAGACGACACGTAGACCAATTATCTGATAAAAAGTACGAAGATTTATATGATATAGAAAGTCCTGATTTTGTATTACTATTTATCCCAATAGAACCTGCGTTTGCAGTCGCTATTAATGCCGATAATAGTTTATACAATAAAGCATTCGAAAAAAACATAGTTATTGTTACACCTTCCACACTATTAGCAACTTTAAGAACTGTTGACAGTATGTGGAATAACGAAAAGCAGCAACAAAATGCTATCGAAATTGCAAGACAAGCTGGCGCTTTATATGATAAATTTGAAGGTTTAGTAAAAGACTTGACTGGTGTTGGAAAAAAAATAGACGATGCTAAAAAGGATTATTCCTCTGCTATGAATAAATTAGTAGAAGGAAAAGGAAACCTAATTACAAGTGTTGAAAAATTGAAAAAATTAGGTGCTAAAGCTAAAAAAGCATTACCCGAAACCATTATTAAAAGAGCAGAATTTGACGATTAACAGAAAACAATTATGATAAAATTTTTAGTAAAACCCTTAGTTATTATAGTCCTAATTTTAGTGGGATATTTTTGTTTTATATACTTTGCAACTTACAGTGAAGGTGTTAGAGCAGGAGAATTAGTTAAATTTAGCAGTAAAGGTGTTATGTTTAAAACTTGGGAAGGTGAGGTCAGTCAAGGTGTGTCTGAAGCTCAACTTTTTGAATTTTCTGTAGAGGATAAAGAGAAACAGGTTATTAATGATTTAAATCGTTTACAAGGTAAATTTGTAAAACTTTCGTATTTTGAACGTTACAAAACCTTCTTTTGGTTAGGTGATACTAAGTACTTTATTACTAAAGTAGAAGAAGATAAAGAACGACGTTCTAATTATTAATTATGACAGATTCTACTCAAAATATAATATACAAATGGAGCTTAAGAGCTAAATATATTTTTATATTTATTGCAGGAGCAGGACTACTATCTTTTGGTTTTGATACGCTTATAGAGCCAGGAAAATTTAGTAAAAGAGAAGAATTAAATAACTTTATTATTATCATGTGTCTCTTTTTTGGATTGGCTTTAATTATTGTCGGATTTTACAGAAAAAACCAAATTGAATATTACATACAACAACAAAAACTATAATGAAAGCATATAAAAAAGCAGACGATTCTAGAATTAGTATTTCCGAATTAATGTTACCATCACACTCTAACTTTAGTGGAAAAATACATGGTGGTTACATACTAAATTTGATGGATCAAATAGCTTTTGCTTGTGCTTCTAAACATTCCAAAACCTACTGTGTGACTGCTAGTGTAGATACTGTAGATTTTTTAAGTCCTATTGAGGTTGGCGAACTAGTAACCATGAAAGCTTCTGTAAATTTTGTTGGAAACACATCTATGGTTGTTGGTATACGTGTAGAGGCTGAAAATATACAAACTGGTATTGTAAAGCATTGTAACTCGTCTTACTTTACAATGGTAGCCAAAGATGATAATGGACAATCCATGGAAGTTGCTGGACTTATTTTAAATGATAAGGTTGAAGTCAAACGCTTTTTAAAAGCTATTAAGCGAATGGAGACTAAAAAACAACGACAATATGAGTTTGATCATGAAGATTTTTCGCACACAGATTACCTGCCAATATTAAAAGATTACAAAGTTAGAATAGATTTACCTGATAATTTTTAAAATAAAAAAGCCTTCAAAAAATGAAGGCTTTTTTATTTTAAAATACTTGTATTAAATTTTTACAAATCGTTTAGTTATTGTGGTCCCTAAACTAACAGAAGTTATTTTTATTAAATACACACCATCATTCCAATTAGAAATAGACAAACTAGTCTTTAATTGACTAATTGTTTTTGATAGTATTTTTTTTCCTAAAACATTATACACTTCAATAGTCAAATCTTCTTTAAACTTAGAAGGTATTTCGACATTTAAAGTCGATGATGCAGGATTTGGATACAAATTTATCGCAGATAAACGTGTTGCAAAATCAGGCACACTTAAAGTCCCTTCTGGCACGACTGTAATAACACCAAACATACTTGTAGGATGTGGATTACATTGGTATGTATTTGTACCAACAGATGTAAACGTATACGAAAACGTTGCTCCTGTAGTCATAAAACCACTTACAAAATTATCTGAGGACGTACCTCCTGTTCTTTCTACATTATGCGTACCAGTAGAATACCAATCCCAAATAACTGTATCTCCAACCTCAATGGTGCGATCTGCGTTATTATTTGGTCCTGTTGCATTAGAGTTAGAGCCGAAACTCCAATCTATATTAACTGTTTGGTTTTGAGCTGATACGCTTAAAGCTACAAAAGCAAATAAAATAAATAGTAGTTTTTTTGTCATAATCTCTTTTATTGTAAAATACAAAAAATAAATATAACCTCCTAAAAACCAATCGATTATTTTTATTACTTACTTAAATACATTTTTCGTCTTGCATATAAATCGTAAAACTGATCATCTTTTAAATCGCCAATAAACAATATACTTTCTCCAGTACTTTTCATTTCTGGACCAAGTTTTTTATTCACATTATGAAATTTATTAAAAGAAAACACTGGCTGCTTAATAGCATAACCTTTTAACTGTGGGTTAAAATTAAAGTCAGTAACTTTCTTTTCGCCTAACATAACTTTAGTTGCATAATTTACATAAGGCTCTCCATAGGCTTTAGAAATAAATGGAACTGTACGTGATGCTCTTGGATTAGCTTCAATGATGTAAACAATATCATCTTTGATAGCAAACTGTATATTAATTAACCCAACCGTATTTAATGCTAATGCAATTTTCTTGGTATGGTCTTTTATTTGCTGCATTACAAACTCTCCTAAATTAAAAGGTGGTAATGTTGCGTTACTATCACCAGAGTGGATTCCGCAAGGCTCAATATGCTCCATTATACCAATGATGTAAACATTTTCTCCGTCGCAAATAGCATCAGCTTCAGCTTCAATAGCTCCATCAAGATAATGGTCTAATAGCAGTTGATTTCCAGGCATACGTCTTAATAAATCAACGACATGCTCTTCTAAATCTTGTTTATTAATTACAATCTTCATCCCTTGTCCACCAAGTACGTATGAAGGTCTAACTAATATTGGAAAATCTAGCACGTCTGCAATTGCAGCTGCTTCATCTGCAGTTGTAGCAATATCAAATTCTGGATAAGGAATATTGTTTTCTTTAAGCATGTTAGAAAACAACCCTCTATCTTCGGCTAAATCTAGAGCTTCAAAGCTAGTTCCTAAAATTTTAATTCCGTATTTAGATAGTTTTTCAGCAAGTTTTAAAGCGGTTTGTCCACCTAATTGCACGATAACACCTTCTGGTTTTTCATGTCTAATGATGTCATAGATATGTTCCCAAAAAACAGGTTCAAAATATAATTTATCTGCTGTGTCAAAGTCTGTAGATACCGTTTCTGGATTACAGTTAATCATGATGGTTTCATAACCACATTCTGCAGCAGCTAATACACCATGTACACAACAATAATCAAACTCGATACCTTGTCCAATCCTGTTTGGTCCTGATCCTAAAACGATAACTTTTTTCTTATCAGAAACTATACTTTCATTATGCGCATAACGTGTTCCGTCAGCTGTTTCTACATCATTTTCAAATGTTGAGTAATAGTAAGGTGTTTTAGCTTCAAACTCGGCAGCACAAGTATCTACAAGTTTGTAAACACGATTAATACCTAACTCGTCTCTTTTATTATATACTTGACTTTCTAAACAGCCTAACATATGTGCTATTTGTCTGTCTCCATACCCTTTTTGTTTAGCTTCTAGAAGTAAATCTCTTTGGATGGTGTCTATTTTAAAGGTCGAAATTTCTTTTTGTAATTGGTGCAATTCTTCATATTGACGTAAAAACCACATGTCAATTTTAGTAATTTCATGTATACGACTTAAAGGAATTCCCATTTGAATGGCATCATAAATTACAAACACGCGATCCCAACTTGCGTAGGTTAGCTTTTCAATAATTTGTTCGTAATTAGTATAACCTTTACCGTCAGCACCTAAACCATTACGTTTAATCTCTAAAGATTGTGTTGCTTTATGAAGTGCTTCCTGAAAAGAACGTCCAATACCCATAACCTCTCCTACTGACTTCATTTGCAGTCCTAATGTACGATCACTTCCTTCAAACTTATCAAAATTCCAACGTGGTATTTTAACAATTACATAATCTAAAGTTGGCTCAAATAATGCTGATGTAGATTTAGTAATTTGGTTTTCTAACTCATCTAAATGATAACCTATAGCTAATTTTGCAGCTATTTTTGCAATTGGATATCCTGTTGCTTTACTAGCTAAAGCTGAAGAACGTGATACACGAGGATTAATCTCGATAGCAATTATATCTTCGTTTTCATCTGGACTAACTGCAAATTGCACGTTACATCCACCAGCAAAATCACCAATATTACGCATCATATGGATAGCCATATCACGCATTTTTTGATATGTTTTATCACTTAATGTCATTGCTGGAGCAACAGTAATGGAGTCTCCTGTGTGGATTCCTATTGGATCCATATTTTCTATAGAACAAATAATTACTACATTATCATTAGAGTCTCTTAGTAATTCTAGCTCGTATTCTTTCCATCCAATTAAGGCTTTGTCAATCATGACTTCGTGAATTGGAGAAATTTCTAATCCACGTGTTAATAACTCGTCAAAATCTTCTTCTTTATATACAAATGAAGCGCCTGCACCACCTAAAGTAAATGAGGCTCTAATTATTAAAGGAAACCCAAACTCTTGAGCAATTTCTTTACCTTTTAAGTATGATGTAGCTGTTGCTTGAGGTGCCATAGGGACTCCTATTTTAAGCATTAACTCTCTAAATTGTTCTCTGTCTTCTGTAATATTAATAGCGTCAATATTGACACCTATAATCTCTACACCAAAGTCTTTCCAAATGCCTTTTTCATCTGCTTCAATACATAAATTAAGTGCAGTTTGTCCACCCATTGTAGGTAGTACTGCATCAATTTGAGGATGTTCTTTTAAAATTTGAACAATAGACTTTGTATTAAGAGGCAACAAATATACATGATCAGCCATACTTGGGTCTGTCATGATTGTTGCTGGATTAGAATTGATTAAAATAGTTTCGATTCCGTCTTCTCTTAAAGATCTTAGTGCTTGCGTACCAGAGTAATCAAACTCACAGGCTTGCCCAATAACGATAGGACCTGAACCAATAATAAGAATAGACTTTAACTTAGGATTTTTTGGCATTTTAGTTTGTTTTTTTCGATTATCAAAAATAGTAATTATTAGATACAAAAAAAGGCGTTACACCTAAGTAACGCCTTTAAAATGTTAACAATTGTTAAACATTATTTTTTATGTCTAGTTTCAGATGAAACAGATATTTTCTTTCTTCCTTTAGCACGACGACGAGCTAATACCTTTCTACCATTAGCAGAAGCCATTCTTTCTCTAAAACCATGTTTATTTCTTCTTTTTCTCTTTGATGGCTGAAACGTTCTTTTTGGCATTGTCTTATTTTTTTAAAATCTGAATAGTATATGTTTTATTTAGTTTTATGCTTTACGTAAAACTGAGCGCAAATATACAACGAGTTTTTTATTTCACAAACCTAATTTAAAAAATATTTTTAAAGATTTTTTTAGTTTCTTTGTACTCCAATAAAAATAACGCTTAAAAACGTTACAAATCAAGTAATACAAGACTTTTAAAATTTAAAAAATGTACAATAAAGTAATAAAACTAATATTAGCAATCGGAATTTTTGGTGTAGCCATCTGGCAATTTGTGGAAGGAAACATCGGTAATGGTATCATGTACATCTTTTTAGCCCTAATATTTGTCTTCTTATATTTTAAAAATGAATTTATTTTATTAGCTTTTTTAAGATTAAGAAAACAAGATTTTCCTGGTGCTAAAAAATGGTTAGATAAAATTAAAAATCCAGATACTGCTTTAGTTAAAAAGCAACAAGGGTATTATAATTTTTTAAATGGTATTATGGTTTCTCAGGATAATATGACTGAAGCTGAACGTTATTTTAAAAAAGCAGAGCAATTAGGTTTATCTATGGATCATGATATGGCTATGGTTAAACTTAATTTAGCTGGAGTTGCAATGTCTAAAAGAAGAAAGCAAGAAGCGGTTACATTATTAGCCGAAGCACAAAAGCTTGATAAACAAGGTATGTTAACTGATCAAATAAAAATGATGAAAGAAAACATGAAACGCGCACAAGCACCTAAACAACACTTTGGTCAAGGTGGATCAATACGTGCACAAAAAAGACGTAGTAGATAATTATACTTTTATAAATTAAAAAGGGTCAAACTAATTAAAACTAGTTTGACCCTTTTTTTTTACAGTAAAGGCGCCCAAAGTCTACAATAGGCTTCTTGTATACGCTTAATATTAGATCGCTCTGTCCATTGCTCTAGATTAACTTGGATAGCACTTTCTAGGTCATTATTAAATATGCTTTTAGCTTCAATTGCTTTTTCTTTATTATAGATAAGCGCGTTGATTTCAAAATTAATATTAAAGCTTCTGTAATCCATATTACAGGTTCCTATAGTTGTAAAGACATCATCCACAACCATAGTTTTAGCATGAATAAAGCCTTTTTCATATCTATAAATTTTGACATTGGCTTCTAACAATTGTTCTAGATATGAGTTTGTGGCATGTTTTGCTGTCCACGAGTCCGATTTATCTGGAATTAGAAGCTTGACATCCACTCCACTTTTTGATGCCACTTGCATGGCTGTAATGATTTGATCATTAGGTATAAAATAAGGCGTTGTTATGTACACGTAATCTTCGGCAGTTACAATTGCAAAAAATATAGCTTCCATAATATTAGCCCAATCTGTATCTGGACCACTTGCTGCTATTTGTACTGGAGTAATTGTTTTAACCTTGTTTTGCGGAAAAAACGAACGGTTTAATGTCAAGCTAGTATCTGCTACAAAATTCCAATTGGTTAAAAATTGAGTTTGTAAGGTAAAAACAGATTCGCCAATAATTTTTAAATGTGTATCTCTCCAATAGTCTTTATTTTCGGGATAATTAACGTAAGTATCAGATACATTTATTCCGCCTACATAACCTATTTCACCATCTATAATCACAATTTTTCTGTGATTTCTATAATTCATTTTACCTGTAAATCTAGGAAACAATACTGGCATAAAAGCAAAATATTGTACTCCAGCATTGGTTAGTTTTTTCTTCATTTTAGAAGAAATTTTACTACCTACATCGTCAAAACTAAGTCTTACCGTTACGCCTTCCTTGGCTTTTTTACACAATAGATCTAAAAATCTAGTACCTATTTTATCGTCTTTTAAAATGTAATATTCAATATGAATATGTTTTTTAGCAGTGTCAATATCCTTAAAAAGCTTCTCAAATTTATTTTCGCCATTAATTATGATTTCTACATCATTAAATTTAGTTAATGGTGATTTATCATTTTTTTGAAGCAGATGAATTAATCTAATTTGATCTTCGTCAATTTTAGCTTCGTATTGCGTTAAGGATTCTGGCTGAATCTTTAAATCTTTATTAATAGATTGTATTAAATGGTTATTTAACACGTCTTTTCGATTAAAAATCTTATCCTTTCTATACTCTTGACCAAAAAAGTAATAAACTACTAATCCAAAAAAAGGAAACACTAACAATACAATGATGTACGTTAGTGTTTTTGTTGGATTTATTGATTTAAATAAAATAGTGGCAACTGCAATTATTACCAATATGTAATTGATAACAATTGCTATAGTCCACCAATTTTGGGTAAAAAAATCAAGCATTTACGGATTAGTTTGGTAGTAACCCTCTCTTGGGATATCAATAAAATATTGTTTTCTAGAACTATTATTTAAATGAGGTTCTCTTAACCAAGGGTTGTGTAATTTTAATATTTTATAGTTTATACCAAATTGCTTAGCAAAACCTGCAAAGTCAGTTACTGCAGTATCTACAGCTACTTGATAGGTTGGCACTGCTTTATACAAATCTTTGTCTCTAAAATTAAATCCATAAGCATCTGGATTAGATAAAATTTCTTTTAAAGCTATTATTCTAAACACATACCTTCCTGTTTCTTCACCTAAAAGCAAATCATAATAACTAGTCACATCTTGTTCTTTTAAGCGTCTAGAAATACCATAATTACCTGCATTATATGCTGCTGCTGCAGATGTCCAAGATCCTAAACTTTCTTTAGCTTTTTTTAAATAATCACAAGCTACTTCTGTGGCTTTTTCTAAATTATAACGTTCGTCTACATTATCGTTTACTTCTAATCCATGTTCGCGACCTGTTGCTTTCATGATTTGCCAAAACCCACTTGCTCCTGCTGGAGAACGTGCATCTGTTAAACCACTTTCAATAACTGCCAAATATTTAAAATCGTCTGGTATCCCGTTTTTTGCTAAAATAGGCTCGATAATAGGGAAATATTTTTTGGCACGCTTAAACATTAACAAACCATTAGACTGCCAATAGGTATTAACTAATAGCTCTTTATCCATGCGCTCATAAATATCTGGATTTGATAATGGTACAGCTTCTCCTGCAAACTCCAAATAGCTTGGCATTTGAATTGCGTATACATTATAATCGTTTATTATTTTTTTCTCAAAATTCTCGTCAGTAGGAGCGTCTTGATAGGCGTTAATAAATAACAATCCTAAAACGCCTAAGCCAACAATAGCTAAACTTTTTTGTACAATCTTCATCTTCTTATCTTTTGTTTAAATTTAAAATTTTTTATTCAAACCACTTAATATTTAAGCGATTAGTTTTGGTAAGTTTTCATTAAACCATTTATATTTATTAATAATCATGATATGTGTACCTCCTTTTATACTTACGCATGCTCCTAAATTAGCGAAAGGAAATACTTTATCATTATCACCATGTATATGGATTACATTATCTAATGCTTGGTCTTGATCCCAACAAACCACTTGCTGTATTGCCCAATCCAGATACATTTTATCGCTTACCGACAAATATTTTTTATATAACTCAATACGTTTAGTTATAGTATTACCAAACGCATATTTAGCCAACAAATCAACATTACTAAGTAATTGTGTGGGTAGTATTTTATATGCTTTTGTCAGACGCAACAGACGCATTCTTTTAGGCAACTCGTGTTTGGTCTTTACACTGGATACTATTATAATTTTATTGTACTTAATATACTTACTCATTTCTTGCACTAAAATCCCTCCAAAAGATACACCTAAAAGTACTGGATTATCATGTTTTACATCTTCACACATGCGTTTTGCATAGCTTGATAATGTTTCGTTTGGATTGGGTAATTTCCATTCTAACCAGTAAATTTTAAATTGATTTTCCGGCAATTTAATGTGCTCAAATATCGTAGGATTAGCAGCCATACCAGGCATTAGATAAACAGGTATTACTTCTTGATTCATAAGCTTTTAACAATAAACAAACACAGTGCTATTAGATTTTTGAGTATCTTTGTGCTGTAAAGCTATAAAATAGTTTGGTACTATTTTTGAAACTCCCCTAATAATTAATAAAACTTTATACATTATGATTGATGCAGCTGAGTTAGTTGACAATGATTTTTTACGTCAATTTGAACTAAAAATTGATAATCATTTCGCTAAAATAGAATACTCTTTACAAGAAAGAAAAATCTTTTTAACTAAATTAATAGTGCCTGAGGAGCAGGATAATGAAGATTTTGTAAACGAGTTTTTAAAAATTGTTTTTGACAATATTGAAGAACGTAATTTAAGCGTAATGCCTACCAGTCCAGAAATAGCAAAATTTATGAGGCGCAATAGGCAATATAAAAAACTTTTACCTGTAGGTGTCAGAATCTAACTTTTACAATAAAAACATAATTAAAACCGAAGCTAATACCTTCGGTTTTTTTTTGAAATAAACATTATACTAATTATAGTTATGCTACTAAAAACAATTAAACTATGCTAAAACTATAAAAAAAAAGAATTAACTATATTGTGTATATTTACACTATATAATTTTAGTTTAAAAAAAGCACTTTTCTTTACACTAAAAAAGAGAAACAGTAATAACAGCACCTTGACAACTATTATAACTAACAAAGCATTACCTATATATAGCTTAATTTTTATTTTTACATTTTTAGTATCTTGTAAGGATACTAAAAACGTAAACGATGATCATTTAGTTTTTAGATATAACGAACACAAAAACATAGGATCACTAGATCCTGCATTTGCAAAAGACAACGCAGATATTTGGGCAATCCATCAATTATTTAATGGATTGGTTCAAATGGATGACAGTTTACATGTTAAACCCAGCATTGCTAAAAACTGGACACTATCAGATAATGGTTTAAGCTATAATTTTGTACTAAAAAACAATGTCTATTTTCATAAACATAAATTATTTGGTAAGGATTCTACCAGACTAGTTACTGCTTCTGACTTTGAATATAGTTTTAACCGATTGTTGGATAAAAATATATCGTCGTCAGGTCAGTGGATTTTTAATAAAGTAGACACCTTTAAAGCGATAAACGACACCATTTTTAATATTACTTTAAAACAACCTTTTCCTGCATTTTTGGGTTTGTTAACAATGAAGTATTGTAGTGTCGTCCCTAAAGAAATAACAGAATATTATGGTAGTGATTTTAGATCAAATCCAATAGGCACAGGTCCTTTTAAATTTAAGCGCTGGGAAGAAAACATCAAACTGGTTTTTAGAAAAAATGAAAACTATTTTGAAACGACTAAAGATGGTCAAAAACTACCACATTTGGAAGCTGTAGCTATTACCTTTTTACCTGATAAGCAGAGTGAATTTATGCAATTTATTCAAGGTAATTTAGACTTTTTAAACAGCTTAGACGCCTCTTATCAAGATGAAATATTGACTACAAATGGAGAATTAAGAGATAAATATATTAATATTATAAACATAAATAGAGGTCCTTACTTAAATACAGAATATTTGGCTTTTTATATGGATTCTGATTTAAATGAAATCCAATCCAAACAAATACGTGAAGCTATAAATTATGGCTTTGACAGAAAAAAAATGATGACCTATTTACGTAACGGAATTGGAATAGCTGCAAATGGTGGATTTATACCAAAAGGGTTACCAGGTTACAATGCTAATATTGGATACACTTACCAACCCGTAAAAGCAAAAAAACTTATTGCTGAATACAAAGCACAAAACAATAATAGAACGCCAGAAGTAACAATTACTACAACTAGTAATTATCTTAACTTTTGCGAATACATACAACGCGAGCTTATTAAAATTGGTTTAAATATAAAGGTAGATGTCATTCCTGCATCAACTTTAAAAGAAGGTAAAGCCAACGGAAAATTAGATTTATTTAGAGCTAGTTGGGTTGCAGATTATCCAGACGCTCAAAATTATCTATCATTATTTTATTCAGAAAATTTTGCGCCAAATGGTCCAAATTATACTCATTTTAGCAATACTGATTTTGATAAATGGTACAACCAAGCTTTTAATACTACTGAGGCATCTGAAAGAACTAAATTGTATACCAAAATGGATAGTTTGGTTATAAAAAATGCTCCTATAGTGCCTTTATACTATGATGAAGTGATTAGATTTACTCAAAAAAATGTTATTGGACTAGGCAATAATCCTATCAATTTATTAGAATTAAAGCATGTTAAGAAACAATAGTTAATCGATTTGATTTTTATATTTTAGAGATAAGTTCACTATTTTCAACATAGTTAGGTTTGTCAATCATTAAACCTAAAATTATAAGGTATTGTCCAAATCCATAACCAAACATTACTATAAAATCCTGGAATAGGATGTCTCCATAAAATGTTTTAATTACCATTGTAGCCTCAGAGAATACAAATAAAACTACACCAGATAAAACTGTATAATAGCTTTTGTTACTTGCTACATCTTTTCTAAGATAGGCAAAAAGAGTCATGACTAAGGATATAAAAAAATACAACGTTACTGGTATAAAATACCCTTTAAGGTTTACAAAAATTAGATTATACAAAAACGCAACAAACAAAAAACAAACTACTAAAAATGGTAGCAAACGCTTATTACTAAAGTCTTCCTTGTGTGTAAATTTAAAAATGTAGATTAATTTACCAACTACAAAAAGTATTAAACTAATAATAAACTTTACTTTATTTAAGTGGTCAATAATTAAAATATCACCTATAAAAAAAATAATTAATCCATAAAAACATACCTATTGTTTAACTTATTTTTCTTGTAAACACAATAACCCGTAAATATTATAAGAGTGACTAGCACAAATATTTTAGAATAATACCTATAAGGAATTATAGGTAAATTAGTTTTTACATAAATATCTAAAAATAACAAAGCCAAAAATACAGGTGTAAAATAGCGTATTAATTTATCCATAATTATGTATTCACTTTCAGTATATCATTATTATCGATAGCTCTACTTTCTTTTAGTACTCCCAATATAATCATGTACTGAGACAAACAATAAAAAAACATAACAGTAATTTTATTATAAGCAATTAATGGGTCATAAAATATTTTAAGGATATTAATACTATCTGCTATCATTGAGAAAAACACACCAAATAAGACTAACCAAAAACTTAATCCATTGACCTCACTTTTTCTTAAATAAGCAAATTGCATTAATAACAGTACTACAAATAAGTAGATTAAAAATGGAAAAAAATAATGACCTAAATTATTATACACCAAATCTGTGATAATAGTCATGTAAGCAAAACCAAGTATTAAAAAAGGAATTAATTTAGAAATTTTGAAATCTTTACTATTTAAAAATCGTATCGAATAACAAATTTTAGCTCCAATAAATAAAAAAGCTGCAAATACAAAATGAGTCATTTCGCCAGAATTTCCTGTAATAAAAAAAACATCTCCAATTATAAATAAAGATAAAGCATAAATTACCAGTCGTTTTTTAGAAATGTCCTTTTGCTTAGTTTTAAATAAATAAAAAACTAATAAAGTAATGCCTAGAGCTAATTTAGTAAAGTATCTATAGGAATATAACGCTTCATTATTCTTAAAAAAAGAATCTAAAACGTATAGAAAAAGATATAAGATGGTAAATCTAAGCGTATTTTTAAAAATAAAACTCATATTGATTATTAAGCCTAATCAATATAAAAATTTAATTCAGAATTAACCCATAAAAACTTACAATTTCGACGAATAACCTTTGATCACCAATAGATTGTACTAAATAATGATTACTCTTTTCTGTACTTTTTAGAATCTTCAAAAACTTGAGTTAAAATAGCTTCGTCTTGACTAGAAAATTCCACACCTCTTCTTGCCATAACAACTTTAGCAACCTCAAAAGCTTTAGACGTTAAATAGGTTGTAAAACCAGAAGCGCCTCCCCAACTATAACTTGGCACAAAATTTCTTGGAAAACCACTACCAAAAATATTGGCATTAACACCAATAACGGTTCCTGTATTAAACATTGTATTAATACCGCATTTACTGTGATCTCCCATCATTAAACCACAAAACTGTAATCCCGTTTTAGCAAAACGTTCTGTTTCATAATCCCATAGTTTAACTTCTACATAATTATTTTTAAGGTTAGAATTATTAGTATCTGCACCTAAATTACACCATTCACCTATTACGGAATTCCCTAAAAACCCATCATGTCCTTTGTTAGAGTACCCAAATAAAACTGAGTTATTAACCTCGCCTCCTACTTTACTATGTGGTCCAATTGTAGTTGGTCCATATATTTTTGCTCCTAATTTTAAAGTTGCATGATCACATAAAGCTAAAGGACCTCTAACCAAACTCCCTTCCATTACCTCTGCATCTTTACCAATATAAATTGGTCCTGCACTAGCATTTAATGTTGCAAACTGGACAACTGCTCCTTCTTCAATAAAAGTGTTTTCTGGTGCAATAATATTATTACTTGTGGGTATTGGTTCAGATTTTCTGTCTTTAGTTAACAATTCAAAATCCTGTTGTATAGCTTCTCCGTTTTTAGAAAATATCTCCCAAGTGTGTTCAATTTTAGTAATATCGTTATCAAACTCAATAGCTTCATACGTATCAAAATCTATGTCTTCCTGAGTATCTGTTGTATAAAAAGCAATTATATCCTCATCTTTAAAAATGGCTTGATTTTTTTCTAACCCTATAATCAATTCAACTAATTCATTATTTGGTAAATAAGATGCATTTAGCATAACATTTTCTTCTAACTCAACCATAGGATATTTATCTGCCAAATAATCTTCTGTTACTGTTGTAGTTGTGGTTTGTAAATACATCTCCCACTTCTCTCTAATAGTCAGTATACCAACTCTGATATCTGCAACAGGTCTAGTATAAGTAAATGGAAGTAATTGGTTGCGTACTGGTCCATCAAAAAGGATATAATTCATTGTGGTTTTATTTTAAGTTTAAACATCAAAACACTATTAAGCATTTTACTTTTGTGTTTAGCATTCAAAAATAGTTGAAAATAAGATAACAAAAAAAGCCTTTCATAAAAATGAAAGGCTTTTAAAATATAGTTAACGCTAAAATTATTTTTTAAATTTTGCGTATTTGTTTTTGAATTTATCGATACGTCCTGCAGTATCAATTAGTTTAGACTTACCTGTATAAAATGGGTGAGACGTTCTAGAAATCTCCATTTTAATAACTGGATATTCAACACCATCAACTTCAATAGTTTCACTAGTGTTTGCAGTAGACTTAGTTAAAAATACGTCATCGTTTGACATGTCTTTAAATGCTACCATTCTATAATTTTCTGGATGTATACCTTTTTTCATCGCTAAATGCTTTTTTATCTTAACTAAATTCGAGGTGCAAATTTAAGTATTTTTTACAAATGAGCAACTAATTTATGAAAAAAAATTAATTATGTAATATTGTAACATATTATTGCACTTTAAGACTAATAGATTATTAACTAATTAACTCAACAAAATTATGGAAAAAACTATAAAATCAATCGCAATTAATTTTGGTCTGTACCTTGGTGCAACCTTAGGCGGAATCACTGTATTAGCCTATGCTTTGTATTTAGACCTATTAACTAAATGGTGGTTAGGTATTTTATTATTTGTTATAATTATTGTCTACGGAATTATTTCTGTGTCAAAATCTAAAGCATCATTAGGTGGTTATATTTCATTTAAAGAAAGTTTTAGCTCCTATTTTATTACGGTTGCAATAGGTGTAATAATTAGCACTTTGGTAAGTGTACTTGTTTTTAATTTTATCGACCCTGAAGCTGCTGTTGCTTTAAAAGAAAAAACAATTGAAGCAACATTACAAATCATGAAAAATTTTAACGCTCCTGAAGAAGAAATCGCTAAAACTTTAGATCTTATGGAAGCGCAAAAAAACCAATTCGCGTTAATGCCACAAATACAATCAACAGCCATGTTTTTAGTAATACAAGCTGTTATTGGTCTTATTGTTTCATTAATAATGAAAAAAACTAACGAAGACCTATAATAGTTTTATATTTGAAAATATATTTCAAATTAAATTATGAACATATCAGTAGTCATACCACTACTTAACGAAGAAGAATCATTAACAGAATTACACCATTGGATTGCAAATGTCATGCAAACCAATGGTTTTTCTTATGAGCTATTGTTTATAGACGATGGTAGTACAGATAATTCTTGGAAAATTATTGAAAAAATCCAAGAAACGGACAATAACGTTAAAGGTATTAGATTTTTAAAAAACTTTGGAAAATCCCAAGCATTACATGCTGGTTTTGCTACAGCAACAGGAGATGTAATAATCACTATGGATGCCGATTTACAAGACAATCCAGAGGAAATACCTGAACTTTACAACATGATTACTAATCAAGGTTTTGAGTTAGTTTCTGGATGGAAAAAAAAGCGTTATGATAATAAGTTTACTAAAAACTTACCTTCAAAATTATTTAATTGGGCAGCAAGAAAAACTTCAGGTGTCCAACTTAATGACTTTAATTGCGGACTTAAAGCCTACAATAAAGATGTTGTTAAAAATATTGATGTAAATGGCGAAATGCACAGATACATACCAGTTTTAGCCAAAAATGCTGGATTTTCTAACATTGGTGAAAAAATAGTCCAACATCAAGCCAGAAAATATGGCGAAACCAAATTTGGAATGGATCGTTTTGTTAACGGGTTTTTGGACTTAATAACCATTTGGTTTTTATCCAGATTTGGCAAAAGACCAATGCATTTATTTGGTGCATTAGGCGTTATAATGTTTGGCTTAGGACTTGTTTTTGCTTTGTATTTAGGAATAGACAAACTATTTTTTAATACCTCAGGTAGACTAATCACCCAACGACCTCAGTTTTATCTAGCATTAGTAACCATGATTTTAGGATCACAATTTTTTGTTGCTGGTTTTTTAGGCGAAATAATTTTACGTCAAAAATCAGACAAAAAAAGATATTTAATTAAAGAATCCTTAAATTTAAAGGACTAAACTTATTAATTAATAACAAAACAAATAACTACCTTTAGGTAATTATTTATCTTAATTTAAGACTACAACCTATGAGACATATTGAACCAGAACTTTTAAACAGAGTCAATACTTGGTTAACTCCAGCTTTTGATAATGAAACACAAGATTATATAAAAAATCTTATCGCTTTAGAGCCTACTCAGCTTAAAGAAAGTTTCTATAAAGACTTAGAGTTTGGTACTGGAGGTATGCGTGGTGTAATGGGAATTGGGACAAACAGAATTAATAAATATACCTTAGGAAAAAACACACAAGGTATTTGTAATTACATGAAAACTGTTTTTCCAGGAGAAGACTTAAAAGTTGCTATCGCTTACGACTGTAGACACAACAGTAAAAGTTTAGCAAAAGTTGTGGCAGACGTGTTTTCATCAAACAATGTCAAAGTTTATTTATTTGAAGACCTACGTCCTACTCCAGAGTTATCTTTTGCTTTAAAACATTTAGACTGTCATTGTGGTATTGTTTTAACTGCTTCACATAATCCACCAGAATATAATGGTTACAAAGTATATTGGCAAGATGGTGGACAACTAGTACCACCTCAAGATGCCGAAATTATTAAAATAATAAATGCCTTAGACTATGCCGAAATAAAATTTGAAGCAAAGCCTAAGTTAATAGAATATATAGGAAAAGAAGTTGATGATGTTTTTATTGATGCAGCAGTAAAAAACGGAAGTTTTGATACACCCAAAGCTGCCAAAGATAATCTAAATATAGTTTTTACATCCTTACACGGAACTTCCATTACTAGCATACCAGAAACGTTTAAACGTGCAGGTTACAATAATGTAAATATTGTTGAAGAACAACGTGAACCTAATGGCGATTTCCCAACTGTAAAATCTCCAAATCCAGAAGAACCTGAAGCTCTTAAAATGGCTTTAGAATTAGCAGAAAAAGTAGATGGAGATATTGTTATAGGTACAGATCCTGATAGTGACAGAGTTGGTATTGCTGTTAGAGGTTTAGATAATAAAATGATTTTATTAAACGGAAACCAAACCATGATCATGATGACTGAGTTTTTATTGCAACAATGGAAAAATAACAACAAAATAAATGACAATCAATTTATAGGAAGCACCATTGTATCTACGCCAATGATGACTGCTTTAGCAGATGCCTTTAAGGTAGAATGTAAAATTGGTCTGACTGGATTTAAATGGATTGCTAAAATGATTAAAGATTTTCCTAACCAAGAGTTTATTGGTGGTGGAGAAGAAAGTTTTGGGTTTATGGTTGGTGATTTTGTACGTGACAAAGATGCTGTAACATCTGCTTTACTTGCTTGCGAAATTGCAGCTCAAGCAAAAGCTAAAGGCAGTAGTTTTTACAAAGAATTAATACAACTGTACACTAAACATGGTTTTTATAAAGAACGTTTAATATCCATGACTAAAAAAGGTATTGAAGGTGCGCAAGAAATCAAACAAATGATGATAGATGCAAGAGAAAACCCTCTAACAACAGTTAATGGGTCAAAAGTTATCAAGATTGAAGACTATCAATTATCTGAAGCAAAAAATACAATAGACAATACTACAAGTACTATTGATGTACCTAAATCAAACGTATTAATTTATTACACGGAAGACGGAAGTAAAATAGCCTTAAGACCAAGTGGTACAGAGCCTAAAATAAAATTCTACATTAGCGTTAATACCACTTTAGACAATGTGTCAGAATTTGAAGCTACGGAACAGAAATTGGAAAGCAAGATTGATGCTATATTAAAAGATATGCAGTTATAATTAAATGGATCAAAACCTAAAAAAAATAATCCCATATATTAAACCTTATAAGTTTAATATAGTGATGAATGTTATTTTTAATATTCTATACGCGCTTTTTAGCACATTATCATTTATAACAATGTTTCCGTTGTTAGAAGTGCTATTTCAAAAAAACTCAGAGCCTACAACTATTCTAAAAAAACCTGTGTACACTGACATTTGGAATATTACTGATTATTTAAAAGATTCATTCTTCTATGAAATTGGTAAACTTAATGAAATACATGGTCCTCAATATTCCTTATTGTTAGCTGTTGGTTTAGTAATTACTACATTTTTACTCAAAAACTTATTTAACTATTTAGCGTCCTTTCATATGATGCATTTAAAAAATGGAGTTTTAAGTGATCTGCGTAAAAAAATGTATCAAAAAATTATAAGCTTATCAATACCTTTTTATTCAAATCGCACAAAAGGAGATATAATGGCTAGAATGTTAGGTGATATTAGCCAAGTACAATCATCATTTTTTGTTATTTTAGAACTTATTGTTAGAGAGCCTTTAACAATACTATTTACGATTTATGCTATGCTAAAAATTAGTGTAAATCTTACACTTTTTGTTTTTGTTTTCATGCCTATTTCTGGTTTTATAATTTCTAGAATCGGTAAAAATTTAAAATCAAAATCAACAAAAGCTCAAGAAGAATCAGGAAAACTCATATCAATTGTAGAAGAAAGCCTAACAGGATTAAAGGTGGTTAAAAGTTACAATGCAGAATCTAGTTTCACACAAAAATTCAATAATTCTGTTGACCGTTTATTAAAATTATCAAATAGTATAGGTAACAAAAACAACTTAGCCTCACCAATGAGTGAATTTATGGGTATTGTTACAATTGCTATTCTTTTATGGTATGGAGGTAATCTAGTATTAGTTGAAAAAACACTAGAAGGCGAATTATTTTTAGTGTATCTACTATTAGCGTATAACATTTTAACACCAGCAAAAGCAATCTCTAAAGCATCATATTCTGTAAAAAATGGATTAGCTGCTGCAGAGCGAGTATTTGAAATATTAGAACAAGAGGAAACTATAACAGCAAATAGTGATGCTATTGACTTAACGGGCTTTTCACACGAAATTAATATCGAAAACATCAATTTTAGATATGAAGAAGAAAATGTGCTTAAAAAATTCAGCTTAAAAGTACCTAAAGGAAAATCTGTTGCTCTTGTAGGACAATCTGGAAGTGGAAAAAGTACAATCGCTAATTTACTGACTCGTTTTTATGATGTAAATGAAGGAAACATTACTATTGATGGTAATGACATAAAAAAAGTGACAAAAAAGTCTTTACGTAATCTAATGGGATTAGTAACACAAGATTCTATCCTATTTAATGACACCATAAAAAACAACATTTTAATAGGTAAACCTGATGCAACCGAAGACCAAATTATTGATGCTTTAAAAATTGCAAATGCTTGGGAGTTTGTTAGCGAGTTACCAAAAGGTATTGAAACCAATGTTGGAGATGCTGGAAATAATTTTTCAGGTGGACAAAAACAACGTCTAAGTATTGCTAGAGCTGTACTTAAAAACCCTCCTATTATGATTTTGGATGAAGCTACCTCAGCTTTAGACACTGAAAGCGAACGCCTAGTCCAAGTTGCTTTAGAAAATATGATGAAAAACAGAACATCTATTGTTATTGCTCACAGGCTATCTACCATCCAAAATGCAGATCAAATTATTGTAATGCAAAAAGGTGAAATTGTAGAACAAGGCACACACACAGAACTATTAGATAAAAACGGTATGTATAAAAAGTTAGTAGAAATGCAAAGCTTTGAATAATTAAAACAATTAATTAAAAAAGGATAAACCAAGTTTATCCTTTTTTTTTGTGCATTGCTAGATTTGGGGCCAACAACATAACCAAATTTAATAATATAAATCTAACGCAAATAATACTAAAATACAAGTTAATTTTGTTTTTAAACCGACAAAACACACATTTAATCGTTTATTTTTGTATAAAACTATGATTTACAGATAGTTAATAATCATTAAAAATTCTAATAAAACTTTTAAACTATTAGCTTAAATTAGAGTCTAATATTTAATATGTCAGAGAACGAAACACTTTTAGTGCAGCAATTACAATCTGAATCAGAAAAAAACGCTGCTTTTAAAACACTAATCACGCTATACAAAGAGCGATTGTATTGGCACATTAGACATATAGTAAAATCTCATGACGATGCGGATGACGTTTTACAAAATACGTTTATAAAGGTTTTTAAAAACATTAATAAATTTAAAGGCGATAGCCAATTATACTCTTGGATTTATAGAATAGCAACTAACGAAGCTTTAACGCATTTAAAAAGAAACGCAAAATTAAAAAACACTGCTAGTCACGATACTCAGGATTTAGCAATAAACAATTTACAATCGGACGTTTACTTTGAAGGAGAAGCCATACAGCTTAAACTTCAAAAAGCAATAGCAACACTTCCTGAAAAACAACAATTAGTGTTTAATATGAAATATTTTCAAGATTTAAAATACAACGAACTATCAGAAATACTTGACACCAGTGAAGGAGCCTTAAAGGCATCCTACCATTTAGCTTCTAAAAAAATAGAAGCCTATTTAAAAGAACATTAAACCAATTACGTTTTTTTTAGTCTTAATAATACAATGAAAAAAGAAAGCTTAAATACAATCAAGACTTCAGGATTTAAAATCCCTAAGGACTACTTTGAAGGATTAGAAGATGCCATTCTAGCGCAAGCAACATTAGAAGCTCATTCTAAAACCTCTGGTTTTAAGGTTCCAGATGGTTATTTTGAAACTTTAGAAAACAATATTTTATCTAAATTAGATAAGCCAGAACCTAAAGTATTTAATCTGTTTAACAAAAAAACTATTGTATCATTATCTAGCGTTGCTGCAGCCATAGTACTATTATTTAATTTAAACCTATTTAAAGCAGCTCCTACATTAGACAGCTTAGATACAGATACTGTAGAAAACTATATTTTAGATGAAATTGAAATTAACGATCTTAACATGTTAATTAATGACTCGGAATTATCTCAAACAGATTTTATAGATTATAATTTAATTGAAGTTGAAGACTATATTGACGATATAGATTTAAACGACTTATACCAAGAATAAAACATATTACAATGAAAAAACATATTATAACATTACTAGTTTTAGTGTTTTCTTTTAGTGCAATTGCACAAAAAGATAAAATAAAACAACACGAAAAACTTAAAGCTTTAAAAGTAGCACACATTACAGAGCAATTAGATTTTTCCTCCAAGGAAGCAGAAGCTTTTTGGCCTGTTTACAATGACTTTGAAGAACAAAAAAACAAATTAAGAGAAGCGTCTGACATCAAACGTAAGGATATTGATGTTACAAAATTAACTAACAAAGAAGCTGAAACCCTAATTAAGGACATGCAAGATTTGGAAGACGCTAGAGTAAAAAGCTATAAAATTTACGTTGATAAGCTTTCAAAAATAATTAGTTACAAAAAAATTGTATTACTATTTAATGCTGAACGCTCCTTTAAAAGAAAAATGATAGAAGAGTTTAGAGGAAGACACAAAGACAATAAAAAAGACTAAAAAAAAGAAGCCAATAGGCTTCTTTTTTTTTGCATTAAACTTAACTTGTTTTGATTTTAAATTCTTTCTTTGAATAATTATGAGATTCTGAAATAAATTCAGAATGACGCTATTTCTACTATTCAAACAATCTATTTAAAGGTTAATTTACTAATCTTTTTATTTCCTGCAGCATACGCTGTTGTTTCATCTATAAACCTAATAGTATAATACCCATCATCACTTAAATGCGTCCACGTATTACCAGCGTCACTACTGTAATCTATTCCTTTAAATCCAATTGCAACTAATTGTTGCGCATTGCTATTTGGTACGTATTGTACACAGCTTCTGTAACCAGGTCCACTACCATCAGACATAAGTTTCCATGTTTTTCCGCCATCAGTAGTCTTTATTTTATTAGCCACATTATCATCCGCTTTGGTGTAATCTCCACCTACTGCAAAACCATTGTTTTCATCATAAAAATCTATACTATAAATACCTGTAGTTTCTAAGCCTTGTATAATTGGTGTATCAAAGACCTCCCAAGTGTTTCCTTTATCTGGAGAATATAAAATACGACTAGCCTTACCACCTGTAGCCACCCAAGTTTTATCGCCTACAATAGCTATATTAGTATCACTTGCAGCAAATGCAGCTTCGCCTTCTTTTGCTTTTGGTAACACATCACAAGATAGTTTTGTCCAAGACTCTCCTCCATCTCGTGTTATAATTACACTTAAACAATCATCTGTTGGATCTCCAATTGCAATACCTTCTTGGTCATTCCAAAATTCCATAGCATCGTAGAATGCTTTTTCATGACTTTCTTGATACACGACTGTGTTTTTATGTAAATCAACATCTAAATTAAAAATCAAAGCAGGTGACCCTATACTTAACCCATAACCTTTATTACTAGTAACAGCCAAAGCTCTAAAATTTGGAATAATGCTATCGTGTTTTACTTGAATGGGTAATACCTTTTTAATCGCATTATATCCTGGTAAATCACTATTAAAATACATACCAAATTTTCCTTCAGACGTTAAATAGGCTAAACCAACAGTATCAATAATTTCAATAGCTCTTACATTTAAAGCGTCATCTTCTATTAACGTTTCAATCTCAACAGCTGTAAAAGTGGTTTTGATTGGTTTTGGTACCGTTTTATATTTACCAATACCACAACTACCTAATCCAATTATAAGCGAAATACTAAATATTAGATATATTAATTTTTTCATGATTATTAATTTTCTATAAAAATAGAAAAGCTCCACCATTACAGCGAAGCTTTCCTGAAAAATAATCAACCAAAATTATTTACCTTTTTATTTTTAATGCTTTTGTATCTATAATTAATTATGCTCTGCTAGCTTTATTTAATCCATTATAGATACCTTTTATGTGTTTATTTTTATCAATTAGTATAAGTTTATGTTAACTAAAACCTGTTGATAATCTTCCATTATTCACTTCTATAATTTTAATTATTAGGTGTTTGTGTTTAAATTAATTTAAATCAACCTCTTTTGCCTTGAGGATGCTCTCCTTTTGGTCTTTGCCCACCGATTTTTAAAATCTTTTCTAGTTCTTCTCTAGTAATAAAACCATCTTGGTTTGCGTCTATTTTAGAAAAATCTTCAGCGATAGGTCCCTTAACCTCATTTTTAGAGAGCTTCCCATCTTTATTTGCATCCATTTGTTCTATTATCTGCGATGCTTGCGGTCGTCCTCCTTGACTATTCTGCTGACCATTTGGAGGTCCATGTTGCTCTGCTTCTACTTCTCCCATTACACAACGACCAACATACGGAAACTGATTAGTCACTAAATACATATACTTACCATCTATAGTAATACCATTACACTCGTCTAAATCTCCATAACCAGCTACATACTCGTAATCTGAACCATACGTTCCGTCATGATGTCCTCCAACAGCAATATCCATATGCTGATGTGGATTATCATAAGTGCAATCCTCACCTTCTCTGGTTCCGTCTAACAATTTAAAGCTAGGTTTATACTGTCCACTTTTTGAATAGTACATAGGAAAACCATCATGAGCAAATCCAATATGAACCAAATCTTGTCCTGTATCAAATTTTAAAATCATAGACGTTGGCGTCCCATGATAATGATAAGCACCTGTAGGTTGTACATGTGCATGATTAAAATCTAAACCAAGATCTATAACATCCTGAATAGCCTCTATACGATAATTTTCTCCTGTATCACACACTACAACCTCTGCTGTTTGAGGCTCAAATTTAATTCCGTTTAAAGCAATTCCTGGTTCTCTCATCCATTGCGCTTTACCAGTATATTTTGGTATTAATGGAAATGAATAAGTGATATCCTGAGGTGCAATAGTATTTGGATTACCTGGATTAGGAAAAGCTCCTGTGTCATGGTTTGGTAATGAATTGGTCACCATAATACGCGTATCTCCAACAATACTAACTTTAGTTTTAGTCCCAAAAGTAGCATCCTCTAAATCGTAATTCCCGTAATAATTGTCAGAGGATGTAACAACATGATCTGTATCATGAGAATGATTTGGAGTACCATCATGACTATGAGACGTAGATTTTTTTTGACTATTACAACCAAACAAAAGTCCAATAATTACTAGTGTAATAATTTTAAATATATTTTTCATTTGTTTGGCTATTCTTGTTTAAAATCAGTCTCTTTTTCTACGTTTAGAATTATCATCAGTTTCAAAAAATGCCTTTAATTCTTCCAAATCTAATTCACCATCATTATTAGTATCTATCTTACTAAAATTATCAGATAATTCAATTTTCTTTTTAGCAGCTACTTCTAATTCATTTAATGTTCCGTCACCATTATCATCAACAGCTTTGATTATTTTTTTAGCTGAAATTTTTCTAGGCTTACTATCATCTAAAGACACTTTTAATTCATCCAAATCAATCACTCCATCTTCGTTAGCGTCAATTAAATCAAAATCTTCTGACATTTTCCCTCTTTCATCACTAGCTGCTTCATCTTTATCAATCACTAGATCTTTATTAGTGTCTAATTTTGAAAGAATTTCAGACGCATCTGGTGCTCCTCCACGTTGCTGACCTCTTTCACCTCCTCTTTCGCCTCCTCTTCCACCTTGTCTACCTCCACCTCTTTGAGCAAATACGCTAAAACATAATAGCATTGAAAAGACTGTTAATACTGTTTTTAATTGGTTATTTTTCATTTTTAAATACTGTTTATAAGCTTTAGATGCTTTTATTCTAAAAAACTTGTGATAAAATGTTTTTATATTGAATTTATTTCGTCTTAATAATATATCGTTATTATAAAGACCTCATAAGTTTTACATAATGAAGCCTTTAACTGCTATTAAAAAATTAGTTACGCGCTTTTCTTTTTGGTTTTGGTGCTTTTTTAAATTCGGCTTCAGATATAAATCCGTCTTCATCTGTATCAATTTTATCAAAATTTTCTTTTAAAGGTCCTTTAATTTCGGATTTAGATAATTTACCGTCTTCATCTTTATCCAATTCTTTTAATAACTGACTAAATGTTGGTGGTTCTTTTTTCTGCTTATCGCTAGATTGAGCGTTAACACTAGTTACACTTAAAACTGTTAAACCAAGCACTAATACTGCTGTACTTAATATGTTATTTTTCATCACTAAAAATTTATTTGTTATGGTATTTAAATGTCTTGTTTTTAAATTACTTGTGGCTATATGTGTTAAACTAAACACAAAAAAAAAGACCTTCAAATTATTGAAGGTCCTTTAGTAAAATACTCACACAAAAAATTATTCAGGCCTTCTACGACCTTCTCGACCTTTATTATCAAATCTTCGAGATTTTTTTATTATAGTTTTAAATTGTAACTGTTGCCTAGCGTCACACAACAGGTATATCCCTCTTAATCTGTTAAATAATTCAGTTTCTTTTGTAATAATATTATCTGCAATAGCTTGTGTAATATTATCTATTTGTTCTTGATTTATAGAGTCTGACGTGATACTATTAAATAATTTAACTTTTAAAATTTTAATACTATCTCCAATAACACGTATAGCATTATGGTGTTTAGCTTCTAAACTATTAAACTGCTGTAATTGTGTTGGGCTAAAATTTAATTCGTTGACTATAAAATTACCGGACCCATTTGGTCTGTTAGCACCTGGTCGTCCTAAATAATTGAATAGAAAAAAACCATTCATTATAATTAAAACAATAAGTAAAAGGTATAGTACTGTGTTTTTTTTCATAATTAGAAATTAAAAAATGAAGATTCTGTATCTGAGCTCAATCCGTAATCTGATGCAAAACTAGAAATAGCTTCATCATAATTAGCGCTTTTTATTTGTTGTATTGTATATATATTTACCAGCACAACACAAACTAAAGTTGCTAATTGCAGTTGCGGTGTAAACCACTTCCAAGACTTTGATGTCTCTGCTTTTTCGGCAAACATCTTTAGTAATGCTTTATCCTTAAAAAAAGGAGAAGCTTGGATATTATTAATAGTGTCTAACACATTAATTGTCTTCTCTATTTTATCTTGAATGTTTTTATTAGTGTTCATGTAATTTAGATGTAATAGTTTTTAAAAACTTGCGCTATTCTTGATTTTTGTAAAAAGTTTCTAATGTGTTTTGTAATTTTTTTTTAGCTCTAAACAGCAATGACTCAATAGATCCAATACTTTTATTAGTGATTTCACTAATCTCCTTATAGCTTTTATCATCAATTTTATTTAATGTAAAAACAACACGTTGTGCTTCGGGTAATTTATTAATTGCCAAAAATAAGGTATCACTAGTTTCCTTTTGCTCTAATATTAAACCTGGATGATTAATTTCTGTAAAATAGCTAGCTTTGTCCAAGTTATAATCATTACCAGATAGAGATTGTAAAAAAGCGAATCGTTTTTTTGCGCTTTTTTTTCTAATAAACTCTAAACATTTATTGGTAGCAATCCTATAAATCCAAGTGGACAGCTTAGACTCTTGTTTAAATTTATCTATAGAATTAAAAACCTCTACAAAAACCTCTTGCGCAATATCCTCTGCATCTTCCCTATTTGGCACAAATGATAGACAAGTCCCAAACACTTTGTGCTGAAAATCCTCCAAGAGCTTACTATAGGCTGCTCTATTTTGTGCTTTAAGTTGATCTATAAAATCTGATTCTGTCAAAAATGCTATTTATTGCTATTAAAGCAAGTTTAGATGCAATACTCTTAAAAAACTTGCGCTTTTAATAAAAAAAAAAAGTTAAAAGACATATCTATTTATCTTAATGTTAAAAAGTAACACAAATTAGTGTTATTTACCGTAACTTTGCACGTTATTAAATACAAAAAAATGCGCTTACACAAAAATTTATGCTTTGCAACCGTTGATGGGTTATTATTAATCTTTAATGAAGGGCATTATGCAGATAAAGTTGTTCAACAATTACTTAAACGTGACAAGCGTTGGGGAAGTCGTGACAGAGGTTTTGTTGCAGAAACCACATACGATATCGTACGATGGAAAAGACTTTATGCAGAAATTGCTGAAGTAAAAGAACCATTTAACAGAGATGAAATCTGGCGTATGTTTGCAGTTTGGGCTACACTAAAAGGTATTACACTACCTGATTGGAAATATTTTGAAAATACACCGACAAGAAAAATTAAAGGTCGTTTTGACGAATTTTCTAAAATTAGAAAAATAAAAGAATCTTTTCCAGATTGGATGGATGAGTTAGCTGCTGAAGCTTTAGGCGAAGCTGTTTGGACTAAAGAAGCTGCTGCTTTAAATGAGCAAGCAGATGTTATTTTAAGAGTAAACACACTTAAAACAACTAGAGAAAAACTTAAATCCGATTTATTTGATTTAGATATTGAAACTGAAGAATTAGCAAAATATCCAAATGCTTTAAAATTAGCCGAACGTGGTAATGTATTTACTACAGAAGCTTTTAAAAATGGTCATTTTGAAGTGCAAGATGCCTCTTCTCAATTAGTTGCAGAATATTTACAAGTAGAACCAGGAATGCGTGTTGTAGATACATGTGCTGGTGCAGGAGGAAAAACATTGCACCTTGCAAGTTTGATGGAAAATAAAGGTCAAATAATTGCATTAGACATTTACGACAATAAATTAAAAGAGTTAAAACGTCGTGCTAAACGCGCTGGAGCGCATAATATTGAGCCAAGACACATAGACTCGACTAAAGTTATTAAAAAACTTTATGATAAAGCAGATCGTGTATTAATTGATGCACCATGTTCTGGATTAGGCGTTTTAAGAAGAAATCCTGATGCTAAATGGAAAATGCAACCAGAATTTATTGAAAAAATTAAAAAAACACAAGCCGAAATTTTAAGCTCATATTCTAGAATGGTTAAGTCTGGAGGAAAATTAGTGTATGCTACATGTTCTATTTTACCATCAGAGAATCAAGATCAAGTAACCAAATTTTTAGCTTCAGAAAGTGGTAAAGAGTTTTCTTTAATCAAGGATAATAAAATTTTATCTCACCAATCAGGCTATGATGGCTTTTACATGGCGCTTTTAGAAAGAAAATAATTGTATTTCAACTTAAATAATTGCATTTAAAAAGTTAACACATTTAAAATCAATTATTTCAGTTACAAATAACATATATAAATTTAATTTACATATCGTAATACCCTTTAAAATTTAACAATGAAACAATTTTACTTATTATCATTAACCTTACTACTAACACTAACTAGTTTTGCTCAAGTACCAGCTAATTATTATGATAGTGCTACCGGATTAACTGGTTATGCTCTTAAATCAGAATTAAGAAGTATTATTACTAATGGACATTCTGATCAAGGCTATTCAGGTTTATGGTTGGGATATGAAACCACAGATAGAGACCTTTATTATGAAAACGATAATACAATTTTAGATATTTATTCTGAAAAACCTACTGCTACAGACCAATACAGCTACACATACAACTCTGATCAATGCGGAAATTACAATGCTGAAGGTGTTTGTTATAACAGAGAGCATTTAGTGCCTCAATCATCATTTGGCGAAGCCTCTCCAATGAAAAATGATATACATCACGTGTATCCAACAGATGGCTATGTTAATGGTGGACGCGGAAGCTTTGCATTTGGTATTGTGGGTTCTGCTAGTCATACATATTCTAACGGATCTAAAAAAGGAACAAGTGCTGCTCCTGGATATTCAGGAACTGTTTTTGAACCAATTGACGAGTTTAAAGGTGATGTTGCTAGAGCTTTGTTATACTTTGCAACACGTTATGAAAACACAGTTGATGGTTATACCAGTTTTGATATGTTTAATGGTACTAATGACCAAGTGTTTCAAGGTTGGGCTATTAGTTTGTTATTAGATTGGCATAATAATGTTGATCCAGTAGATGCTAGAGATATACAACGTAATAACTCAGCTTACAATTTTCAAGGTAATGCCAATCCATTTATTAGTCATCCAGAATACGCCAATGCTATATGGAATCCTGGACCTACAGATACACAAGCTCCAACAGTACCTACAAATTTAGTAGCTTCTAATCCTACATCAACTACAATTGATTTATCTTGGTCAGCATCCACAGACAACACAGCTGTTGTAAGTTACGATGTTTTTGATGGTAACAATTACGTAAATACAGGATCAAACGCAACGACTTATACTATTTCAGGATTAACACCAGAAACGACTTACACGCTATCTGTAAGAGCAAGAGACGCAGAAGACAACACCTCTGCATTAAGTACAACAGCTACTGAAACTACATTAGCTGGAAGTACAGGTACAAGTAACGATTTATACTTTTCAGAATATATAGAAGGTTCTAGCAACAATAAAGCTTTGGAAATTGCAAACTTTACAGGAGCAGCTATAACAGACTTAACAGGTTATGAACTAAGATTAAGCTCTAACGGTAACTCGGGATGGACAGCAACTTATAACTTTCCTAGTGGTGCATCAATCAATAATAATGACGTGTATGTTATAGGTAATAGTAATTTATCAGTATGTACAGCTGCTGTAGATGATTCTAATAATACCATTACAGGATTTAATGGTAATGATGCTATAGGATTATTTAAAAACGGAATCCTAATTGACATAATTGGTACTTTAGGAGATAATACGATTTATGCTGCAGACACTACTTTGGTAAGAAATCCAAATATTTCTGGAGGAAACAGTACCTTTAACCTAAATGAATGGACCGAATCTCCATCTAACACATGTACCAACTTAGGACAACATAATCAAACATTAAGCACAACAGACTTTAATAAACAAGAAATAAAAATATATCCAAACCCTATTAAATCTAGTTTATTAACTATTGAAGTTAACGAAAACTCTAGTTTTGAAATCTATGATATTTTAGGTAAAAAGATCTTAAAAGGTAATGTGACTTCTAAAAACAATAAAGTTAGTCTATCTAGCTTAAGTAAAGGTGTCTACATATTAAGATTACAAAACAAAAACGGTAGTATTACTAAAAAACTGATTAAAGAATAAGTAAATCTCAATCTATAATTTAAAAAGCGACTTAATTAAGTCGCTTTTTTTTGTTTAAAACCTAGTGAATAACTCTTAAATTAAGCAGCAATTATTATCTATAATTAACCCTAAAAAACCTAAATTTGTGTCTTTATAAAAAACAACACTCAAACTAAAATATAATGATTCATTTCTTCGGAAACCAAAACAGTAACCTTTTTGCTGTTCAAGCAACAAAAGAATTATCAACGCAAACCATTTCTAAATTGATTTGGTTATTTGGCAACCAGCCAAAAATAGAACAAGCATCATTAGATGCTTTTTTTGTTGGTCCTAGAGCTGCAATGATTACACCTTGGAGTACTAATGCAGTAGAAATCACCCAAAATATGGGTATTGATGGCATCATCAGAATTGAAGAATTTGAAGCTTGCCAAAAAGACTTTACAGGCTTTGATCCAATGATTTCAGAAAAATATAATGGATTAAACCAAGAGTCTTTTTCAATTAATATCCAACCAGAACCAATATTAAATATTGAGGATATAGCATCTTATAATCAACAAGAAGGTTTAGCTTTAAATGATGAAGAAATTGAATACCTTGAAGGTGTATCAAAAAAAATAGGTCGTCCATTAACAGATTCAGAAGTCTTTGGGTTTTCTCAAGTCAACTCAGAACATTGTCGTCATAAAATATTTAATGGGACATTTGTCATTGATGGAAAAGAAAAACCAACTTCGCTTTTTAAACTAATTAAAGAAACCTCCAAGCAACATCCAAACACTATTGTTTCGGCTTATAAAGATAACGTTGCTTTTATAAAAGGTCCTAAAGTGGAGCAATTTGCGCCAAAACGTGCAGATGTTCCTGATTTCTATGTAAAAAAAGATTACGACTCTGTTATTTCGCTTAAAGCGGAAACACATAATTTTCCAACAACCGTAGAGCCATTTAATGGAGCTGCAACAGGATCTGGAGGAGAAATTAGAGACAGATTAGCTGGTGGAAAAGGATCCTTACCATTAGCAGGAACTGCTGTTTACATGACTTCTTATTCTAGATTGGAAGAAAATAGACCATGGGAACAAGCTATGGAAGCACGTCCTTGGCTATACCAAACACCAATGGATATTTTAATAAAAGCTAGTAATGGTGCATCAGACTTTGGTAACAAGTTTGGGCAACCTTTAATTTGTGGATCTGTCTTAACGTTTGAACACGACGAAGCAAAAAGCACGATTATTAATGGTGAAAAAAGAACCAACAGAAAAATTGGTTACGATAAAGTAATCATGCAAGCAGGAGGTATTGGTTACGGTAAAGCAGACCAAGCTTTAAAAGATACACCTAAAAAAGGTGATAAAATAGTAATATTAGGTGGAGAGAACTATCGCATTGGAATGGGTGGAGCTGCAGTATCCTCTGCAGATACAGGAGAGTTTGCTTCTGGTATAGAGCTTAATGCAGTACAACGATCTAACCCAGAAATGCAAAAACGTGCTGCCAATGCTGTACGTGGAATGGTAGAAAGTGACGAGAATTTTATAGTCTCTATCCATGATCATGGTGCAGGTGGACACTTAAACTGCTTATCAGAATTAGTTGAAGACACAGGTGGAACTATAGATTTAGATGCCTTACCTGTTGGTGATCCAACCCTTTCTGCTAAAGAAATTATTGGTAACGAATCTCAAGAACGAATGGGATTAGTTATTGCCGAAAAACATATAGATCATTTAAACAGAATTGCAGAAAGAGAACGTTCTCCGATTTATACTGTTGGTGACGTAACAGAAAACAATAGATTTACATTTAAATCTAAAACCAAAGGTGATACACCAATGGATTTAGCTTTAGAGGATATGTTTGGAAGCTCTCCAAAAACAATAATGACGGATACCACAATTGACAGAAATTATGGTGGTGTCTCTTATAACCCAAATTTATTTTACGATTATCTAGACCAAGTATTACAACTTGAAGCTGTAGCATGTAAAGATTGGTTAACAAATAAAGTGGACCGTTGTGTTGGTGGTAAAGTTGCCAAACAACAATGTGTTGGTCCATTACAAATCCCGTTAAATAATATGGGTGTAATGGCTTTGGATTATAATGGTGTAGAAGGGATTGCTACGTCTATTGGACACTCTCCTATCTCTGGATTAATTGATCCTGTTGCTGGAAGTAGAAACAGTATTACAGAAGCACTTACTAACATTATGTGGGCTCCATTAAAAGATGGACTAGAATCTGTATCATTATCTGCCAATTGGATGTGGCCTTGTAAAAATGAAGGTGAAGATGCACGTTTGTACGAAGCAGTACAAGCTATTTCAGAATATGCAATTGACTTAGGAATCAATGTTCCGACAGGAAAAGACTCGTTGTCAATGAAGCAAAAATATCCTAACGAAGAGGTTATTTCTCCTGGAACTGTAATTATTTCTGCTGCAGCAAACTGTAATAATATTAAAAATGTTATCGAGCCTGTTTTTAAAAGACAAGGTGGTGACATATATTACATAAACTTATCTCAAGACGACTTTAAATTAGGAGGAAGTAGCTTTGCGCAAATATTAAACAAAGTTGGTAATAACACTCCAAACACTAAAGACGCTAAGTACGTAAAAACCGTATTTAATACTATCCAAAAATTAATCAAGGATAATCAAATTATAGCTGGACATGATGTCGCTTCTGGTGGACTAATTACTACATTATTAGAGTTATGCTTTGCTGATGTAAATTTAGGTGCAGAACTAGATATTACTGCTTTAAACCAAAAGGACTCTTGTAAAGTCTTATTTTCTGAAAATTCAGGGATTGTTTTTCAATCTAAAGATGCTGCTATAGAAAAAGTACTTACAGACGCTAATATTGCTTTTCATAACATTGGAAAAGTTACAGATAGTGATACATTAAGTATTATAAACGGTATTGAGGTCTTTACTATGACTGTCTCTAGATTAAGAGACATGTGGTACAAAACATCTTTTTTATTAGACCAAAAACAAACTGCAAACGGTTTAGCTAAAACACGTTTTGACAACTATAAAAAACAAGATTTACAGTATAGTTTCCCTAAACATTTTACAGGAAAACTCCCAAACATAGATACCTCTAAACCAAGACCAAAAGCTGCAATTTTACGTGAAAAAGGAAGCAATTCTGAACGCGAAATGGCTAATGCAATGTATTTAGCTGGTTTTGATGTTAAAGATGTACACATGACAGATTTAATTTCTGGTCGCGAAACTTTAGAAGATATTCAGTTTTTAGGAGCTGTTGGTGGTTTTTCTAACAGTGATGTTTTAGGGTCTGCAAAAGGATGGGCTGGAGCAATAAAATACAATGAAAACGCTAATAAAGCCATAAATAACTTCTTTAAAAGAGAAGATACTTTATCCATTGGTATTTGTAATGGTTGTCAATTATTTATGGAATTAGAGTTGATTAATCCAGAACATGAGGTGCATGGAAAAATGCTTCATAATGACTCTAAAAAACATGAAAGCGCATTTACTTCAGTAACAGTTCAAGACAATAACTCGGTAATGCTTTCATCATTAAAAGACACAACTTTAGGTGTTTGGATAAGTCATGGAGAAGGTAAATTTAATCTTCCTAAGTCAGAGCAAGAGTATAACATTGTTGCAAAATATGGTTACGATAGTTATCCTGCAAATCCAAATGGATCAGATTTTAATAATGCAATGCTATGTGATAAAACTGGTCGTCATTTAGTAATGATGCCACATATAGAGCGTTCTACTTTTCAATGGAATTGGGCTAACTATCCAGATAACAGACAAGATGAAGTATCTCCATGGTTAGAAGCGTTTACAAATGCGAAGCAATGGATTGAAAATAAAAAGTAAGATAATTCATATTTTTTTTAATAAATTTCTTAGGTTTATGCTGTAATAATTCAGAACATAAAGCTATTAATGAATTTTAGATATATAGAATGTACCAACACTAACCAGTTGGTACAAAACTTTTTTGAGCTTACTGTTGAGCAAACCAGTATACCTTTAGTTTCTAAAGTTATACCAACTGCACAATCGCATATATTATTTTTTAAATCAAAATCACCACTAGAAACAGGCGTAAGAAATAAAATTTATAAGAATAAAGGAATCGTTGTATTTGGGCAATCCTATAAATCTTACACGATGAAGGCACAAAACCCCTATTTTAATTTTGGGATTAATTTGCATCCAACTGCACTATACAAAATTTTAAAAACAGATATTTCTAAATTAACAGATAAACATATTAGCCTATCTAAAATAGATACTAAATTATACGAGTTATTATATCCTGTTTTTAAAGAAAACCTTCACGGAACAGCATTAGCACAGCGTATTGAAAGCCAACTATCAAAGCTTCAAATTTACGAAAGTAAAAACACAAAATTAGTGGACGAAGCTATTAAGGTGATATACAAAAAGGAAGGTAAAATTAATGTAGAAGAACTTCTTAAAATATTTCCAATTTCGCAAAAACATCTAGAAGTACAGTTTAAAAAAACCATAGGATTAACACCTTTAAAATTTATAAAACTTTATAAATTTTTAAGTTTAATGAGGCAATACGAATCTAAAAAAGCATCAATAACACAATTAATAGAGTATTATGCTTATTATGACCTGTCTCATTTTACTAAAGACTTTAAATTATTTATGAACCAAAAGCCCTCAGATTACTTCAAATCTGAGAATATTTTCTTAAATAATTATTTAAAACTCTAATTTTTACGATTTTTTACATCATTTAAACAAAAGATTTTACATAATTTAGCTTCGAATTTATGTGTTTTATTTAATTTAAATGAAAGTTAAGGGATTCATTTAAAAATAGTTAGTTATTAAATAAAAATCAAAAAAGCATATATTCACGCTATCAATCAGTTAGCATAGGAGCTGTTTAATTACAGCTCCTTTTTTTTACTGCTATTTGAAATGGAAATAAAATTTCATACTTTGCAACTCTTAACAACTTCGCAAATAAACTAATGATAGAAATAACTAGACTCTTCGATTTCCCATACTATCAACTTGAAAAATACAATCTTGAAAATTCATTATCAACAAAATATGATGGTAAATGGGTATCAATTTCTACAAAAAAATACTTAGAACAAGCAAATACAATTAGTAGAGGTCTACTAAGATTAGGTGTTGCAAAAAACGATAAAATAGCAGTAATATCCTCTACCAATCGTACAGAATGGAATATAATGGATATTGGTATTTTACAACTTGGTGCACAAAATGTACCTGTATACCCTACAATATCCGAAGAGGATTATGCATACGTTTTAAATCATGCAGAAGCTAAATATTGTTTTATATCGTGTCAAGACGTTTATGATAAAGTCATAAAAATAAAAGGAGAAGTACCATCGTTAATAGAAGTTTATTGCTTTGATCAGTTAGAAAATTGCAAAAATTGGAACGAAGTGTTAGAGTTAGGAAAAGATCAATCTAACCAAAATGAAGTTGAAAAGTTAAAAGATAATGTAAAAGCTAGTGACCTAGCTACTTTAATATATACTTCCGGAACTACTGGAAAACCTAAAGGTGTAATGCTATCACACGATAATTTAGTTAGCAATGCTTTAGAAAGTTTTAAAAGAATACCTATTGGATTAGGAACAGCTAAAGCCTTAAGTTTTTTACCATTATGCCACGTATATGAGCGCATGCTTATATATTTATACCAATACTGTGGTGCCTCAATACACTACGCTCCTATTGACCAAATAAGCGAATACGCACAAGAGGTTAAGCCACAAGTAATGACTGCTGTACCTAGATTACTAGAAAAAGTATATGACAAAATTATTGCTAAAGGCGCTGAGTTAACCGGAATTAAGAAAAAATTATTTTTCTGGGCTGTAGACGTTGGGCTACAATACAAACCTTATGGCGAAAATGGTTGGTGGTACACACAAAAACTAAATCTTGCTAATAAATTAATATTTAGCAAATGGAAAGCTGCACTTGGAGGCGAAGTTGCAGTAATGGCATCTGGTAGTGCAGCTTTACAACCTAGATTAGCACGTGTATTTAATGCAGCAGGATTTGGTGTTATGGAAGGTTATGGATTAACCGAAACCTCTCCTGTTGTATCTGTAAATGATATGCGCAACGGAGGATTTAAAATAGGTACTGTCGGCAAATTATTAGATCGCACTGAAGTTAAAATTGCCGAAGATGGAGAAATTTGTGTAAAAGGACCTCAGGTCATGATGGGATATTACAAAGACGAAGCCAAAACTGCCGAAGTTATTAAAGATGGCTATTTCCACACTGGAGATATAGGTGTTATTGACGACGAAGGCTTTTTAAAAATTACCGATCGTAAAAAGGAAATGTTTAAAACCTCTGGTGGTAAATATGTAGCACCACAATTATTAGAAAACAGATGTAAACAATCTAGATTTATAGATCAAATAATGGTTATTGGTGAAGGCGAAAAAATGCCAGCAGCGATAATACAACCAGATTTTGAATTTATCAGAAATTGGGCCAAAATACATAACAAAACATTAGGTACTAACGAAGCGTTAGTTGCTAATCCAGAAGTAATAGCTCGTATACAAGAAGAGATAGACACAGCAAACACTAAATTTGCTAAGTGGGAAAAAATTAAACAATTTAGATTAACAGCCGAAGCTTGGACTGTAGAAGGTGGACACTTAGCTCCTACTTTAAAACTTAAGCGTAAAATAATTAAAGAAAAATATAAAGCATTATACAACGATATTTATGGTTATTAATACTTTAAAATAAATCTTATCTGCAAAAAAGCTATCTAAATTTAGGTAGCTTTTTTTTATGCACTAATTTTAAATTTATTATGCATGCATAATAAATTTTTACTATCTTTGAAAAGATAACCATTTATAATGATTCCAATATGAAAGACAAAACCATAGATTACGTCCTTAGAACCACATGGTTAGCGGTTAATAAAATGTACAACGAAGAAGCTGCTAAATTTGGTACAACTATGGCTACTGGTTTTACTTTATTAAGTATTGATCAAGAAGAAGGAACACCTTCCACCTCATTAGGTCCAATTATGGGTATGGAAGCAACTAGTCTTTCCAGAATCCTAAAACGTATGGAAGAATTAGATTTAATAGTACGTCGACCAAACCCAAATGATGGTCGTGGTGTATTAATTTATCTAACACCTTTTGGTAAAGAAAAACGTAAAGATGCCAAAGAGCGTGTTTTAGTTTTTAACGAAGCAATTAGAGAACACGTATCTGATGAAAAATTAAAAAGCTTTTACGAAGTTTCGGATACAATTAATGAATTGATCTCAAACAAAAAAATATACAATCAAAAAGAACACACATTAAAATAATATGAGCAAACGTAGAATTAAAAAAGTAGCGATTATTGGTTCCGGAATTATGGGATCTGGTATTGCTTGTCACTTCGCCAATATTGGTGTAGATGTATTATTATTAGACATCGTTCCTAGAGAACTAAACGACAAAGAAAAAGCTAAAGGATTAACCTTAGAAGACAAAGTCGTAAGAAACAGATTAGTAAACGATGCATTAACCGCATCTTTAAAATCTAAACCCTCTCCTATTTACAGTCAAGCTTTTGCTAGTCGTATTACTACAGGTAACTTAGAAGACGACATTGCTAAAGTAGCAGATGTAGACTGGATTATGGAAGTTGTAGTAGAAAGACTTGACATTAAACAACAAGTTTTTGAAAACCTAGAAAAATACAGAACGCCAGGAACTTTAATTACTTCAAACACTTCAGGAATTCCAATAAAATTCATGAATGAAGGTCGTAGCGAAGATTTCCAAAAGCATTTCTGTGGTACACACTTTTTTAACCCAGCACGTTACTTAAAATTATTCGAAATAATTCCAGGACCAAATACTGATCCTTCTGTATTAGAATTTTTAAATGAATATGGCGAAAAATTCTTAGGAAAAACTTCTGTTGTTGCTAAAGACACTCCTGCTTTTATAGGAAACAGAGTTGGAATCTTCAGCATACAAAGTTTATTTCACGCAGTTAAAGACTTAGATTTAACGATCGAGGAAGTTGATAAATTATCAGGACCAGTAATTGGTCGTCCAAAATCGGCAACCTTCCGTACGGTTGATGTTGTTGGTTTAGATACTTTGGTTCACGTTGCAAACGGAATTAGAGAAAATTGCCCTAATGACGAACGTTTAGAGTTATTTGAATTACCTGACTTCATCAATACAATGATGGAAAACAAATGGTTAGGAAGCAAAACAGGACAAGGTTTTTATAAGTTAGTAAGAAATGCAGATGGTACTAAAGACATTCTATCTTTAGACCTAAACACTTTAGAATACAGACCAAACAAACGCGCAAAATTCGCGACTTTAGAATTAACAAAGACTATTGATAAAGTAGTTGACCGTTTTAAAGTATTAGTAAAAGGAAAAGATAAAGCTGGTGAGTTTTACAGAAAAAGCTTCACTGCATTATTTGCTTACGTATCTAATCGTATTCCAGAAATTTCAGACGATGTTTATAAAATTGACGATGCTATGAAAGCTGGTTTTGGTTGGGAACACGGACCATTTCAAATTTGGGATGCTATTGGAGTAGAAAAAGGAATCGAGTTAATGAAAGCTGAAGGTTTAGAGCCTGCTGCTTGGGTTAATGACATGGTTGCTGCAGGTAATACATCTTTTTACACAGTAAAAGAAGGTGCAACATATTACTATGATATTCCTTCTAAAAAACAAACTAAAATACCTGGACAAGATAGCTTCATTATTTTAGATAATATTAGAAAAACAAACGAAGTATTTAAAAATTCTGGCGTTGTAGTTGAAGATTTAGGGGACGGAATACTTAACCTAGAATTTCAATCTAAAATGAATACTATTGGTGGTGACGTTTTAGCGGGATTAAATAAAGCTATTGATTTAGCCGAAAAAGATTTTGCTGGTTTAGTCGTTGGTAACCAAGCTGCAAACTTCTCAGTTGGTGCAAACATCGGAATGATTTTCATGATGGCTGCAGAGCAAGAATATGATGAGCTTAACATGGCTATCAAATACTTCCAAGATAGTATGATGCGTATGCGTTATTCTTCTATCCCAACTATTTCTGCGCCTCACGGAATGGCTTTAGGTGGTGGATGTGAGTTATCATTACACGCAGATAAAGTAGTTGCAGCAGCAGAGACTTATATGGGACTTGTAGAGTTTGGTGTTGGTGTTATTCCTGGTGGAGGAGGTTCTAAAGAAATGGCTTTAAGAGCACAAGATCTTTTCCAAAAAGGAGACGTACAACTTAACGTGTTACAAGAGCATTTCTTAACTATTGGTATGGCTAAAGTATCGACTTCTGCTTATGAAGCGTTTGACTTAAACTTACTACAAAAAGGAAAAGATGTCGTTGTAGTAAATAAAGACCGTCAAATAGCTGTTGCAAAACAACATGCTATGTTAATGGCTAATTCTGGTTACACACAACCCGTAAAAAGAGATGACGTTTTAGTTCTTGGTAAACAAGCATTAGGTATGTTTTTAGTTGGAACAGACTCTATGGAAGACTCTAATTACATTTCTGAACACGATATGAAAATAGCTAATAAATTAGCTTACGTTATGGCTGGTGGAGATTTATCAGAGCCAACACGCGTAACAGAACAATATTTATTGGATTTAGAGCGTGAAGCTTTCTTAAGTTTATGTACAGAACGTAAAACTTTAGAACGTATTCAGCACATGTTAACAAAAGGTAAACCTTTAAGAAACTAAAAAAATGAAAACAGCATATATAGTAAAAGCATATAGAACCGCAGTTGGTAAAGCTCCAAAAGGCGTGTTCCGTTTTAAAAGAACAGATGAATTGGCAGCCGAAACCATCAAGTATATGATGAAGGAATTGCCAGGTTTAGACCCAAAGCGTATCGACGATGTTATTGTTGGTAACGCAATGCCTGAAGGTTCTCAAGGATTAAATATGGCACGTTTAATCTCTTTAATGGGATTAGATATTGTTGATGTTCCTGGTGTAACAGTCAACCGTTTTTGCTCTTCTGGAGTAGAAACTATTGGTATGGCAACTGCAAAAATACAAGCTGGAATGGCAGATTGTATTATTGCTGGTGGTGCAGAAAGCATGAGTAGCGTACCAATGACAGGTTTTAAACCAGAATTAAACTACGACATTGTAAAATCTGGTCACGAAGATTATTATTGGGGAATGGGAAATACTGCTGAAGCTGTTGCAAAACAGTTTAAAGTATCTCGTGAGGACCAAGATGAGTTTGCATTTAATTCGCACATGAAAGCATTAAGAGCGCAAGCTGAAAACCGTTTTCAAGATCAAATAGTACCAATCAATGTTGAAGAAACTTACATTGATGCTAACGGAAAGAAAGCAACAAAATCTTACACAGTAACTAAAGATGAAGGACCTCGTGCAGGAACTAGCAAAGAAGCTTTAGCAAAACTTAGAGCAGTATTTGCTGCTGGAGGAAGTGTTACAGCTGGTAACTCGTCACAAATGAGTGATGGTGCTGCTTTTGTAATGGTTATGAGTGAAGACATGGTTAAAGAACTAGGTTTAGAGCCAATTGCAAGAATGGTAAACTATGCTGCAGCAGGTGTTGAGCCTCGTATCATGGGTATTGGACCAGTAAAAGCGATTCCAAAAGCATTAAAACAAGCAGGATTAAAACAAGACGATTTATCTTTAATCGAGTTAAATGAAGCTTTTGCTTCTCAATCTTTAGCAGTAATTAGAGAATTAGGTCTTAACCCAGATATTATTAACGTAAATGGTGGTGCAATTGCATTGGGTCACCCATTAGGATGTACAGGTGCTAAATTATCGGTACAACTTTTTGACGAAATGCGTAAGCGTGACATGCAAGGTAAATATGGTGCAGTTACCATGTGCGTTGGAACAGGTCAAGGTGCTTGTGGAATATTTGAATTTCTTAATTAAAAAAGACAAGAGAAAATAGAATAAAGAGAAAAGACTGATGTGTGCTAAACAAAGACATAATTATAAGAATTTAAAAATTTGGAAACTCGGTTTAGAGATTACAAATAATATTTCCGACGTGTTATTAGATTTCCCAAAGCACGAAAGATATGATTTAAGTTCTCAAATTAGTAGATGCTCAGTTTCAATGCCAAGTAATATTGCAGAAGGTTCATCAAGAACTGACAAATCTTTTCGTCATTACTTAGATATCTCATTAGGTTCTTCTTTTGAATTAGGAACACAATTATTAGTTGCGCAACACAGAAAATATATAAATAACGAAACATTAAAAAAACTTGAAGAAAAAATAGAAGAATTCCAAAGGATGACAATGGGATTTCAAAATAGTCTCGGTTAGAGTCTTTTTTCTATTTTCTATCTTCTTTAATCTAATTAAAAACATGGCAACAGAAGAAAAAGATATATTAAGAGGAGGTCAATTCCTTGTAAAAGAAACAAATTGTGAAGATGTGTTTACTCCTGAAGATTTTTCAGAAGAACAATCAATGATGAAAGATTCTGTAATGGAATTTAACGATCGTGAAATTATACCTCACAAAGCACGCTTTGAGGCTAAAGATTATGCATTAACTGAAGAAGTAATGCGTAAAGCTGGAGACATGGGCTTTTTAAGTGTTGCCGTACCTGAAGCTTTTGGCGGAATGGGAATGGGATTTGTTTCTACAGTATTAACATGTGATTACATTTCTTCTGGAACTGGATCATTTAGTACTGCTTTTGGTGCACATACTGGTATTGGTACTATGCCAATTACTCTTTATGGTACTGAGGAACAAAAAAACAAATACGTACCAAAATTAGCATCTGGAGAGTGGTTTGGAGCTTACTGTTTAACAGAGCCTGGAGCTGGATCTGATGCAAATTCTGGTAAAACAACTGCTGAGCTTTCTGTAGATGGAAAATCATACAAAATTAACGGTCAAAAAATGTGGATCTCAAATGCAGGATTCTGTAGTGTGATGATCGTTTTTGCTCGTATTGAAGATGATAAAAACATTACTGGATTTATCGTTGAATATGATGGTGAAAATCCTAACGGAATTACTTTAGGTGAAGAAGAACATAAATTAGGTATTCGTGCGTCTTCTACGCGTCAAGTATTTTTTAACGACACTGTTGTTCCTGCTGAAAATATGTTAGCTGGTCGTGGTGAAGGTTTTAAAATTGCGATGAATGCTCTTAACGTTGGTCGTATTAAATTAGCTGCTGCATGTTTAGATTCTCAAAGAAGAATTTTAACTACTGCTGTAAACTATGCTAAAGAACGTAAACAATTTAAAACACCTATTGCAGATTTTGGAGCAATTAAAGTGAAGTTAGCCGAAATGGCTGCAAGTGCTTATGCTGGTGAATCTGCTACTTATAGAGCTGCTAAAAATATTGAAGACAGAATCGCGATGCGTGAAGCTGCTGGAAATACACACCAAGAAGCAGAGCTTAAAGGTGTTGAAGAATATGCAATTGAATGTTCTATATTAAAAGTTGCGGTATCTGAAGATGTACAAAATTGTGCAGATGAAGGAATCCAAATTTTTGGTGGAATGGGATTCTCTGAAGAAACTCCTATGGAATCTGCTTGGAGAGATGCTAGAATTGCACGTATATACGAAGGAACTAACGAGATTAACAGAATGTTAGCGGTTGGTATGTTAGTTAAAAAGGCAATGAAAGGTCATGTTGACTTATTAGGTCCTGCTTCTAAAGTACAAGAAGAATTAATGGGAATACCATCTTTTGAAACACCAGATTACTCTGAGTTATTCTCAGAAGAAAAAGAAATGATTAAGAAACTTAAAAAGACATTCTTAATGGTTGCAGGTGGTGCTGTTCAAAAATATGGTCCTCAATTAGAAGATCACCAACAATTATTAATTGCAGCTGCAGATATCTTAATTGAAATCTATATGGCAGAGTCTGCAATTTTAAGAACTGAGAAAAACGTTAAGCGTACTAGCGAAGCTGAGCAATCGGCACAAATCGCAATGGCTAAATTATATTTATATCACGCAGTAGATATTGTTGAAGAAAAAGGAAAAGAAAGTATTATTTCTTTTGCTGAAGGAGACGAACAACGTATGATGTTAATGGGTCTTAAGCGTTTTACAAAATACGCTAACTATCCAGATATAGTAGACTTACGTATCGAGATTGCTGAAAAAGTAAAAGCAGAAGGAAAATACTGCTTCTAAAAATTAAGTTTTAGTTTTAATTACCCTAAAAAGCTGTTTTGTAATGAAACAGCTTTTTTAATTTTGTTACTTTAGTAAAAAATTAAAAGTAAATGATTAAACACTTCCTATTTTTTACTAGCGCTTTGCTACTTTTAAGCTGCAATAATAATCAGAAACAAATTTTTAAACCCGAAAAACCACCGACTGTAGTATTAAAAGCACAAGATCAAATATTAGTAGACGGTAGAGCAACTGAAGATGCTTGGATTAATGCCAAATGGCATGCCATAGACCAAAAATGGTTAGGCGAGAATTATAATGATGAAGACTTTAAAGGACAATACAAACTAACTTGGAACGAACAAGCTCTTTTTGCTTTAGTCAAAATTCAAGACGATTCACTTTATGATCAATATAAAGACCCATTAAAATTATGGTGGGATGATGATTGTGTTGAAGTCTTTATTGACGAGGATAATAGTGGTGGTGAGCATCAATATAATCACAACGCATTTGCTTATCATGTTGCACTAGATGGAAACGTCGTTGATATTGCTCCTGGCGAAAAACCAACTCTTTATAACAACCACGTAGAATCTAAGAGAATTACTTCGGGTAACACTTCTATTTGGGAACTAAAAATACATATTTATAAAGCTAATTATATTGATGGAGGACATAACTCACCTACTAATTTGTTCTCTAATAAAAAGATAGGATTTGCCATAGCATATTGTGATAATGATTCAAGTACTGAACGCGAAAATTTTATAGGATCAGAAATTATTGAAGGAGAAGATAAAAATAGAGGCTGGATTGATGCTTCTGTTTTTGGGACTTTAATTTTAAAAGAATAAAAAATGAATAAAACTCTAATAGCAAGTTTAATATTAATTCTAACTGGATATTCAAACTTAAAAGCCCAAGGCTTACTGCAAGAAAAAAACAACTTTACTAGACAAGACACGCTTCGTGGTAGTATTACTCCTGAGCGCGAATGGTGGGATTTAAGCTATTATCATTTAGACATTAAGGTTAATCCTGACGACAAAACTATTGCTGGAACAAATACAATTCAGTATAACGTTTTAAAACCAAACCAAGTTTTACAAATTGACTTGCAAGAACCATTAGTATTGACTAAAGTGACTCAAAACAATAAAGAACTAGAAATAAAACACGATGGAAATGCACACTTTGTAATGCTTAAAGATCAACAATATATAGGTGAAACAAATAGTGTAATTGCTTATTACGAAGGGAAACCTCGTGAAGCTGTTAGAGCACCTTGGGATGGCGGAATTTCTTGGAAAAAAGATACCAACGGAAATCATTTTATAGCCTCATCCTGTCAAGGACTTGGCGCAAGTGTTTGGTGGCCTAATAAAGACCACATGTATGACGAAGTAGATAGTATGGATATTAGCGTTACTATCCCAAAAGGGTTAATGAATGTGTCTAACGGAAGACTTAAAAATATTATTGATAATAAAGATGAAACAATTACAACTAATTGGCATGTAGCAAACCCAATTAACAACTATGGTGTAAATATTAATATTGGTGATTATGCTAATTTTTCTGAAGTTTTTAAAGGCGAAAAAGGCGATTTAGACATGAATTATTACGTCTTAAAAGACAACCTTGAAAAAGCAAAAAACCATTTTAAAGATGCACCAAAAATGATGAAAGCTTTTGAACATTGGTTTGGTCCTTATCCGTTTTACGAAGATAGTTTTAAACTGGTAGAAGTTCCTTATTTAGGTATGGAACACCAAAGTTCTGTAACTTACGGAAACAAATATATGAATGGCTATTTGGGTAGCGATTTATCCGGAACAGGTTGGGGTTTAAAATTTGATTTTATTATTATTCACGAAGCTGGACACGAGTGGTTTGCTAACAATATTACCAATGTAGATATTGCAGATATGTGGATTCACGAAAGTTTTACTGCTTATTCTGAAAGCTTATTTTTAGATTATTATTACGGTAAACAAGCCTCATCAGAATACGTTATTGGTACAAGAAGAGGTATTCAAAATGACAGACCGTTAATTGGACATTATAATGTTAATAATGAAGGTTCTGGCGACATGTATTACAAAGGTGCAAACATGCTTCATACCATTCGTCAATTGGTTAAAGATGACGAAAAATGGAGACAAATATTACGTACTTTAAATTCAAAATTCTATCATCAAACCGTAACAACACAACAAATTGAAAACTGTTTAGCAGAAGAATCTGGATTGGATTTAAAAGGCATTTTCAATCAATATTTACGCACTGTTAACATTCCTGTTTTTGAATATCAAGTTGAAGGTAAAAAATTACACTACAAATGGACTAATATAGTTGATGACTTTATAATGCCAATTCAAATTGAAGTCAATGGTGTTAATCAATGGATTACACCTTCAAAAAACAATCAAACGCTTAAATTAAAATTTAAAGATGCTAAAATAAAAGTGGATAGTAATTTTTATGTGAATGTAAAAGCACTTTAAAAATGACTACTGACGAGTACTATTTTAAATCTGATACTGAATGGCGAGAATGGTTACACATCAATCACGACAGCGATGATGGTATCTACCTCATCTTTTACAAAGTAGACCACAAAAACGAAAGTATGCGTTGGGAAGAAGCTGTAAAAGTAGCCTTGTGTTATGGTTGGATCGATAGTACTGTTAAAAGTTTAGGAGATGGAAAACGCAGACAATATTTTTGCAAACGTAATCCAAAAAGCGTTTGGAGCGCACTTAACAAAAGACACGTTAAAGCTTTACTTGCAGAAGACTTAATGCATCCAAAAGGTTTAGAAATAATTAAAACAGGAAAGAAAAACGGAAGTTGGACTGCTTTAGATGACGTTGAAAAAGGTATAATTCCCGAAGCATTACAATTAGCGTTTAATGCAAACCCGAAAGCTTATAAAAACTACAACAATTTTGCGCCTTCATACAGAAAAAGTTATTTGTATTGGCTAAACCAAGCCAAACGGGAAGCTACAAAAGAAAAGAGAATTACAGAGATTATTAAATTTTGCGAAGCCAATATTAAGTCTAGAGATACGTGGTAATGACTAAATATTGAAAGGCTTTCACTTTTTTTCGACTTAATATAAAACCGCAACACAATGAATATTCAAAAAATAAATTTCACTAATGCAGAAGGTCAACAATTAGTTGGTCGTTTAGAGCTGCCAATAAATCAACATCCTCATAATTTTGCCATTTTCGCACATTGTTTTACTTGTAATAAAAACTTATCTGCAGTAAAAAATATTTCTCGCGAATTAACAGCAAATGGCTTTGGAGTATTACGTTTTGATTTTACTGGTTTAGGGGAAAGTGAAGGTGATTTTGAAAACACCAATTTTTCAGGAAATGTAGAAGATTTAATTAGTGCTTCTAATTATTTGAAAGAAAACTATACTGCTCCTTCCCTATTAATTGGACATTCCTTAGGTGGAGCTGCTGTTATATTTGCTGCCTCTACAATAGAATCTGTTAAAGCGGTTGCAACCATTGGAGCACCTTCTAATCCAAAACACGTCAAGCACTTAATACAAAGTAGTGTTGAAGAAATTAAGGCAACAGGAAAAGCAAATGTGAATATTGGAGGAAGACCATTTACAATTAAAAAACAATTTTTAGAAGATATTGAAACTAAGTCACTACCAGACGTTGCTAAAAATTTACGAAAAGCCTTATTAGTTATGCATTCGCCTCAAGATACAACCGTTGGTATTGAAAATGCTGAAGAAATTTATATCGCAGCAAGACATCCAAAAAGTTTTGTAACGCTAGATGGAGCGGATCATTTATTAATGAAAAAAGAGGATTCTGTTTACGTAGGAAGTGTGATTGCTACTTGGGCAAAACGCTATATTACCATACCTAGAACAGAAATAGTAAAGACAACACATCAAGCAGTTGCAAGTTTAGATGCAAAAGATGGTTTTACCACACAAATGACTGTTGGAAGTCATACTATGATGGCTGATGAGCCTACAAATTTTGGTGGCAATGATTTTGGACCTTCGCCATATGAGTTTGTCTCAGCTGGATTATCTGCTTGTACTGCAATGACTGTTCAAATGTATGTTAAACGAAAAGGATGGGATTTACAAAATATTGAAGTCCACACTTCACATACTAAAGTATCAAAACAAGTTGTTGAAAATGGCGAACAAAAAGAAATGAAAGTTGACACGTTTAATAGAGAGATTAAACTAAAAGGTAACTTAGACGAAAAACAGATACAACGTATTCTTCAAATTGCAGATAAATGTCCAGTGCATAAAACGTTACATAGCGATATAGAAGTGGCTACCACACTGGTTTAAATAAAAAAGCGCATCATTTTAATGATGCGCTTTTTTATTGTTTTAAGTTTCAAAATTACAAACCACTAATAAAACTTCCGTAAGGATCTTTAAACTGAATCCCTTCAGTAAATCTGTGTTTACTTAATTGTTTATATTCCACTAAAGCCCAAAGCACAAACTCTTTTACAAAATAACTTTCTTGTTTTGTTAATTTTGGTTGGTGTTCTGCTAATAAATCATCTAAAGGAGAAACTGCATCTAATAGATTTTTATACTCCTTGTCTCGTAAACCGTCTAATAGCTCAAAACCTTCAGAAGCATTGAAAAACCAAGAGACAATGTCATCATAAGGACTTACATCTTCTTGTTTTTTTAATTTTTCTATCTTAGGGAAAAACTCAGGAAATAAACTTTTAACCGCTTCACCTATTAAGTTATAAGCCACTTGTGCAGCACCTTCTTGTTCACCTTCATAAACCAACTCAACTTTACCAGTAATAGCAGGAATAATTCCTAAAAAGTCTGATAATCTAATAGTTGTAGTATCATCTCCATTTTTTAATCCTCTAAGCTCTGCTGTACTTAATAAGTTTTCAAAAGCGGTAATACTTAAACGTGCACTTACACCACTTTTTTCATCTATAAAATCACTGTCTCTTGCTTCAAATACAATTTGTTCTAATAAATCTTTTGCTAATTCTGGTACATGAATACTTTCTTTTTGACGACCATCAGATTTAGCTTCTTGTTGCGTAATAATTTTAGCAGTTTCAATATCTTTTGGATAATGCGTTAAAATTTGCGATCCAATTCTATCTTTTAAAGGTGTTACAATGCTTCCTCTATTGGTATAATCTTCAGGATTTGCAGTAAAAATAAACTGCATGTCTAAAGGTAAACGTAATTTAAATCCTCTAATCTGTATATCACCTTCTTGTAAAATGTTAAACAAAGCCACTTGTATTCTAGCTTGTAAATCTGGTAATTCATTAATAACAAAAATGCAACGATTTGCACGCGGAATCATTCCGTAATGTATTACTCTGTCATCTGCATAACTCAACTTTAAGTTTGCTGCTTTTATTGGATCCACATCACCAATAATATCTGCAACAGTAACATCTGGAGTTGCTAATTTTTCGGCAAAACGCTCGCTTCTATGCATCCAAGTAATTGGTGTGTCGTCTCCTTTTTCTGTAATCAATTCGGTTGCAAAACGTGAAATGGGTTGTAAAGGATCGTCATTAATTTCGGAACCATCAACCACAGGAATATACTCGTCTAACAAATTAAGCATTAAACGTGCTAAACGTGTTTTTGCTTGACCACGTAATCCTAAAAAGTTGATATTATGACGTGATAAAATGGCACGTTCTAACTCTGGAATCACAGTGTTTTCGTAACCATGTACGCCTTCAAAAACGGTTGTTTTACTTTTTATTTTTTCAATTAAATTATCTCTTAATTCATCTTTAATAGACTTGCTTTTGTATCCAGCTTTTTTTAATTCGCCTAAAGTTTTAATATTTTTTATTTCCATAGTTCTTTTAAATCTTTTTCATTCGAGCGTGAAAATTTTTCACTTATAACTCTTAGCTTTTTTTATCCTTTAATTCTTTTTTTTCTATTTGTTTCGTAGTCCTCAAAAATCATTTCACCTAATCCTTTTAATCCTGTATAAAACGCTTTTCCTTGATTGGCATGCGTAAATTCTTCTACAAATTGCATTAGATAAGGATCTTGAGCAATCATAAAAGTTGTAATAGGAATATGCAATTTTCTGGCTTGTTGTGCTTGTGCATAGCATTTATTAGTAATGTATGGGTTTAAACCATTACTATCTTTATAATAGGTTCCGTCTGGCAAACGCAAGCAACTTGGTTTACCATCTGTTATCATAAAAATTTGCTTATTAGTATTACGTTTACGACGCAATAAATCCATTGCTAATTGTAGTCCAGCAACCGTATTTGTATGATATGGACCAACGTTTAAATAGGGTAAATCTTTAATTTTTATTGGCCAAGCATCGTTACCAAAAACTAATATGTCTAAGGTATCTTTTGGGTAGCGTGTTGTAATTAATTCGGCTAAAGCCATCGCTACTTTTTTAGCAGGTGTTATTCTGTCCTCTCCATACAAAATCATACTGTGGCTAATGTCTATCATTAAAACCGTACTCATTTGTGACTTATGTGTGGTTTCTTCGACCACTAAATCGTCTTCGGTTAAATTAAAATCGCCAATTCCGTTGTTAATTTGTGCGTTTCTTAGACTTTCCGTCATAGAGACTTTATCCAAACTGTCGCCAAATTGGTAGTTTCTAAAATCGCCTGTATGCTCATCTCCTATTCCAACACCTTTACTTTTATGGTTTCCAGAACCACTACGTTTGATGTTACCAAATATTTGATCCAATGCAGATTGTCTAATGGCACGCTCAGTCTTTGCTGTAATAGCATTCCCTTTGTTTCCATCTGGTTTAATTTCTTCACGTATGTAACCTTTTTCTTTAAGATCTTCAATAAAATCGTCAATTGAATATTCTGGAGTGGTTAATTTATATTCTTTATCTAATTCGCGAAGCCAATCTATAGCTTCGTCAAAATCTCCAGAAGTATGCGTAATTAATTCTTTAAAAATATCAAAAAGCTTCTCAAAAGGGGATTGCGAAGGTGCTTCGTATGGTTTAAATACAAAGCCTTTTCTGTTGTTATTTTTGTTTTTCATGCAGTATAAAAATACGACATTTTAACATCAAAATAAACGTCTTAACAGCTTTTTAAGATTATGTTGTTTAACTTTATGCAAACTAATCGACCAAAAATGAAAAAACTATCCTTTACCCTCTTATTACTCTTCTGTATTACAGCGTTTTCGCAAGAATTCTCTATGGATTTAGTTAAAAACATGAAACCAAGAAACATTGGTCCAGGCGGAATGTCTGGTCGTGTTACAGCAATAGATGCTGTTCACTCTAATCCAGATATTATGTATGTTGGTACTGCTTCTGGTGGTTTATGGAAATCGACTTCTGGTGGTATAAATTGGGAACCTATTTTTGAAAAAGAAGTCACAGCATCTGTTGGTGCAGTTGCCATACAACAATCTAATCCAAGTGTGATTTGGGTAGGTACTGGAGAAGGTAATCCTAGAAATAGTTTAAATGGTGGTTATGGAATCTATAAATCTTTAGACGCAGGAAAATCATGGACGCTTATGGGTTTAGAAAACACTAGACACATACATCGTGTGGTTATAGATCCTACAAATCCTAATATAGTGTATGCTGCTGCAATTGGTAGTCCATGGGGAGAACATCCAGAACGTGGTATTTTTAAAACTACAGATGGTGGTAAATCTTGGAAAAAAATATTATTTGCCAATAACAAAACAGGAGCTGCAGACCTTGTTATGGACCCTACTAATCCAAACAAATTAATTGCTACACTATGGGAGCATAAACGTGAGCCTTGGTTTTTTAAATCTGGAGGAACAGGTTCTGGATTACATATCACACATGATGGTGGAGAAAACTGGACTAAAGTAACAGAAAAAGAAGGCTTTCCTAAAGGAGAACTAGGTCGTATTGGTGTCGCAATAGCTGCTAATAAACCAAATATTATTTATGCTTTGGTTGAAGCAAAAAAGAATGCACTTTACAGAAGTGATGATGGTGGGTTTAAATGGAAAAAAATAAATGAAAAATGCGACATTGGAAATAGACCTTTTTATTATTCTGAAATATATGTTGATCCACAAAACGAAAACAGAGTATATTCAGTTTACACCTATATTAATGTTAGTGAAGATGGTGGTAAAAACTTTACACAGTTAATGCCTGCTTATGGTGCAAACAATGGAGTGCATCCTGATCATCATGCTTGGTGGATACATCCTACAAATGGTAATTTTATGATTGATGGTAATGATGGTGGATTAAATATTACTAAAGATGGTGGTAAAAACTGGCGTTTTGTTGGTAACCTTCCTGTGGCTCAATTTTACCATATTAATGTAGATAATGAATATCCATATAATGTGTATGGAGGTATGCAAGATAACGGATCATGGAGAGGTCCTGCTTATGTTTGGCGTGCACAAGGTATACGCAACAGCTATTGGCAAGAGATTAGTTTTGGAGATGGTTTTGATGTGGTACCTGATAAAGACGATTCGCGTTACGGTTGGACCATGAGTCAACAAGGCTCTGTTAGCAGATATGATTGGCAAACAGGTAATAATTATACTATACAACCAACACATCCAGATAAAGATGTTACCTTAAGATTTAATTGGAATAGCGCAATAAACATTGACCCTTTTAGCAATAATACTATTTATTTTGGAAGTCAGTTTGTACATAAATCTACAGACAAAGGATTAACATGGACAGTCATCTCACCTGATTTAACAACTAACGATCCTGAAAAATTAAAACAACATGAAAGTGGTGGCTTAACTATGGATGCTACTGGAGCAGAAAACCACTGTACTATTTTAGCAATAGAACCTTCTCCTGCAGAAAAAGATGTCTTTTGGGTTGGTACAGATGATGGTCGCGTGCATGTTACCACAAATGGAGGACAAAGCTATAACGACGTGTCAAATAATCTAAAAGGATTACCTAAAGGCAGTTGGATTGCACAAATAAAAGCTAGTAATAAAAATAAAGGTGAGGCTTTGCTTATCGCCAATGATTACAGACGTTTTAACTACACACCTTACGCTTATAAAACAACTAACTATGGTAAAACATGGGAGCGTATTGTAGACGAAAACGATGTTAAAAGTTACACCTTATCAATTATTGAAGATTTAGAAGAACCAAACTTACTATTTTTAGGTACAGATGATGGTTTATACGTATCTATAAACGCAGGAAATAATTGGACTAAATGGACGGAAGGCTTCCCTACTGTTTCTGTAAAAGACTTAGTAATTCATCCTAGAGAGCATGATTTAGTAATTGGGACTTTTGGACGTGCTGCTTGGGTTTTGGACGATATTAGACCATTACGTGCTATAGCAAAAAACAAACAAGTTATAGACAGTAAAATTACCCTATTCTCTCCTCCTATTGCATATCAAGCAGCTTACCAACAACCAACAGGAAGCCGATTTGGTGCAGATGCTATGTTTAATGGAGATAACAGAGGTCGTGGTGCACAATTTACGTATTTGGTTAATCCTGTAAAAGCTTCAAAAGAAGAGAAAAATGAAGACGATGATGATAAAGCAAATGATTCTGATGCTGATGACGATAAAAATGAAATTAAATGGGATTCTATTTCATTAAAAATATACAATGGAGATAAGTTAATCAGAACCTTAAAACGTAAAGTTCCAGAAAATAAAGGATTACATAAATGGACTTGGTATATGGACGAAAAAGGTGGCGACAGACCATCTAGAACCGTTAGAAAAAGCTCTAGAGAATCTGGAGGTGTAGATGTAAAACCAGGCAACTACAAAGCTATTTTAGAATATGGTGACCAAACATCAGAAACCATGATTACTGTAGCGTCAGATCCAAGACTAGATGTATCTACCAAAAATACAGATGCTGTATATGCTGCTTTAAAAGAGATTGAAAATATCCGTCAAATAGCTGCTGATGCCACTAAGCAATTAGCTGAAAATAAAAAGTTAGCTGAAAAATATAAAACGGAATTAACGGATTTAGATAAAGAAAAATATAAAGATGAAATAAAAGCATCCAAAGACATAATTAAACAAATTGATGAATTATTAGATATTTACATTGGCAAACAAGATAAACGCCAAGGAATAACTAAAACTTTAGATGTTAGTGTAAATAACAGAATAGGTACTGCCTCTTGGTATATTGCAACAAGACAAAATGGTTTAACTAGTACAGAAACCACCTTATTACAACATGCTAAAGAAGATTTAAAATTAGCATTAGATAAAACCAATACCTTTTTTAACACCAACTTTAAACCCTATTATCAAAGCATTATTAAAATTAATATGACCAAAGGTATAGATGAAATTAAAACCTTTAGTTTAGATTAATTGTTTGTAAATTACAACAGTAAAATTATGTATCTAACATTATAATAATTACGAAAAAAATAAATTTTAAAATGAAAAAAATAACAAAATTAGTATTGGCATTATCTCTTGTTTTTGCTGTAAGTTGTAAGGACGACACTAAAAATTCTGATAGTAAAAAAGAAACAACTGAGTCTGTAGCAAAAACTGAAAAATTTGTTGTAAAACCAGAAGGAACAACAGTAAAATGGACTGCTTACAAAACGACTGAAAAAGTTCCTGTTGGTGGACAGTTTGTCACTTTAAATTTTGATGAAAAAGCAGGAGATTCTCCACAGGATGCATTAAACAATTTAAACTTTTCTATTCCAATTAGTGGTTTATTTACAGACAACGACGCTAGAGATTTAAAGTTAAAAACTTCATTTTTTGGAGAGATGTTAAATCCTGAATTTATAAAAGGAACGATTAAACATATAGATAACAAATACATTGCTTCTATTACCATGAATGGCGTCACTAACGACTTACCTTTAGAAGTAAAAATCACAGATGAAAGACGTGTAGCCATGTCTGCGACAATGCAATTAAAAGATTGGGATGCCTTAGGTGCTTTAAGTATTTTAAATAAAGTTTGTTTTGATTTACATAAAGGTGCAGATGGTGTTAGTAAAACATGGGAAGACGTTTCAATAGAAATCAACACTTTTTTAAGAAAAAACTAATAGTATTTTATTATATTAGTAAAAAAGCAGTTGGACAGAGCTACTTAACTTAAAAATCTAAATAAAATGAAAATGAAAAAAATATCATTACTACTATTAGTGTTAACTTTTGGAGTATTTATAAGCTGTAAAGAAGATAAAACACAACCTGAAACTGAAAAAACCGAAGCCGAAACTGCAAAAAAGGTTAAACTAAAATTAGAATCTAAAAGCGGAAGTAATGTTACAGGTAATGCTGTATTTACAGAAGAAGATGACCAAATTAAATTTACTGCAATGCTTAGTGGTTTAGAGCCAGGAATACACGCTATCCATATTCATGAAAAAGCAGATTGCTCTTCGGATGACGGAAAATCTACAGGTGGACACTGGAACCCAACAGGAGCACCTCACGGAAAATGGGGAAGTAAAGCTGGATACCATAAAGGCGACATCGGTAATTTACAAGCAGACGCTAATGGTCATGCTACAATAATGCTAAAAACAGATGAATGGTGTATTGGATGTGGTGACGAGAACAAAGACATATTAGGTAAAGCAATAATTGTACATGCTGGTACAGATGACTTTACAACACAACCAACAGGAGATGCTGGTGGACGTGTAAGTTGTGGAGGGATCATTAAGTAATCCACAATAGCAATAGATTAAAAAAAATCGCTTTTAAGCGATTTTTTTATGTTTTTTATTATACTTTAGTTCAAGATATTTTTATATGGATATAGACAATTTAGTAGTACAATTTAAGAAGAAAGACGAAAAGGCTTTTGAAAAATTATACGATATGTACAAAGATAGTATGCATGGTGTAATTTATAATATAGTTAGAGATAATGACATTGCAGAAGAAATCATGCAAGATGTATTTATCAAAGCTTGGCATAAAGCCGATAGTTACGACGTTAAAAAAGGTCGTTTCTTTACTTGGTTAATAAATATTGCTAGAAATGCAGCAATAGATAAAACTAGGTCTAAGTCCTTTAAAAACTCGGGTAAAAACCTTAACTCTGATTTTTTCGTAGATATTATCCAGTCGCATGATAGTTTAGACGATAGTACTGATGCTATAGGCATCAAGAAATTTGTAGACAAATTAGCTAAAAAGTGCATTGAAGTGATTGAGCTATTATACTTTAAAGGGTTTACTCAAAAAGAAGCCTCAGAAGAGTTAGACATGCCAATTGGGACGATTAAGACTAGGAATAGAAATTGTATAAAAGAATTAAGAGAAGCTGTACTATAATATGAACATTAACGACTATATAAACTCAGGAATATTAGAACTGTACGTTGCTGGACAGCTTTCTGAAAAAGAAAGTAGTGAAGTATATGATCTAATGTTGAAACATCCCGAAGTCCTAAAAGAAGTTTTAGAGATAGAGGCTGCTATAGTTAAATTAACTGCAAGTGTCTCTCCAAAAAAAGATATCGCTTTTAATACTATAAAAGGTAGATTAAACAACAATACAGATAGTAAAGTTATTAGTTTAAACAGACCTAAAACCCAATGGTTAAATTATTCTGGTTGGGCAGCTGCTGTTGTTTTAGCAGGTGGATTAATTTGGACAATAAATCAAAAATCTGATTTAGAAAACCAAATACAAACGGTTAATACTGAAAAAGACTTTTTAGAAATCCAAATGGAAACTTCTAAAACAGATTTAGCAGAAACTAAAAACTTATTAAATATAATTAGAGATAAGAGCATTATTAATATACCATTAGAAGGTCAAGCTGCAGCTCCTGGAGCTTTTGCTAATGTGTATTGGGACATAAAAGATGACACAGTCTATTTAGACTTACAAGGTTTACCAGAGCCTCCAGAAGGTAAAGTATACCAAGTCTGGTCTTTAACTTTAAACCCTCTAACACCAACTAGTTTAGGTACTATTGACGATTTTATACAAGACGACAATAAGATTTTTAAACTTAAAAATGCTAATCAATCACAAGCATTTGGTATAACATTAGAGCCAGCTGGAGGAAGTCCTTCTCCAACATTAGAACAGTTATATACTTTAGGTGCTTTGGCATCCTTATAAGATTATAGATCACTTACAAAAAAGACACCTATTAGGTGTCTTTTTTTTTGCTTTACTATATCAAACTAATTTATACAGTATCATGCACTTGAGCTTGTTTGTTATTTACAAAATAATAGCCATTTGCTTATAAATAATAATCTAATGAAACATAAGTAAACAAATAGAAGCTTTTGTGATTTTTGATGCCCAAAATAAGCGCCTAATTACAATGATTAATAATTAAGTGATAAATCTATGTCTAAGTAACATTGCTTAAAGCTTATGCATCATCTATTGCTTTTAATAATCAATTGAGTAAACTTATACTCTAGTAGTTAGTAATTAGTAATAAATAAATAATTCATAATACTTTAAACTAAAAGGTCTATTTGTGTGAATTATAAACAGGATAAAAAAAGAAAGAGTTTGATAATAAATTATCAAACTCTTTCAAAACAAACTAACAAAAAACAAACCTTACTTTTTCATAGCATTTAAATTAATGTTAGTTGTGCAATTAATTGTTTCCCTTAAACTGATTGCAACTATACTTACGTAATTTTAATGAGTAAGGTTTTATTTATTTTTAAAACGTGTAACTTAATGTTGTTTTAAAGTTAAAAGGTGTTCCAGGTGTAAAGTGAATCTCTTCCACTGGATCAACTTCATTTTGTAATCTTGACTCGGTTAAAAATTGAGTTTCTTTCCAATCTGTATCCAATACATTTTCAATACTAACACCTAATCTCCAGTGTTTGTTAAAAGCATAATTCACATTTAAATCTGTTACAAAATAGCCTTCTGCTTGCACACTATTATCTTCATTTGCAGGTCTATCATCTACGTATCTGTAGTTAATTCCTCCTGAAAAATTATTTAAATCTTTAAAAGACAAACCTCCTACCAATGTAAAATCTGGTGCTAAGGGTATATAATCGTTTCCGTTGTCTTCTTCTAAACTTCTTGCTCTGGTAAGTGTAGCATCTGTATTAAAGTAAATATTATCTGTTAATTGGTATCTAACTCCAAAATCTACTCCATAACGTTCAGATTTTCCGCTAGGCTCAATAATTCCTGCATCTCCAACGTAAACAAATTCTTCTTCAGAAAACAAATACCATAAAGCTGTATTAATGACTAACTTTTCTGTTGGTTTCCAAATGTTTCCTAAATCTAATCCATAAGCTTTTGGTAAAGCGTTATCTATTTCTTGATTTAAAACGACTCTAGAATCGTTTGAGTGAAATCCAATTCCGGATTTAACAAACCATTGCATATTATTATTTTGATTATACTCAATACTTAATTTTGGTAAAATAGCGACTTCACTATCAGTAAGGTTAGAGTATGTTGGACTTAATTGGTCTTGGTACTGAAACTTAATATATTCTAGACGTAAAGCTGGTGTAATTTTAACTTTACCTAAATCAATTTCAGCATTAAAAAAACCATATAAATTACGTTGATTAACATTACCCAATTGAATATTTTCTAAGGTTTGTTTTCTATTTAAAGTACGCGATAACTCAATATCACTAACATCGTCATATCTTAAACCAACACCAGAATTATAAGTAATATCAAACGTATCGTAGTTTTTATTTTTTTTGAACTGTGTATTAAATCCAAAAATATTACGCGCTTCTTTTTGCTTTATTTGATCTCCATTTATTGGGTCTTCTAAAAAGAAAGTGAAGTTAGAATATAACTCAAAATTGTAGTTAGAGTAAAAAGCATTAGTCTGCATAGACACGTCATTATCTAATATTGTACTGTATTGCACATTAAGGTTAGTACGATTGGTGTTACCACCTTCTGTATCGTCCACAGCTCCAAAATTAGAAAGCGTTCCGTTATCCACTAATCGTTGAGGGATTTGACCTGAAGCATCCCATTGACTTGTAAAGTGACTAAGGGTTATTCCTATTTTAGAATCATTATTTAAATAGGCATTATACTTACTTACAATATTTAATCTATCAAAATTTTGAGGCGATTCAAAAGGTCCATCAGTCTCAATATACTCTACAGCTACATATGCGTTCTGAGAGGATTTGTTTTCTAGAAGGTTAAACATCCCTAAAGTTCTTAAAGAATTAAATTGACCTGCTGAAAAACTAATTAAGTTATCCTCTAACTTATCTTTTGTTTTAAAGTCTACAAATCCAGCAGTATTAAAATCACCATGATTTGCATAATATGGACCTTTACCAAAATTGATGGTGTTTATAGTTTCTGGGATTAAAAAATGTAAGTCACTATAGCCTTGACCATGTGCATGAGACACCATGTTTACTGGCATACCATCTACTGACAAACCAACATCTGTACCATGGTCGACATCAAAACCTCTTAAAAATATTTGTTCTGCTTTACCACCACCTGCATGTTGACCAATGATCAAACCTGGTACTTTTCTTAAAATTTCTTGTGATGAGTTAATTGGACTTGTTGCCAAATCTATTTTAATCATACTATTCATTACATCAATTGGCTCTGACAAAACTAACTCGTCTAAAACAAATGCTTTAGCCTCTAAATTTATTGTAAATGTATTGTCTAAAAGTGATTGCGTTAAAACAAGTGTTTTCTTTTGATAACCTAATAAACCAACCATTAGGCTATCACCTACTTTTGTTTTATTGATTACAAACTGTCCAAATTGATTGGTATGTGCGTGTTCTTTTGAGGTTTGATTATACACATAAGCAGTTTCTAAAGGTTGGTTATTATCCATAACATACCCTTTAACTGTTTGTGCATTTACTGTTAAAACAACACCTAAAAATGCTAAATAAGTGATTATACTTTTCATTATCTAAATACTATAATTGGTTAACTACTTTGGTGGTTAATGGACCTAACTCATAACTACTTTCTTGTAATTCTTTTTTAAGTTCAGCTACTTCTTTTAATTTACCATTAGCTTTATATATTGCTGCAATATGGTATTGTGCTTCTGGCTCAAAAGTTTGTCCTAAAACGTGCTGCTCTGCTATTGTTAATGCTTTTTTAACGTCACCATTGTTATAATAACTCCAAGCTAATAGATCATAAGATAATGGCGTAGGTCTATTTTCTACTTCAATTTTAGCTAAAGTAATGGCTTTTTCGTTTTTAGTATCTGCTAATATTTTTGAAGAATACACATTATACATATCTCCATAATCCTTATTATCAATAGCTTCAAAATAACTAGATAAATACTTGTTTTTAGCGTCTATATTATTTTCATATTCTGCAATTTCTGCTTTAAACAATAAATAGTCTGGAGCATTATGTAATTGCGAGATAGCATCTAAAATACGTTTAGCTTCTGAAGCATTTTTTTCGTGAGAATATACAATCCAAGCAATTCCTTTTTTAGCATAAGCATCATCAGGATTTAAGGCTAAAGATTTTAAATAGTAGTTATACGATTTTTCTATTTGACCATCATGACCATAAAAATCGGCAAGGTTAGTATAAGACCATTCCATTAAATTATCCAATTTAGAAGACTCTGCTTTTAACGTTGCACGCTCTAAATAATTAATTGCTGAAGCTAAGTCGCCTTTATAATCGCTCCATTTAGACAATCTGATTAGGTATCCAAAATCGTTTAAATCCTTTACGTCCTCTAGATAATTTTTGGCGATATCAAAATCTCCTAACTCCATATGTACATCAAAAAGCATTTTTTTAGTACCATCTAGATTTTGACCGTTTTCTTCAGCTTTTTTAAGTAATTCTAAAGCTTGCTTAAATTTATGTTGTGAAATATAATTACGTGCTAAGGCTCTTAAATGTCCAGCCGAATTATATTGTGTTTGTTCATTTAATGTAATTAGTGATTGCTCTGCAGATTTTAAATGTTTGATGTTTCCTGTAGATTTAAACAATCGTGATTCTGCTCCTGCAATTTGAGATAAGTAAGAGAATTGATTTGGAGTAGCCTCTAATTTTTTAGTCCAGAAATTATAATCTGAAGTTGCATTAACAGTTTCTGTATTAGTTTGTAAAGTTAAAAACTGATTATAATCCTCTGGATTAGTAACTGTTTTTGTTTTTTCTGAACAACTAGTTGCCATAATTATAACAAGTAGCAGCATGTATAGTTTAGTGTTCATAATAGTGTTGTTTTATTGTTTTGTTTGTTTGAAAAGGGAATTGGCGAAAATAAAAAACCTAGAGTACTATTTACAATACTCTAGGTTAAATTTTAGTCTACCAAGGAGACGCTAAATAAGGGAAAGATGTAGAAAATGCTTTATCATTTGCATCTACATTATCATTAGATAGTGTTGGGTTTTCACTAAAATCCTCACCACCAAAGATTAATAATAATTCTACAGTAATAACATCATCTGCTAAAGTACGTCCTGTTAAAACATTTGTACCATCATAAAAAGTAGTTGTTCCGTCTAAAGACACATTAAGTACATCTGTTGCAAGTAAACCTGTAAAAGATGGTGCATCTAAACCTAATGCATTTGCATCTCCTGGGTTAGCATAAGCTGGACTTAATCCTGTTAAGTTAGTCTCAAACATACTTTGGAACGCTGCATTTTGGCTACTTGGTACTGTTGTGTTAAACATATCTTTAGATCCTGAAGACACAAATACTGTATTTACAGCAGGACGTCCCATTTGATCTTGTTGAGTGTAAACACCTGTAAAGTCAGGTCCAGAAGGTCCTGTTGGTCCTACTACAGCAGCATCGTCATCATTAGAGCAATTAAAGGCTACTAAGGTTACAAGAAGCACAGTAAATATATTTTTTAAATTTTTCATAATTTGTAAGTTTTAAAAGTTTGTTATTATTTAGACTTAGATTCTACCCAAGTATTAATTGTTCCTGATCCACCAATCATAGATTTTGGTACCTCAACTACAATTGACATTACATTAGTACCAGCAAATGTGTCTGTTCCTGGATTATTAAATCCTGAAGCTGTACCACCAATAATTGCTGTGTACTGATTAAAATCGAAGAAAAATGGGTCATCTCTTGGTCCTGCAAAAGCAGAAATTCCTGCAGTAGTTTGCACTATTGGAGACGTACCGTAAGATGTAATATCTACTATTGTTTGTGGTCCTGATCCAATAACTGTACTACTTAATCCTGTTGTACCTGGAGCAACTGGTCCAAAAAAGTACATTTTACCATCTCTTGGTAAAGCTTGAATTACTAAATCTTCAACATTGTCTCCAGTGTTGTCAATGTTAAATTCAATCATAACGTTTTCGTCAAAACTAGCACTTCCTGTTGCTGCTGGACTTAAAAGACCTTGTACATTGGCAACAAATACTAAGTTGTCTGTGTTTTCTCCCTGAAAAGCGTAAAAATCTGTGATATCACTTGTACCACCTTGTACAGCTGGAGCATCAATGTGATCCGCTGATAAGAAGAAGAAACTTGCTGCTGCAAATACACCTACTCCTAAAATAAATTTGAAATTTTTCATAATGTTTTTGAGATTTTTTGTTAATTATTATTTTTGGTTCTCGCAGACACTTACGCAACTTTTGTAATGTTGGTTTTATAAATTTTCTGTAAAAGAGAAAAAAAGACATAAAATAATTTTAAAAAAGTATCTTTGGCACCATAATTAAATAGAATCATGAACCCATCTGCTTCAGGCTGGATTAAAAAACTTATAAACGAGCTAAAACCTCATGAGCTCTTTAAAGACAACGACTTAGAAGTGTATTACAGACACTTTAGAGACTGTGGTTTTATATACGGAAGTAATGTAACAGTTGTAAATAATTGGACTAAAAATAAAGATTATAGTTCTGACGAAATTTGTAAAATAAATTTGGTTATTGCCTTATTAATTACCTACACTAACCACAATACGACCAACGATTTTTATACCGAAGTTGCTAATTTTTACAATACTATTAATAAAGAAAGAATCTCTTTTTTACAAGGAATTATTGGATCTAAGGATGTAAAAGATCAAGCAGAACGTATTATAAATAAACGCGTACAAATAGATGATAATCTAATAGACAAAAGTTTTAATTACTTTATAACTAATGCCTTATTATTTGTAGACGTATTGGCTTTTAGAACCTATTTAAAAACTGGAAAAGTTGATGATGATGTTATTAAACAATATGAAGCGATTATAGAAAGTATTGTTTTAAACACTTTAAATAGTAAAAAAGTAGAATCCGATTACGACAAAAGTTTAATTAATTTGTTTGAGCAGTCTTTGCGTTATCAACGCGACAGTGTCTTACTTTATAGTGAAGCTACAAACTTAGTAGATACCAATTTATTTGCACGCTACTGTTTGGATCTAGCTGCTATGGCTACGTGGACTGATGCCAAATTAGATAATGAGGAAGAATCTTTTTTAAATACTTTAGGTGAAAAACTTAATTTAACACAACATCAAACTGATGAAGCTTCAAAAACTATTGAGGACTTTTATAAAAATTACAGAGAAAAAGTACCACTTTTAGGCTCTAAAAACATTGTAAAAACGTTTTATGATAACTCTACCAATATCGTATTAAAGTTAATTAAACGAAACAGTAAAAAACTAACACAAGAGCTTTTAGAAAGTAAAGAATTACTAATTTTACTAACACAGTCTACAGTAAGAGATTTGACTAAGGACGAACAAAAAAAAGTACAAGATCAACTTTTAGATGTTTTTAAATCCATACCAAGTCTAGCCATTTTTATATTACCTGGTGGTGCACTACTGTTGCCTTTAGTCGTTAAATTTATCCCTAAACTACTTCCAAGCGCTTTTGATGATAATAGGATTGAAGACGAAGAAGAGTAACCACTACTCCAACCAATCTTTAAAATCCTTTACACGCTCTCTGGCTACAATAACCTCATCTTCATTATAGTGATTAAGTTTAATTTGTAAACGCGAGTTGGTGTAGCTAATAATGTCTTTAATAGCATTAATATTTATAAAAAACTTTCGGTTTGTCCTAAAAAAGGTCTCAGGTTCTAATTCGTTTTCTAATGCCTCAAGGGTTGTATCTAAAAGGTAATTTCGACCTTCAGTGGTGTATAAATAGGTTCCTTTGTTTTCGCTGTAAAAGCATTCGACATCATCAATGTTTACCAATTTTAAATGTTGTCCTACTTTAACAGAAAATCGTTTTTTGTAAACCCTATCAATTGGATTAACCAATAATTTTTTGATATCCTCAAAGTCTAATGCGATATTAGTTTTCTGCGGAAGCCTAGTTTTATATTTTGCAACAGCAGTTTCTAAATCCTCATCATCAATAGGTTTTAATAAGTAATCAATACTGTTTAATTTAAACGCTTGCAAAGCATACTCGTCATAAGCAGTTGTAAAAATAATAGCCGACTTTACCTCAACTTGATCAAAGATTTCAAAAGACAACCCATCGCTAAGCTGTATGTCCAAAAATATTAAATCAGGATGTGCATTGGTATTAAACCATTGGATCGATTCTTCTACGGAATGCAACATCGTTTCGGTACTAATATCAATACTTTCTAGCATACGTTTTAAACGTCTTGCAGATGGTTTTTCATCTTCTATAATTATCACTTTCATTGGTACTATAATTTGGTTGGTTAGTTGATATTAAGTGGTTTTTATTGACTAATAATTGGTTATTCCCAACGTTTATTTTCTTTTTCTTTGTTCATATACTTTTCAATTTTACGTTGTTCCCAGTTTTTACCAAACAAATAATCTGTACCAAAAACACCTAAAAAATGAAATATTAAACCAATTCCCCAAAATATTGGAGTAGACCAAACTGCCATACTTAAAAACGGTTGCCCAGATTGCTTATATATTAGTAACATTATAAAAATATTAACCACAATGTAGATTGCAAAATGCCAATAAAAGCCAACTATTTTTTCTACTTTTTTCTTTGCTCTTAAGTAAGCTTCTTCCTTTTCATATCTAGCCTGTTGGTTTTCTTCTAGATACGTATCAATATCATTTTTCATTGTAATATATTTTAGTTCCAACGTTGTTGGTTGTCTTCTTCCATAAACTTTTTAATCTTTTTGTCTTCCCAAGATTTACCTAACACACCATCGTTTACAAAGACTTTATAGGCATGAAATGATAGTCCAACTGCCCAACCAAACATTGGAAAGAAAAACCATTTAAAATCCCAACTGGTTTTATAATTTATAAATATTAAAAATGGGATGACTATACAATATGAAATTAGGTTATAATAAAATTCTTTTAACTCTTCCACATGTTTACGTGCTCTTACATATGAGTCGTCTAATTGTTGTTTTGGTATTGGTTTCATAACTGATACTTCTTTACTTAGCATAGGTATTGCCACTATAAAGCTAGCTGTATTCTGGCTAATACTTACGCGTTTATTGGTTAATAATTGGTAGCGTTGTTTGATGTTTTCTAATCCAACACCACTACTCTTTTTTACTATTTGTTTAGGTTGTAAATTGTTTTCTACAACTAGGTTTTGATCGGTTTCATAAATTTTAATATGTAACGGTTTATTACTAGTTACAATATTATGTTTTACTGCATTTTCTAGCAATAATTGCAATGCTAGTGGTACGACTTTACTTTCTGGATCCTTAGCTTGATCTGGTATATCAAAAATAATACTGTCTTCAAATCGCATTTTAAGCAAGGACATATAGGTTTTAGCAAATTGCAACTCTTCATCAACGGTTACTAATTCTTTGTTTTTTTGCTCTAAAACGTAACGGTAAACTTTAGATAAACTAGTGGTAAACTTTTGAGCGCTATTTGGGTTTTCTTCAATTAAACTAGTTAATACATTTAAGCTATTAAACAAAAAATGAGGATCCAATTGGTTTTTTAATGCATCAAACTTTGCGCTGGCAGTACCTGCAATTACTTTTTGTTCTTTTACTTTATTTTCTTGCAAATGCTTTAAGTAAAAAAAGATGTAATATCCTGCAGTTACTGTAATGGCTATGGTTAACGAAAACCAATAATATACTAACTTATCCTCGTATAAAAAGTCCATTACTGACTGACCATAGATGACTACTTTTATAAACAATCTTAAAAAGAAAATGGCAACAACAGATATAACTACAGATGCTAAAGCTGCTAGAATTAAGTTTTTAATTTTAAACAGATTTGCTTTATGCTTTTGCAACATATACGTTACAAAATAAGCGTTAGACAAGTGCAACACAACAGCATACATTTGATTGTAAACAAAATCTAGTAGCAACTCTTGATTGGCTTGTATTGTATAACCGTTTAGATACATTATCACGATTCTAACCAAAAACACAAGCACACCTACTATAAATGCTTTACCTATTTCTTTAAAAAATTTTGACATTATTATTCGTTACAGTCTTTAGTTAATTGTTCTGCGCGCTCTTGTCCCCAATTTGGATCAAACGCAGTTTCTGGTTTAAAGTTAGCAAAAAGTTGCAGAGATTTTTCTATTTGCTCACAAAATGGCTTAGTATCTTTTCCAAAATATTTGGCAGTTCCCATATCCCATTCTGCCTTACTTAACATAACTCTTGGATTATCAGGAGCTAATTTATATGCTTGTGCGTATAATGTGTTTATTTTACCAGATAAGGTCATTCCATAAGTTGCACCATCACTTACTACATAAACCATATGCAACATGGCTTGCAATACCATTATTTCGGGATTATCTTTAGATATTGCGTTGGCATCATCCACAAAACCCTGTGCTTTTTTTAACTGAGCCTCTAAAACATCCTTTTGCTTTAGTTTAGAAAATCCATCCAATATTAATACTTGTGCTGCGTAATAGGATGGTAACCAATTGTCTGTTTCAGCAGTTGCAATGCGCTCAAACATATTTGAGGCTTGTGCGATTTCACCTTGTTTCCAAAAGTCAAATGCTTTGTTCATTCCGCTTTCATAACTGGTTTGTGCTTGTAGCATACTTGATACTAATAATGCGATAATAATGGCTAGTTTATACATTTTAAAGTGTTTTATTGTTACAGGACAAATATCTTGTATAAACCCATCTTTTAAAAAAGGGAATCACCCAACTGTTATATTTTTAGGCTGAATTGTAATAGGTGTAATTTACGTAGTTCTACGTATTTTATATAATAGCTTATAGTTGTAAGTTTATACTTTAAGATAAGGTTAAATGAGGTTACGGTTTCCCGTAATCTTTTTTGGTAAAAAAAGCTTTGTTTTGATATAAGAAAGTAAAGTTTTAACCTCAGTTACCATAATTATGAAATTAGAAAACATATTAGACAAAATGGGTTCGATAGAAAAGAACTCGTTTATTAAGATAATAGATACCATTATATCTAAAAATCCTAAGCAAATAAAAGAGATTAACACAATTCTAAGTTCTACAGACAAAGGGTTAAAATCTGTAGACAATCAAAATATATCGAAGATTTTTGCATTAACTGAAAATGAATTTCAAGAATATATTAAATGTGAATTTCAAGAAATCACTTCTCAATTAGATATTTTAATTGATATAATTATTAGAGATGGTAACTGTATGATGAAACAAGATTGGTTTTCCCGTCTTTACGAAACTGAAGTCAAGCAATTAAAAACTAAAATTAAAGGATTAAATGCAGATTTTGAAGATGATAAATCTGAATTGAGTATTCTTAGAAAAAGGGATTATAAAATCTACAAATCTTGTTTACATACAGCCTATAACAATGATATAGCTAATAATAGAGAAGCAAAAGTCTCTTCGGATGAACTTTCAATAATACTTACACTTTCAAAACAACTAGGACTTTCGCAAGAAGAAATTAAATTAATAAATTACTCTATTCTACCAATCAAAAAGCTTGATATACAAGATGTAATTAAAGGGTTGAAAAATATTGGTGTTATCTTTTTTTCAAATAAAGAAAACACTATTTATGTTGCTGATGAAATGGTCAGAATATTAAGAAATATAAGAGAAAAAGAAGTTGGCGAAAAATTTTACAGAAGAACATTAAAATTATTAAGAGAACCAATCATAAATCAAATATGCAAAGATCACAATATTGATAGAAAGCTTAATTACTCTGAAAAAATTGAAGAAATAATTAAAGAAGGAGTTTCTTTTACTAATCTACTTTTAGAAGGAATTTACAAAACAGGAAGTACCTTAACCGAAAAGAAAAAAACCTTAAATGAACTTTGTGAAAAAGGTTTAAATATAAGTAGTTTAAAAGGAAGTACTTTGGATGAAAAAATAAGCAGTTTAATCGAATATTTTGATAATGTTGAACGTGATGAAAAAGTTGGTATTTCATTAGATGGATTTGATAAATTATTATCAGAGTTAAATCAGTCTTTACCCAAATTAAATAAACAAATAAAGGATCAATTTGAATTACAAGAAGAGTATGTTTTAAAAGCAGACTTTTTATTAGATTATAATATTAAACCTAGAGACATTTTAGATTTAATTATCAAAGAAGATTTAACTAAATTTATTAAAGATAATGGAGTCAAACAGCGAGGAGATGACATTTTAAATATTTTGGAACATTACAAAGATGTTGAAAATTTATATCTAGAAAATTATCAAAACGTAGCTTACAGAAATCTTAATTTATTAAAAGAAAATGGAATCCTAATAAAGGAAAGTGAATTAGGTCAAAAGTTTGAAGAATTAACAAAGACAATGTTCACTAGTTTAGGTTTTAATGTAGATGATTCTTTTAAAAATAAATTAAATACTAAAAAGGATATGATGGATATTCTTTTAAACTTAGGTAACGACGAAATCATAATTGTTGAATGTAAAACCAGTAAAGAAAGAGGATATAACAAGTTTAGTTCTGTTTCTAGGCAACTTAAATCTTATCAAAACCTTGCGCTTAAAAACAATTTAAGAATAGTAAAAATTTTACTAGTTGCTCCTGAGTTTAGTGATGATTTTGTAACAGATTGTGAAATGGATATAGAAATGAATTTATCATTAATTACAGCTTCAACTTTATCAAATATTTTTGACTTTTTTAAAACATCCAAATACAAAGAGTTCCCTCATGTGTTATTTAGAGACATTGTTATTAATGAAGAACGCATTTTAAAAGCTTTGAGTAAATAAATTAAATTATATAATTTAACTTTACAAAAAACCTAATACATGACCTTTGCTGCAATAGATTTTGAAACTGCTAAAAGTCATCATATTTGCTCTGTTGGAATTGTGACGTTTAAAGATGGTGAAATTATAGAAGAGTTTCATGCATTAATACAACCGCCTAAAAACGAATACAATTACCACAACGTTCAAGTACATGGTATTACAGAGGATGACACTAGATTTTCGCCTAACTTCAAAGCTATTTATCCTGAGATTAAAAAAAGGATTTCGGGAATTACAACTGTGGCTCACAACGAGTCTTTTGACAGAACGGTTTTACTAAAAACGATGAGCGACTACAATATTCCGCATGCTGATTTAGTCATGGAACAGCGTTGGGAATGTACCTTAAAACTATATCGCAATAAAGGTTATAAACCTGCTAAATTAGATGCTTGCTGTAAAGTACACAATATCCCTTTAAAGCATCATGATGCTTTATCTGATGCTAGAGCATGTGGTAAATTATTTTTAATTGCTCAGTTTGAGTCTTTACCGTTATTTTAGATTACAAACCATAACTAAGCACGTGCTTTTTTTATTAATTTAATAACTATAAACGCTATTAAGGCTTGCATTAATGCGTTAACTGTTACAACCAACCAAAACGAATTTGTGCTTGATCTATAAATACCCTGTTCTGGAAACAAGCGATTAAATAAGGTTAACGGAAACGAAATAGCTTCATCAATTAACCGTATTACAATACTATTGGGTTGCAGGACGTGTTCTGCTAGATAACTTATTGAAAACCCTAATGCAATATCTATAATAAATAGAATGATAAATAGTTTGACAAATAATTTCATGCTGTAAATTAATAAAAAAAATACTAACTAAAATATCACACTTCCTCAACGTCACTTCGAGTGGTTTGTGAGGTACGAACAAATTGTATCGAGAAGTTATT